>Ga0075158_10001100_pt1 | contig 20757 bp, 18 predicted proteins | sample JI91814BDNA_FD_70968 | JGI IMG/M metagenome (GOLD analysis project Ga0075158, IMG submission 70968) | Wastewater effluent complex algal communities from Wisconsin, to seasonally profile nutrient transformation and Carbon sequestration -... | ecosystem: Engineered > WWTP > Effluent > Algae... | reverse complement strand
GTGACCTTGCCGCATACGGCCTGTGCGGGTCGCACGAGTTCGGAGATGACCGGGGCGATCTGCGGCGCCACGGCCACGCGAGGGTCGGCGCAGCCGGAGCGCGAGGAGGTGGACGAGACGAAATTCCTGTTCTCACTGGTGAGGCCCGGGAGCGGGGCCTGCGCCCGGCAGTTTTGCATGGTGCGCTGGACGGCTCAACTGTCCGCCGGTAGCTAGAACGTCATTACCGTCCCTGGCGCAGCGCCCCGCGCGTCCTGCGCTCCCCGGGTAGGAATCGAACCTACGTCGCTAATCCTGATTCAAAGTCAGGCGGGCCCTGCCAGCAGACCAACCGGGGAATGCCCATCGCCGACGGACATTGGCCCCCATAGCGTAGTCGAGCCTGCACAATGACCGGGTGAGCCCCTCCTCCGCGCGAAGCCGACGCACGGGAGCGAAGTCTCGGATGACCGGGAGTCAGCGCCGCGAGCAACTCATCGAGGTCGGGCGCCACTCCTTCGCCGAACGCGGCTTTGAAGCCAGCAGCGTCGAGGAGATCGCCGCGAGCGCCAAGGTGTCCAAACCCGTTGTCTACGAACACTTCGGCGGAAAGGAGGGCCTGTATGCCGTGGTCGTCGACCGCGAGATCGCGGACCTGACCGCGCGCATCACTGCCGCCCTGGGGTCCGCGACGAGCCCGCGCACGCTGATCGAACGCGCGGCCCTCGCGCTCTTGGATTACATCGAGGAGGAGACCGATGGTTTCCGGATCTTGGTGCGCGACTCGCCCCCCGGCCAGAGCACCGGCTCCTTTGCCAGCCTGATGAGCGATGTGGCCTCGCAGGTGGAATACCTCATGGTGGCGCAGTTCAAATTGCGCGGCCTGGACACCAAGGCGGCCCCGATGTACGCCCAGATGTTGGTCGGCATGGTGGCCCTCACGGGCCAGTGGTGGATGGATTCCAATCGCAAGTTCTCCCGGGCCGATGTGGCCGCCCATCTGGTCAACCTCGCGTGGAATGGGCTGACCGCCCTCGAAGAACGGCCCACCCTGCGGGCGTGAATCCCGGCGCCCGGGATTGACCGTTAGGGGCGGTGACCGACGGCGAAGACCCGGCGGAAGGGCAGGATCACCCCGGCGGAGGTGCGGGGATAGGCCTCGCGCAGGCGGGCGGCATACTCCTGCTCGAAGGCCGCCCGCTCGTGCTCCTGTGTCAGCAGGTCCAGCACGGGCCGCAGGCCGGTGCCCTTGACCCACTCCAGGACCGGATCGGTCAGTTCGTGCTGCGGGTCAAGCACGTGCAGGTATGTCGTCTCCCACGCCTCGACGCGCAGCCCGGCGCGGTGCAGCACCTGCAAATAGGTCGCCGGCTCGGCGGAGCCGCCGCGCTTGAGCGCCGCCTCCAACTCCCCGGCCCGCGGCTGGGTCACGGCGACCTCGCGCATGAGCCGATGGCTGGGTGCGCCATAGTTGCCGGGGACCTGCATGGCGAACCAGCCGCCGGGCGGCAGGGCGCGAGCCCAGGCGTCGATGAGTTCCAGATGCCGTGGGATCCACTGCAAGGTGGCATTGGTCACGATCACGTCCGGGATCGCGCCGAGGTCGTGCAGATCCCAGATCGCGAGGTCCGCGCGCCGCCACTCCACCCGCCCCTGCGCATCGAGGTCGCGGGCCGCGTCGAGCATCTGGGTGGACGAATCGACGCCCACGATCCGCGCCTGCGGCCAGCGCTGCGCCAGCGAGAGGGTGAGCGGGCCGTTGCCGCAGCCGAGATCGGCCACGAGCTTCGGCTCGGGCGCGCCGACCCGGGCAAGAAGCTCAAAGAAGGGCCGGCTGCGTTCGTCGGCGAACTTGGCGTACTGCGTGGGATTCCATACGGTCGTCATCGGACGCTCCTTCCAATTTATCTTGACGTCAAGATAAATTGCCAGATGTCTCGACGTCAAGATACCTCGCGCTTAGAGTGGGAGCCGTGAGTCTGCCCGCCGAGCCTGCGGCCACCCCGGCCGAGGACGATGTCGACGCCATCGTGGCGGCCTGGCATCGGGAGCGACCCGACCTCGATCTGACCCCGCTGCACATTCTGTCGCGCGTCACCCGGCTGGCCAAGCGTCTCGACCTAGCCCGCAAGGAAGCCTTCACCGCCTTTGCTTTGGAGTCGTGGGAGTTCGATGTCCTCTCGGCGCTGCGCCGCTCGGGCTCTCCCTATCGCCTCTCCCCCGGCCGGCTCGCGGAGGCCACCTTGGTCACCAGCGGAACGATGACCAATCGGGTGGATCGATTGCAGGAGCGAGGACTGGTGCGCCGCCGCCCCTCGCCCAACGATCGCCGCGGGGTCCTGGTGGAATTGACCCGCGAGGGTGCCGCCGCGGTGGACGGGGCCCTGGCCAGCCTGCTCGAACAAGAGCGCGCCTTGCTGGCGAGCCTGTCCGCCGCGGACCAGGAACGCCTGGCCGAGGCGCTACGCACCTTGCAGACCGCTTTGCGCTGAGCGCGGACCGCCTCAGCCGACGATCTCGGCCGCCGTGAGCCAGGCCTCCTCCAAGGCGGCGACCTCCGCCTCGACAGCGCGCAGATCGGTGTTCAGGGCGAACATCGCCGTATGGTCGCTCGCCGCCAGCGCCATCTGCGCATGGATTCGCTCGGCCTTCTCCGATAGGCGTTGCAGGGAGCGCTCGATGCGGGCGAGTTCCTTGCGCGCCTCACGCACCTGCGCCGCACTGGGCTGGCTTGTCGCGGCGCCAGTCGCCGCGGTGCTCGCCGGAGTGCCGCTCGCTGCGGCCCCGGGCGCCGGGCCCGCCCCTGGCGCGGCGACGGCGGGGCGAGCGGCGCGGGCCGCCTGACCCGTCGCGCGCAATTGCAGATATTGATCGACTCCGCCGGGCAGTTCTCGCAGGCGGCCGTCTCCGAGCAGGGCCAGTTGTTTATCCGTGATGCGCTCGAGCAGGTAGCGGTCGTGGGAGACGACGATGAGGGTGCCGATCCAGCCGTCGAGCACATCCTCCAGCGCCGTGAGGGTGTCGATGTCGAGGTCATTGGTGGGCTCGTCGAGCACCAAGACATTGGGCTCATCGAGCAGCACGCGCAGCACTTGCAGTCGTCGGCGCTCGCCACCGGAGAGGTCACGGACGCGCGCCTGCTGACGCGGACCGGGGAAGCCAAGTCGCTTGGCCAGGCTGCTCGCGCTCACCGGCTTGCCCCCGAGCATCGTCGTGCTGCGCACCGACTCGATAGCCTCAATCACCTTCATTCCGGCGAGCTTCTCAAGTTCCCGAACCTCTTGGCTGACCACGCCGATGCGCACGGTGATCCCGACCTTGCGCCGGCCCGAATCGAGCGGCTGGCTCCCGGCCAGCACATTGAGCACCGTCGACTTCCCGGCGCCATTGACCCCGACCAGGCCGATCCGCTCCCCCGGCGCGAGCTGCCAGGTCACCCGCTCCAGGATCGAGATATCACCGAAGGCCAAGGACGCGTCGTGCAGATCGATGACGTCCTTGCCGAGCCGGGCGGTGGCAAAACGCATCAGTTCCACGGAGTCGCGCGGGGGCGGCTCATCGGCGATGAGGGCCGATGCCGCCTCGATACGGAACTTCGGTTTGCTCGTGCGCGCGGGCGCCCCGCGGCGCAGCCAGGCCAACTCCTTGCGCAGCAGGTTGTCACGCCGCTCGGCGGTGACCGCAGCGATCCGCTGGCGCTCCGCGCGGGCGAGGATGTATGCGGCATACCCCCCGTCATACGCGGCGACCGACCCGCCGACCACCTCCCACGTCTGGGTCGCCACGGCGTCGAGGAACCACCGGTCGTGGGTGACCACGATCAGGCCCCGCTCCGGTCCGGCCCAGGTCTTGGCGAGGTAGTCGGCGAGCCAGGCAACCCCCTCGACATCGAGATGGTTGGTGGGCTCATCGAGCAGCAGCAGGTCAGCCTCGGCAACCAGAGCCGCCGCGAGCGCGACCCGGCGCCGTTCCCCGCCGGACATCCGCGCGATCGGGGTGTCCAGACCGCCCAGGGGCCCGGCGTCCAGATCTCCGAGGAGGCCGGTGAGGACCTCGCGGATCCGGGCCTGGCCCGACCACTGGTGCTCGGCCAGATCGCCGAGGACGATCTCCCGGATCGTCGCGTCCGGAGTCAGGGTGTCCTCTTGGCTGACGGTGGCCACGCGCAGTCCGCCAGCGTGCGTGACCCGTCCCTCATCGATGGCGCGCGTGCGGGCCAGCACCCCGAGCAGCGTGGACTTGCCGCCGCCATTGGCGCCGACCACGCCGATCCGGTCTCCGCCGCCGACGCCGAGGGAGATGCCGTCGAGGACAGCGGTGATCCCGGAGTGAACGGTCACCCGCTCGATATTGACGAGATTGGCCATCAGCGGCTGGTCGCTACCTCGATCGGGCCGACCGTGGCCGGGCCGGTGGCCTTGCGGATGTCGCCGGCCGCACCGGAGGCCGTGAGCGAGACCGCCAGGTCGATCGCCGCCTCGGCATCCCGGGCGAGGAAGGCAAGGGTGGGCCCGGATCCCGAGACAATGCCGGCGAGGGCTCCGAAGGACATACCGGCCTCAAGGGTGGCGGCGAGTTCCGGTTGCAGGGCGAGCGCCGCGGGTTGCAGGTCATTGCCCATGGCCTGCGCGAGCGCCTCGGCGTTGCCGAAGCTGAGGGCCGCGAGCAGGTCCGGGCTGGGCTGCGGCGGCGAGATCACCGCATCGCCGCGCAGCCGATCGCATTCGGCGAAGACGGTGGGGGTCGACAGGCCGCGGGGAGAGAGGGCGAAGACCCAGTGGTAGGTGCCGCGGGTCGCCGTCGGGGCGACCTGTTCGCCGCGACCAGTGCCGAGCGCAGTGCCCCCGGTCAACAGGAAGGGGATGTCGCTGCCGAGTTCGGCGGCAATCTGCGCCAGTTCCGCGGGGCTGAGGTCGAGGCCCCACAGGCGGTGGCACGCGAGGAGGGTGCCGGCGGCATCGGCCGAGCCACCCGCCATACCGCCCGCGACGGGAATCTCCTTGGTGATCCGGATCCGGACCGGCCGCAGGATCCCGGCCGCATCGGCGAGCGCCCGCGCGGCGCGCAGGGCGAGATTGCTGTGGTCGGTGGGCACGCCGGCGGCGGTGCGCCCACCGATGGCCAGGCCCCATTCTTTGTCCGGGAAGACCTCGATGGTGTCGAAGAGGCTGACCCCCTGATAGACGGTGGCGAGGGCGTGGAAGCCGTCGGGGCGCGGCGGCCCGACGCGCAATTCGAGGTTGACCTTGGCGGGGACCCGCACGGACACGCCGGTATGCAGGTGCGGCGCCGATGTCATGGCCCCACCCTAATCATCCGTCTGTGGCTCCGGAGCCCGGCGAGGGTGCCGAAGCCTGCGCCGCGGCGGCGGCGATTGCCGCGAACCCCGCAATATCGACCTGCTCACCCCGCAGGGTGGGATCGATGCCGGCCGCGTGCAAAATCGCGGTCGCGGCGGCGGCGGATCCGGCCCATGACGCCAGCGCCGAGCGGAGCATCTTGCGGCGCTGGGCAAAGGCCGCATCGATGATGGCAAAGACCACGGCCCGGTCGACATCGGTGCGCGGCGGGTCGCGCCGCTCGATCGACACGAGGCCGGAATCGACATTGGGAACGGGCCAAAAGATGCTGCGGGCCACGGTCCCGGCGAGCCGGACCTCGCCATACCAGGCTGCTTTGGCACTTGGCGCGCCATAGGTGCGCGAGCCGGGGGCGGCCGCGAGGCGCTCGGCGACCTCCAACTGGACCATGACCAGGACTCGATCAATGCTGGGGAAGGTCGAGAGCAGGTGCAGCACGACCGGCACCGAGATGTTGTAGGGCAAGTTCGCGACGAGCTTGCTGGGGGTGGCGGGCAGTTCGGTGACCTTCAAGGCATCACCCGGTATGACGATCAACCGCCCCGCCAGCTCCGGCGCCGCCGCGGCCACGGTCGCCGGGAGCGCGCCGGCGAGCCCCGGGTCGATCTCGATGGCGAGCACGTGCTCGGCCGCCTCGAGCAACCCCAGCGTCAGCGAGCCCAGCCCTGGCCCGACCTCGAGGACGGTGTCGCGATCGGTGACCTCGGCCAGCCGCACGATCCGGCGCACGGTGTTGGCGTCGACGACGAAGTTCTGGCCCCACGCCTTGGTCGGGCGGATCCCGTGCTCCGCGGCCAGCCGCCGGATATCTGATGCCCCGAGGTAGTGGGTCTGCGTCACGAGCTCACCCTATGAGACCCCCGCCCCCACCTCCGCCCCGTCGAAAGGGCACTCTGGGGTCGTCGAAAGGGCACTCTGGGGTCGTCGATAGGACACTCCGACCCCGTCGAAAGGGCACTCTGGGGTCGTCGAAAGGGCACTCTGACCCCGTCGAAAGACTTTCTGGGGTCGTCTGGGACCTGCCCCGCACGAAGCCGCGGGACAGGACAACTCTGGCCCTGTCGAAAGCTCGGAAAGGACGGCTGGTGTGGACCGTGCTCGACAACTGGACGGCCAGCTCGACCCCGCCTGAGAACTGCGCGCGGGGAGGCAACGCCGAAGCGGCCGGGCTGACGGAGATCCTGATCTCCGTCAGCCCAGCCGACTGGCGTGCGTGGGTTCGTCCAATCCTGCGCTCGCGCACAGGAGATCCGGACGAGTCAGGGTGTCCTTTCGACGACCCCAGAGTGTCCTTTCGACGGGGTCAGAGTGCCCTCTCGACGGGGGTGTCGTCAGGCGGCGTGGGCGCAGCCCCAGGGGGACAGGCCGGCGATGGCGTAGTAGCGGTTCGCGACGGTGATCTGCTGCTCGCGGCTGGCCAGGTCGGCGCGGGGGGCGAAGTCGGCGCCACCCATCGCGAGCCAGCTCGCCGTGGCGAACTGCAAACCGCCGTAGTAGCCATTGCCGGTGTTGATGTGCCAGTTGCCACCGGACTCACACTGGGCGATCCGGTCCCACATGGCGGCATTGCTCAGGTTGATGCCGGCGCCGGAGGTGGAACCGCCGCCGGTCGAGCCGCCGGTCGAACCGCCGGTGCTGCCGCCCGAGGTGCTGCCGCCGGTTGAGCCACCGGTGGCCGGCTTGGTCTTGGTGCCGACGGCGACGATCTGGTCGCGGGCCTTGGTCGTGACGTCCGTGCGCACATACGTGCGCTTGACTTCCTTGCCGTCGTGCAAGACGGAGGTGTAGACGTTCACCTTCTCGCCATTGCGGCCGGCGGTGACGACCTTGGTCTCCCCCTTGTAGAGCGAGGAGTCATTCTTGCGGATCGTCTCGAAGGGCACGGTCTTGGCCTTCTTGACGGTCTTGGTAGTGACCCGCGTGACGGTCAGCTTCATGCCGTCCTGCAGGGGGGTGTCCAGACCGGGCTTGACGATGTCCTTGCTGCCGACCTTGACCTTCAACAGCGCGAGCAGGCCCTCGACATCGGCCTCGGTGCTGGTCTTGGTGCTGGTCTTGCCATCGACGGTCACGGCGACCTGCTTCGGCGTGACCATGGTCAGCGCGAGGCCGGTGCGGCCCAGGGCTGCCGAACGCGACGCGGAGAGCACAGCATCCTCCGCGCGCAGGCCGAGGTCGTTGAGCGCCTGACCGACAGTGGTGGCCGTCGTCCAGTACTCCTTCTTCTCACCGTCGATGGTGACGATGAGCTTGCGGCCGTAGCGCACGACGATCTTCTGACCGTCGGCGACGGGGCTGTCGACGCTGGGGACGACGAGGTCGTGCGCGCCGATGGTGATGCCCTCGTCCTCGAGCACATCGCCGACGGTGCCGGCGAAGGCGTGGACATTGCTGGTCGTGCCGTCGACGGTCAGGGCGACGGACTTGTCGAAGTGGGCGACACCGGCCACTCCGGTGGCGAGGGCGCCGACCACACCGAACTGGGCCAGGCGCCGAACCGGAAGAAAGTTCACGGATACTCCAAGTTTGAAGGTCCGATCCCGCAGGGGGCTCATCGGGCGCAGCACGATCCCCGTCGGTGCAACCTTGGGATCCCGGCACGCGTCATCGCACTGTCCGGAACGGGTGCGGATCGCACCCGGATCAAGCTGCCGATGACGCTCATCGAGATCGGCTAACTCTTCGAGGATGCCGAAGAAGTGCCCCAAAGGTCAAATTTCGATAACGACGAGGTGGCCTGCTCCGCCTCATCCGTCACACCGGTGGTACGTCGTCCCGCCCGTTGCTCACCACGGCCCATACAACGCGTCGGCCGTCTCGGTCACCGCCTCGCAGAGGTGGGCGACGGCGACCCCGAGGACCCCCGCGGCGGTGCGCGCGGTGGTGGCCAGGAGGTATGACGAGTTGACCGCCCCCCGCCACGGGTGCGGCGTCAGATAGGGCGCATCGGTCTCGAGCAGCACCCGATCCAGCGGCGTGATCGCCAGTGCCTCCCGCAGCGGCTGGTTGTTCTTGAAGGTGATGGGGCCGGCGAAGGAGAGATAGAAGCCGCGCTCGAGGCAGGCCCGGGCGAACGCGCCGTGGCCACTGAAGCAATGCATCACGACACGCTCGGGGGCCCCCACCTCGTCCAGCACCGCCAGGATGTCGGCATGGCTGTCCCGATCGTGGATCTGCAGCGGCAGTCCCCGCCGTTTGGCGAGGTCGATATGCCAGCGAAAGGAGGCGTGCTGGGCGGCCCGCCCCTCCTCGCCGGTGCGGAAATAGTCGAGCCCGCTCTCCCCGATGACCCGCACGCGCGGGTCCGCCGCAAGCTCCTCGATCCGGGCGTATGCCGTCGCCAAGGTCCCACTCGCCGCCAGCCGAGGTGCCTCGTTGGGATGCAAGGCCACCCCGGCCAGCACGCCCGGATGCTCATGCGCCATCCGCACGCTCGCCTCGGCGCTCTCGAGATCACAGCCGATCTGCACCACCTTGGTCACCCCCACCTCGGCGGCCATGGCCAAAGCCTCCGCCACCCCAAGCGGCGGACCGTCGTCGCGGATGATGTCGAGGTGAGTGTGGTTGTCCACCAAGGGCATCGGGAGCCGGTCCGGGATCGGCGGACGGCTCTGCCGAGAGCTTTGGTGCGGCATCTAGGGCCTCAGTCCGCCATCCGCGCAAGCTCTTCGGCGACCACGGATTCGTCGAGCTTGACGAAGGCTGGGACCGGCTTGGCGATCACCATACCGGCCTGCACCGGGGTGCGCCCCCAGCGTGGCGTTGCGGAGTATTCGCCGGTGATGATCGGATACGGCCGAGCGTCGTCGAGATCGACGACATCGAGGACCTGCGGCATCGGCATGAAGGTGCCGGTGCCTCCGAGGACGGCATGCACGGCATTGCTCGAGTGCGGCAGCATCGGCGCGAGCAGGGTGTTGCAGTCGCTGACGCATTGGGCCAGGACGTGCAAGACGGTGGCCAGTCGCTCCCGCTGATCCGCACCCTTCATCCGGAAGGGTTCGGTCTTGGAGATATAGGCATTGACCTCACTGACCACGCGCATCGCCTCCGCCGTGGCCTGGCGCAGCCGCTGGCGCCGCAGCAGCGAGCCCACGACGTCGAAGCCGCGCTCGACCGCGTCGAGGATCGCCTGGTCCTCGGGGGCGAGCGGGCCGCATGCGGGAATCTCCCCGAAGTTCTTGTGGATCATCGTCGCGGTGCGCTGCACGAGATTGCCCCAGCCCGCAACCAATTCGGAGTTGGTGCGCTGGACGAACTCACGCCACGTGAAGTCCGCATCCGAGGTCTCCGGTCCGGCCGCGCAGATGAAATAGCGCAGGGCGTCGGGCTGATAACGAGTCAGCACATCGCGCACGAGGATCGTATGACCGCGGCTGGTGGAGAACTGCTGCGACTCCATCGTGAGGTATTCCGAACTGACCACCTCGGTGGGCAGGTTGAGCTCGCCATAGCTGCCGGGCTCGCCGCCCTTGTCGCCCTTGCCCATATAGCCGAGCAATTCGGCGGGCCAGATCTGGGAGTGGAAGGTGATGTTGTCCTTGCCCATGAAGTAGTAGGACAGCGCCTCCGGGTCGTTCCACCACTCGCGCCAGCGCTCGGGCTCCCCGAGGCGCCGGGCCCACTCGATGGACGCTGAGAGATAGCCGATGACGGCATCGAACCAGACATAGAGCTTCTTGGTCGGCAGGTCGCGCCAGCCGTCCAGGGGCACCGCGATCCCCCAGTCGATATCGCGGGTCATCGCCCGCGGCTTGATGTCATCGAGGATGTTGAGGCTGAACTTGATGACATTGGGGCGCCAGGTGCCGCTGGCCTCGCGCTCCTCGAGATAGGCGCGCAGGCTCGTGGCCAGGGCCGGCAGGTCGAGGAAGAAGTGCTGCGTCTCGATGAAGTCCGGGGTCTCGCCATTGATCTTGCTGCGCGGGTTGATCAGGTCCTCGGGTTCGAGCTGGTTGCCGCAGTTGTCGCACTGATCGCCGCGCGCCTCGGCATACCCACAGATCGGGCAGGTGCCCTCGATATAGCGATCCGGCAGGGTGCGGCCGGTGGACGGCGAAATAGCGCCCTTTTGGGTGCGCTCGATCATGTAGCCGTTCTGCCAGACCTGAGTGAAGAGTTCCTGGGCCACCAAATGATGATTGACGGTCGTGGTGCGGGTGTAGAGGTCATAGGAGCACCCGAGATCGGCGAGTTCGCGCGCGATGATCGCGTGGTTGACGTCGACCAGCTCGCGGGCCGAGACCCCCTCTTTGTCGGCGAGCACCAAGATCGGCGTGCCGTGCTCGTCGCTGCCGCTGACCATGAGCACGTCGTGCCCCGACATCCGCATGAACCGGGCGAAGACATCGGAGGGCACACCGAAGCCGGCGACATGGCCCAGATGACGCGGGCCGTTGGCATACGGCCACGCAACGGCGGCGAGAACTTTGGTCATGGAGAGATTTTAGGGACCCCCACTGACACCACCGACCCCGCCGGCGCACGGATCGAAGTGTCCCTTGAAACTCGTTGGCGCACAACCTTTTTCACATCCGCCCACGAAACAGACGCGCGAGATCACGAGCAGCAACGCGACCAGGCACTCCAGAATGTTGAAGAATTGACCAAAACGTAACCCACCGCAACCTTGACGAAGTCGGGTTAAGTCGTTGCCGGCAGGGCGTGTGAACGCAAACCAACAGCTCCGATCCGGACACCCTGCCACGGGTCGAAGCAATGGAGGGAAGAAGACTTATGAAGCGCATGACGGGAATCGTCGGTGGCCTGGCTCTCGCGGGTTCGCTCGGTGTCGGGATGGCGACGTCGGCCTCGGCCGCCACGTCGTCCAGCGACGCGCGCATCAGCGTGGCATCCGAGCAGGGCGCGAGCAGCAGCGCCACGTGTCGCTACCGCCTGATCAACCGCGGCGTCCGCGTCTGGTGCTCGGCGGCCACTCCTGGCACGGCCTTCCGAGCGGGAGCCAAGTGCAAGCGCGCCAATGGCACGACCTTCTGGAAGAACGACATCTGGCGTGTCCAGGGCACCGGCTACAGCCAGGCCGTCTGCCCGGTGGGCAGCAAGCGGATGGCCATCCGCGCGCAGTACCGCTGAGGCTCAGCTCAACTCAAAGCGGTGAGTTGAGCGAAGTTCCTTAAGAACGGCCACCCGAGACCCCTGCGGTCTCGGGTGGCCGTTCTTCATACGCGTGCCCCCACCGGAATGTGCACGCGGCCCGGCGGTGTTGATTAAGCTGCCCGGCGCCGCGCCCGGTCTCGACCCTGACCGGAAAGTACGCTCACTCCATGATCGCCGCCCTGACGGGCATGGGCCTGTCGGCCGCCGCCGGCCTCAATGCCTATATCCCGTTCATGATCGTCGCCTTGCTGGCGCGCTTCACCGACATCATCACCCTCCCGGCGAGCTTCGCGTGGATCGAGAGTTGGTGGGCCATTGGCATCGGCGCGATCCTGCTGCTCAGCGAGTTCGTGCTCGACAAGATCCCCGCCATCGACACAATCAATGACACGATCGCGACCTTCATCCGCCCGAGCATGGGTGGCCTGATCTTCGCCGCGACCAATGCCGCCGAGAATCTCGACAATTCCGCCTGGATGCAGCAGCACCAATGGGTCGGGATCGTCTTGGGTATCGTCGTCTCCGGCCTGGTGCATTCGGGCAAGATGGCCGCCCGACCAGCCATCAATGCCGGCACCCTCGGCGCCGGCGCTCCCGTCGTCTCGACCATCGAGGATGGCGCCTCGGTGGGGCTCTCGCTCATCGCGATCTTCATCCCCATCCTCGTGATCTTTGCCCTCCTTGCGCTCTTCATCTTTTTCTTCTGGACGTGGCGCCGGGTGCACCGCTGGCGCAAGAACCGCCGCCAACGCCTCGACGACACCGGCGCTTCCTACGCCTGATGCGGCCTTCAGCCTTCCCCAAGCCGGGCGGGGGCAGACTGTGCCGTATGCCGATCGCCGGACTTTTGCGCCCCGGTCCCCTGCCGCGCACCGGGCTCGGGCGCCGGACCCTGCTGGCCGAGACCGCGCTGGTCCTCGGGGTCACCCTCGGCGCCTCGGCCCTGTGGTCCCTGCTCAGCCTGATCAACAAGCTGACCCTGCCGGTCGCGCTGGACCAGCAGACCACGGCAATGAACTCCAGCGTCACACCCGATCGGCCCTGGCTCGATCTGGCCTATCAATTGCTGCCGATCGCCCTCGGGGTCGTCCCCGCCCTGCTGGCGCTGCACCTGCTGCGCCGCGACGACAGGGGCGCAGCGGCGCTCATCGGGGCGGATCGGCGCCACCTGGGCCGGGACCTCCTGGCGGGGGCGGGCCTGGCCGGGCTGATCGGCATACCCGGGCTTGGGCTCTATCTCATCGCCCGCGAACTCGGCCTCAACACGACCATCGCCGCGGCCAATCTCGCCGAACACTGGTGGACCATCCCCGTCCTGATCCTCGCCGCCGCACAGAATGCGATCCTCGAAGAGGTCGTCATGGTCGGTTATCTGCTGACCCGCTGGCGCCAGGCCGGCGCCAGCCCTGTCACCGGGATCGTGCTCTCGGCGTTGATCCGGGGCGCCTATCACCTCTATCAGGGCTTCGGTGGGTTCCTCGGAAATGTCGTCATGGGCCTGATCTTCGGGGCGGCCTACACCCGCACCCGGCGGGTGCTCCCGCTGGTGATTGCCCACACGATCCTCGATATCGTCTCCTTCGTCGGCTATGCGCTGCTGAAAAACCACCTGACCTGGCTCTGAAAAGCCTGCGAGAATCGGCGGATGCTGCGCCGACTCGGGTTCCCGGACGCCTCGCGGCACCGGGCTCTCGTCATCGGCATCGGGATCGATGCGCTGGGCAGCGGTGTTTTCATGCCGGTCTCGATTCTCTATTTCTTGATGACCACGGATGTGGGCAAGGCCCGCGTCGGTCTCGCGATCAGCCTGGCCGCGCTGGCCGCCGTGCCCTTCGTGCTGCTCGCCGGCACCCTCGTCGACCGCTTCGGCGCCAAGCGGGTCGTCCTCGCCGGCAATCTCATCCAGGCGGGCGCCTTCACGGGATATCTGTGGGCGGATTCGTTCTGGAGCATCGTGGCCGTCGAAACCCTCGCTGCCCTTGGCCAGAGCGCCTTTTGGAGCGCCTACTCGCCCTTGGTCGCGGCCTCGACTCCGGCCGGTGAGCGGGAGATCTGGTTCGGCTTCCTCGGTGCCTTGCGCAATGTCGGCTTCGCCGTGGGCGGCCTGGCCTCCGGCATTGCGGTGACCATCGGGACCGATGCGGCCTATCACGCCGTGGTGGTGCTCAATGCCGCCAGCTATGTGCTCGCCTTCTGCGTGCTGCTGCGGGTCAGCGGGGGCGAACGGCCTGCCGCGGCCTGGCACGACGAGGGCACCGCGCCCCCGAGCGGCTGGGGGGTGCTCTTGCGCGACCGGGGCTATCTCACCCTCGTCGTCGGCAACGCCCTCTATGCCTTGTGCACGGTCTCGCTCAATATCGCCATGCCGGTTTATGCCATCGATGTGCTCGGCCTGCCGGGCTGGACCAGCGGTGCCCTTTTCGTCGTCAATACCGTCATGATCGGGCTCGGGCAGGGCTTGACGGTGCGCCGGATGCACGGCCACCAACGCCACCGCATCGTCTCCCTCGCCTTCACCATGTATGCCGTGGGCTTCCTCGCCCTCGCGGCGATCGGGACGCTGCCGGTCGCCGTCGCGAGCCTCGCCATCCTCGGCGCGGTGGCTCTCTATACCCTCGGCGAGCTGCTTGGGGGGCCGCCTTTGTCGGCGGCCTCGGTCGAGGCGGCCCCGGAGGCCTACCGCGGGAGGTACCTCTCGGCATACCAGCTCTCCTGGGTGAGCGCCGGCATCATCGCCCCGGCCCTCTATCTGGCCCTGCTGGGCCACGACCATTTCTCCGTATGGGGTGTGCTCATCGCCTTCGCGATGGCCGGCGCCGTGCTGATGCGGGCACTCGCGCCGCACCTGCCGGCCGCCCGGGCCGTCGTGACCAGCGCCGGCTGACGGCGCGGGCGCGTCAGGCGTTGCGAGGAGTCGGATAGAGCAGGCGGAAACGCTCGCAGACGACCGGCATATCCGGCGCGAAGCCACGGTCGTGGTCGGCGTGGGTGCGGAAGAAGTCCTCGTGGATGGCGCGCCAGGTCTCCAGGCTCCGATCGCCCTCGCCCTCGGCATAGGCATGCTCGGCGGTGACCTGGTCGAAGGGCACGATGTCGACCTCGGTGAAGCCGATGAGCGCGCGTGGATTGGCCTGACCGTCAAGGATGATCGCGAGGTCACCCACCTTGGTGACCTCCTCCTCGAGCGCTTCGTAGTCCCACAGCGCGCCGGCCGTGGAGGTCTTGACGCCGTCGAGGACGAGGGCGAGCAGGGAATCCGCGTGTTCCGGCGTCGCCCCGAAGCCCCACGCCGGGGGTTGCAGGGCACCCAGCCCGCTCACCCCGGTGTAGATCTCCAGGTCGTTGAGCCGGGCTTTGACCCGCGCGACTTCCCAGAAGGCTCGCACCTCGTCCTCGACCTGCTCCGCGCCCGTCATATGGTCACGGTATCTCGGTCGGCTCCACTCAGCGCTTCATGAACGCCCAGGCCGAGACGTTGAGGGTGTTCTCGTTGCCCGTGAAGCCTTCGGCCGGCCGGTAGGTATCCGTCGTGAAGTCGGTGTCCGCATCGTCGGCGGTGCCGCCGATCCCGTCCGGTCCGACACCGAAGAGGGTGCCGAAGCCGGCGCCGCCGGCGTCCATCAGATTGGCCGTCTCATTGGCATTGTCGGTGTGATAGCTGCCGATGAGGTGGCCGATCTCGTGGGCCACGACATTGCCGACACCCTGGGCGACGAACTCGAGCCGGTTGCTCGTGCCGTCCATATAGGTGTTGAGGGAGTATGACGCGCCGCTCGGCTCCGAGAGACCGTCGAGCAGGACCAGGGCCTGGTCTTGCATGTTGTAGTTGCCCGGGTCGATGAACTGCGCGATGCCGAGGGTGTTGATGCCGGACTCGGCGATCGTGCCACCGACGATGACCCTGCTGACTCGCTTCTGGCCGAAGATGTCCCGGCTCCCCGAGGAGTTGACGATATTGACCTGGACGTTGGGGTTGAGTCCCTTGGCCCGCAGGTCCGCCTTGACGTTCTCGGTGACCTCGGCCGTGATCTTGCGGATCAGGGCCGGTTCGTCGGCCTTGGTCAAGCCCCAACTGGACAGGAAGGACGAGAGCGGCGAGAGGTCGCGCACGCCGGAGCCACCCCAGATGCCGGTATTGGCCCGCTGGCCGTTGAAGTCGAGGAAGATGCGCTGCACCGGGCCAGGAGTCTGGCCACCTGGGCGATAGACCTCGAAGTCGAGTTGGTAGTCCCCCGCGTCCGCGCCGTGCACCTGCACGGCATACCAGCCGCCCTGCTCGGCGACATAGCTGACCATGGAGTTGCCGGCTCCCGGCAGCGGGGATTCCGGCGGGAAGAGCGAGGAGGCGTCGGTGCCGACACCGCCGACCATCTCCATACCGTCGGGGCGGTAGATCGTCACGCCGTCCGCAACACCGGACCGCGCGACGGCACCGAGCACATCGCCGGGGCGCAGATAGACCGCGTAGAAGTCCTGGTCGACCTTGGCCAGCGAGAAGCTGGCGTTGTAGGCGCCCTCGCGTCCGACGCCGCCGCCGGATCCGGAGTCCATCGGGTCGGCCGGGAAGGACCCGCCGGAGCGATAGCCGACGATGGCGGCGTAGTAGGTGCCGGTGGCGGGGATGTCGACGACGAGGCGGCTGGCGAGGCCATCGCCCCCATCGTCATCGGCGGCGAGCGGGGTGCCCGCCGCGTCATAGAGCCCGACGAGGGTGTCGAGGCCGGTGCCGCTGGTGTCGATGACGAGGCGCTGGCCGGCGGTGGCGGCGATGGAGTAGAAGTCGAAGTCGCCGGTGGCGTCGCCGGTGCTGCCATGCGGTCCGTCGCCGATGGCGCCGGTGGTCGTGACCGTGGCGGGACCGGACAGGCCGGTCGACCCCGCCAGGGGAATCGAGCCATTATCCTCGGCAACCGGTGCGAGCGTCGAGGTGCCACCGTCGGCGAAGGCTTGCAGGGAACCAAGCACGCGGGCGGCATTGCGCTTGCCCGCGCCGCTGCCGAAGGGTGCGATGCGTTCGGCCTCGGCCCGGCTGTCGTTGGACTGGGTGCCGGGAAGCTCCTTCTCGTCATACAGGACGGGGTCGCCGACCCGACCGCTGGCCTGGCGCGCGGCTTCACGCTTTTGGGCAGCCACACGCATCTTCGCCCGCCAGGTGGCGTAGTCGACGGAGCTCTCGTTGCGTTGCAGGCTCAGGAATGGATTGACATCGCGGACCGCGCCGCTCAGGCGCGCGCTGCCTTTGGGAGCCACTTGCAGGCCGGTGGCCCGCTCGACGGCCGCCGCATCCGGTGTGTCGCTCGCGCCGGGCGCGGCGATGACCGGAGTCCCCGCCAGGCCGAGGGCGGCCGTGGCGGTGATGCAGGTGATGGCGATTCTTCTCTTCATTGAGTGTCCCTCCGCAGGGGCGCGGGACGCGCCGAGGTCACTCCGCTGTGACGCCGATCAACCGTCCCGTGACTCGACCGTATCGGCACTTCCGCGATCGCGCGCGGTGAACTCTTTGGATGAAGGCGAAACAAAACCGGCAGGCCACAGGCCTGCCGGTCGCTGACTTCCGCGGAGCCCCGGCTCCGGATCGGCTTGTCAGAAGCGGCCGCTCTTGGCCTTGCGCAGGTCGCCATTGAGCTGAGAGATGACGTCGAGCGGGATGCCCTTGGGGCAGGCGTGGGAGCATTCCCCGATATTGGTGCAGCCGCCGAAACCCTCGCCGTCGTGCGTCGCGACCATGGCCTGCACCCGCGTGGCCCGCTCCGGCTGACCCTGCGGCATCTCCCCGAGGTGAGTGATCTTGGCGCCCATGAAGAGCATCCCGGAGGCGTTCGGGCACGCGGCAACGCAGGCGCCGCACCCGATGCATTCGGCGGCGACGAACGCCCGGTCGGCGTGGTCCTTGGGCACGAGGATGTCCTCGGCCTTCGGCGCGGCACCAGTGTTAACGGAGATGAACCCGCCAGCCTGGATGATCCGGTCGAAAGCGGAGCGGTCGACGACGAGATCGCGGATGATCGGGAAGGCATTGGCCCGCCAGGGCTCGATGGTGATCGTCTCGCCATCGCGGAAGCTGCGCATGTGCAACTGGCAGGTGGTGGTCTTCTCCGGCCCGTGCGCCTCTCCGGAGATCATCAACCCGCACATCCCGCAGATGCCCTCGCGGCAGTCGCTGTCGAAGGCAACCGGCTCCTTGCCTTCGGCGTTGAGCCGCTCGTTGAGGATGTCCAGCATCTCCAGGAAGGACATGTCCGGGGAGATGTCGCCGACCTGATAGGTCACCAATTCACCCCGTGCCTGGGGTCCGTCCTGGCGCCAGATTTTCAATGTCAGGTTCACGTCGTGGTCCTTGCCGTATGCGGGCTGTTGGTCTGGTGGGGGCGCAGCCCCCGTGGGGTTTGGGAATGTGGGGCGCAGCCCAAGTGGGCTACTTGTAACTGCGCTGCTTCAACTCGATCGCCTCATAGACGAGATCCTCCTTGTGCAGCACGGGCATCCCCATGTCGCCGTCCTGGTCCTCGCCGGTGAACTCCCAGGCCGCGACATAGAGGAACTGATCGTCGTGGCGAAGGGCCTCGCCGTCCTCGGTCTGGCTCTCGGCGCGGAAGTGCCCGCCGCAGGATTCGCGGCGGTGCAGCGCATCGATGCACATGAGTTCACCGAGTTCGAGGAAGTCGGCGACCCGCCCGGCCTTCTCCAAGGACTGGTTGAGAGTGTCGGCCGCGCCGAGGACGCGAACATTGCGCCAGAACTCCGCGCGCAGCGAGCGGATCAGGTCGATCGCCTTGGTCAGGCCGGTCTCCGTGCGCTCCATCCCGCAGTACTCCCACATGATGTGGCCGAGTTCCTTGTGGAAGGAGTCGACGGAGCGCTCGCCATTGATTGCGAGCAGGCGCTGCGTGCGCTCTTCGACGGCCGACTTGGCCTGGCTCACCGCCGGGCTGCTCTCGTCCAGTGTGGGATAGGGCCCCTTGGCGAGGTAGTCACGGATGGTGTTGGGGAGGACGAAATAGCCGTCCCCGAGGCCTTGCATCAGGGCGCTTGCCCCAAGGCGGTTCGCGCCGTGATCGGAGAAGTTTGCCTCCCCCGCGACGAAGAGGCCGGGGATATTCGAGGAGAGGTCGTAGTCGACCCACAGGCCGCCCATCGTGTAGTGCACGGCGGGATAGATCCGCATCGGTGTTTCATACGGGTTCTCTCCGGTGATCCGGGCATACATGTCGAAAAGGTTGCCGTATTTCGTCTCGACGGCCGGGCGCCCGAGGCGCTTGATCGCGTCGGCGAAGTCGAGATAGACACCACGACGGAAGTCGCCGACCATGGGGCCGACACCGCGGCCTTCGTCGCACATGTACTTGGCCTGGCGGGAGGCGATATCCCGGGGGACGAGATTGCCGAAGGCCGGATAGATCCGCTCGAGGTAGTAGTCACGGTCCTCTTCGGGGATCTGGCGCGGGTCCTTCTCGCAGTCCTCCTTGCGCTTGGGCACCCAGATGCGCCCGTCATTGCGCAGCGATTCCGACATCAGCGTCAGCTTGGACTGGTGGTCACCGGAGACGGGGATGCAGGTCGGGTGGATCTGGGTGTAGCACGGGTTGGCGAAGTAGGCGCCCTTGCGGTGCGCGCGCCAGTTGGCCGTGACATTGGAGCCCATGGCGTTGGTGGAGAGGAAGAAGACATTGCCGTATCCACCGGAGGCTAGGACCACCGCATCGGCGAGGTGGGTCTCGATCTCGCCAGTGACCAGGTCGCGGGCGATGATGCCGCGGGCTCGGCCGTCCTCGACGATGAGTTCGAGCATCTCGTGGCGGGTGAACATCTCCACGGTCCCGGCGGCGATCTGCCGTTCCAGCGCCTGGTAGGCGCCGATCAGCAATTGCTGACCGGTCTGGCCGCGGGCATAGAAGGTGCGCGAGACCTGCACGCCGCCGAAGGAGCGGTTGTCGAGCAGGCCGCCATACTCACGGGCGAAGGGCACGCCCTGGGCGACGCACTGATCGATGATGTTCGCGCTGACCTCGGCGAGGCGATAGACATTGGTCTCGCGGGAGCGATAGTCGCCGCCCTTGACGGTGTCATAGAAGAGGCGATAGATCGAGTCGCCATCCTCCTTGTAATTCTTCGCGGCGTTGATGCCACCCTGGGCGGCGATCGAGTGCGCCCGGCGGGGGGTGTCTTGGAAGCAGAAGGACTTCACGTGATAGCCCGCCTCGCCCAAGGTGGCACCGGCGGCGGCGCCGGCAAGGCCGGTCCCGACGATGATCACCGAGAGTTTGCGGCGGTTGGCCGGGTTGACGAGAGCGGCGTCGAACTTGCGCTGCGTCCACTTGCCGGCGATCGGGCCGGCCGGCGCCTTCGCGTCGGCGACGGGAGCGCCGAGGCGGAAGTAGTCGCCGCCGACGCCATCGGGGGTCGAGGTCATGAGGGTGTCAGTCATCGGTGATCAGTCCACAATTCCGAAGAGGATGGCCAGCGGTGGGATGAGGAAAGCAGTCCAGACCAGCGCCGCGACGAAGTGCGCGACGATCTTGGCGCGGGAGCGGGCGGTGGCATTGGAGGTCAGCCCAAGGGTCTGGGCCGCACTCCATACCCCATGCATCAGGTGCAGGGCGAGCGCGCTGACGGCAAGGGCATAGATCAGGACCAGCCACCACTTGTCGAAGCTGTTGACGACATTGTCGAAGGGCGTCGGCTGCTCCCCCTGCGGGGTGATCGTGTGGGTCGTCAGGTGCAGGATGTGGAAGACGACGAAGAGCAGCAGGGCCAGGCCGCCGAAGCGCATCGAGCGGGAGGCGATGGAGGAGGCCTCGGACTTCTTCACGGCATACTTCGTGCTCCGCGCGCCATTGGCGCGTCCCCACAGGGTCACCGCGGAGTAGACGTGCAGCACGAGGCTGAGGATCAGCACGAGTCGCACGATCCACAACAGGCCCCCGTAGGGCAGCATCGGCTGGCCGAAGGTGCGCAGGTGGTGGGCGTAGTCGTTGAACTGGTCGGCGCCGCCGAGGACCATCAAGTTGCCATAGGCGTGCAGGAGCACGTAGCCCACGAAAACCAGTCCCGAGCCGGCCATCAACAACTTCAGGCCGATCGATGAGCGCACTGCCGGCTTCGTTGCAGGGAGAGTTGATGTTGCCACATTGGCAAACTATCGCGCCGCGACCGGCGCGCGCAGACCGGCTCCCCGGTTAGGCGGTGTGAGATTTCCCGAATCGGGCGTTCCCGGGGTCGAAAGGACGCTGTGGGGCCGCGATTTCCCTCTCGACGACCCCAGAGTTTCCACTCGACGGGCCCAGAGTGCCCACTCGACGGG
>Ga0075158_10001099_pt1 | contig 20765 bp, 15 predicted proteins | sample JI91814BDNA_FD_70968 | JGI IMG/M metagenome (GOLD analysis project Ga0075158, IMG submission 70968) | Wastewater effluent complex algal communities from Wisconsin, to seasonally profile nutrient transformation and Carbon sequestration -... | ecosystem: Engineered > WWTP > Effluent > Algae... | reverse complement strand
CCGCTGAGCACCAGGATTTCTTCGCCGCCCCAGTGCGTATGCGGCTGGAACACCGTGCCCGGGGCCCAGTCCACCAGCGCGGTGTGCTGGGTGTCGAACGAATGCAGCGGCATCACGCTCAGGCCGGGCACCAGGCCCGGGCGCCACTCGCCCGACAGCGTGTCGATGCGCACCGCTTCATCGTCGCCTTGCTGGAACTGCCGCAGCTTCACGAACAGCGTGCAGCCGCCTTCGCTGCGCGGCGCGTGCCGGCTGCCGTCGGGGTTGCGCAGGTAGGTGCCGGGGCCGTGGTCGCCGCGGTGGTCGCTGAACACGCCGTCCAGCACCAGGATTTCCTCGCCGTCGGGGTGCGCGTGTTCGGGGAACACCGAGCCCGGCGCATAGCGCACCAGGCTGGTGGCGCGCGCGGCTTCGTCGCCCACGCGGTCCAGCAGGCGCCGCGTCACGCCCGGCGACGGCGAGGCCTGCCAGGGCGAATCGTCGGGGCGGATCACGACGCGTTGGGTGAAATCGGCGTTCAGGCGCATGGGCGGGACGGGAACGGGAACTGCGCAGAGTGTGCCCGGACAGGTGTGTAGGCGGGATGTTGGTCGCCCGGCATCGGCCACACGCCGGCCGCATTTCGCCACGATAAGCGCCGCCCGCGACCGGAGCGCCTTCGGCCCGTTCAGCCTGCCGGTGTTAGGCTCACGGAATGTTTTCGCGCACTGGTTTGATCGGGTTGAAACTGCCCCTGGCGCTGGCCGCCACCCTGCTGTTGGCCGCCTGCCAGCGCGCGGCTCCGCCCGCGCAAGCCAGCGCGCCGCCGGCGAAAATGGAGGCCGTGGCTGAGGCCAATGGCGCCGTCAGCCTGGCGCCGATGACGCCCGCGCCGCCGGCCGCGGCGCCCGCACCCGCCGCCGAAAAGAAGCCTGCCGGCCCGCCGCCGGTGGACTGGAGACCGGTGACGCTGGAACCCGGCGAAGCCTGGCTCAGCTGCCAGCTCGACTATTCCCGCCACGGCGACGGCGAAGCCCTGCTTTCGCTGGACCGCGAAACGCTGGATGCCCAACTGCAGGGCTGCACCGAGCGCGGCGTGCTGAGGCTGCGCTACCGCGGCCGCGTGGATGCGGACTTCGCCGCGCTGGTCGAGCGGATCACGGTGGTGGCCGACGCGCTGGGCATCCGCAAGCGCGTGCTGGACCTGGACTCCGCCGGCGGCCTGGTGGAAGACGCCATCCGCGCCGGCGACTTCATCGCCGCGTCGCGCTGGACCGTCTGGGTGCGCGAGGAATCGATCTGCCACAGCGCCTGCGTGTTCCTGCTCAGCGCCGGCGACGTGCGCCGCATCGCCGGCGAAGTGGGCATCCACCGACTGATCCGCATGAGCTCGACGGCCACCACGCGCGGCGAACTCAACGCCGAGCTGCGCGTGGTGCACGGCCGCGTGCGCGACTACCTGGAGCGCAACGGCTCCAGCGTGGACGTGGCCGACCTGATGATGGCCGTGCCCAACCGCAGCCTGCGCATGCTGTCCGGCGACGAATTGCTGCGCTTCGGCCTGGACGGCGTGAACCCGGCGCAGGACGACCTGGACCGGCTGCGCCTGCAGCGTGAGTGCGGCGAAGACTTCGTGTCGCGCCGCGACGCCTTCGCCCGCGCCTTCAACCGCAAGTGCCGCGAACACGACAGCGAGCTCGACCAGCTCAACGCCTGCGGCCTCGCGCTGCGCGGCAGCTTCGGTTTCCCCGACGCCGACTGCCCCGCCGAAAGCCCGCTGTCGGAGTTCGACCTGGCCCAGGCCGAGCCCGACCCCGCCGCCGCGCCCGCCGAATCGCCAGAGGCCGCGCCGGCCGCGCCGTATGGCGAAGCACAAAGCGCGATGATGCCGCTGCCGGCTACGCCGCCCGCCGACTAGCGGGATTGTTCGGCCGCCGGGGCATCACGGCCCGGGACGGGCTGGCGATGCAACGGATCGACTTCGGCGCCGTCCTGCCAGGGGAAAAGCCCGCGCCGGTCCGGCCAGACAACCTGGTAGAGCGGGAACCCATCGCCGCCATGGAACCACAGCGCGGACGCCACGAAGTCGCCATAGCTTTCGCGGGGCACCGGCACGAAGGCGCAGTCGTAGCCTTCCAGCAGTTCGCTGCAGGGCGCGTCCAGCGCGAACATGGTTCCGGACTCGGCCGCACTGGCCACCGTGCTGAGAATCTCGTGGGCCACCTTCGCCTCCAGGCCGAAGATGATGAACTCCGGCTGGCCGTACGAAGCGTGCAGCCCCACCGTGTAGGTGAAGCGCAGGTCGTCCGTCTGCGCGTCGCTTCCCACGCTGGTGCAGTGCCAGCCGAACCGCTTGACGTTGGCCAGCACGGTTTGTTCGTACCGGTTCTTTGGCTCAGGGCGCTTCATGTTCGGCTCCGGGGTCTTGCGTTCGTTGGGGGTCGTCGTCATCGTCCAAAGCGCGCCTGGCCAGGGCGGGATCATCGGCGAACACGCCGTCCACGCCCGTTGACGCATAGGCCCGCAGCTCCTGCACGGCGCCGGCTTCGCTGCGGGCCGCGGGACCGTCGGCGCTGCGGAAGCGCGCTTCGAGGAAGGTATTCTCGGGCCGGAACGTGTACGCCACCACCTGCAGCCCCGCCGCGTGCGCGGCTTCGACCAGCGCGCTGCGATATCCGCCGCCATCGCGCGGTTCGATCTGCAGCATCCGGTACGCCGGGCCGATGGCGTCGGCGTAGGCCGCCACGCCCTGCAGGCCGTCGCGGGTGCACAGCTGTGCGTACGTGACCGCTGCGCCCGCCAGCACCGTGTCGTACGGCGACCGGTCGGGCGCAGCCAGGAGCTGCAGCAGGCGGACATGGCCACCGCGCGGCAGCTGCCGCCGCAGCGCGCGCAGGTTGGCGGTTTCGAACGACTGGATCATCACCGGCGCGCGGCGGGTGTAGTCGTGCCCGGCCAGTTCGTCCAGCAGCGGCTGCTCCATCGCCAGGCCCAGCGCGGCGAAGTGGCTGGGGTGCTTGATCTCGGGCACCAGGCCGATGGTGCGGCCCAGCGCGGCCGAACGTGCCGCCACCAGCGCCACGATTTCCGCGAACGTGGCCACTTCGAACCGGCCGTCCCACGCGGTGGAGCGCAGATGCGGCAGGCGTTCGCGCGCGCGCAGGGTCTTGATCTCGGCCAGGGTGAAGTCTTCGCTGAACCAGCCTTCCACCCGGGCGCCGTCTACCGTCTTTGCGCTGCGGCGGGCGGCGAACTCCGGCCGCTGCGCCACGTCGGTGGTGTCGGAGAGTTCGTTCTCGTGGCGGGCCACCAGCACGCCGTCGCGGGTCATCACCAGGTCGGGTTCGACGGCGTCGGCGCCCTGCTCGATGGCCAGCGCGTAGGCCGCCAGCGTGTGCTCGGGGCGGTGCGCGCTGGCGCCGCGGTGGGCGATCAGCCAGGGGCGCTTCATTCGCCCGGGTCCAACACGTAGTCGGCGAACCGGGGTTCGCGCGCCGCCCGCACGTACTGGTTCACGAAGCCCGGGAAGATGGCAATCACCTTGCCGCTTTCCGTGCGGTACCAGCTGCGGCACTGCGCCCACACCGAGCCGCCCAGGCGCTGCTGCAGGGCGGCGTTGTGCGCCTGCTGCACGTCGGCGCGCACTTCGATGGCGCGGTGGCCACCGCGCTCCACTTCGCGCATGCAGGCGATGGCGTGGTCTGCCGCGGGCTCGATGAACAGCAGCGTGGACGTGTGGCCGGTGGCGGTGTTCGGGCCCAGCATCAGGAACAGGTTGGGGAAGCCGGCCACGCTGATGCCGTGCAGGGCTTCGGGCCCGTCCTTCCACGCCTCGGACAGCGTGCGGCCGCCGCGGCCGTGGATGGCCAGCGACTGCAGCAGGTGCACGGTGTCGAAGCCGGTGGCGCACACCAGCGCGTCCATCGTGCGCTCGGCGCCGTCGGCGGTGACGATGCCGTGCGCGGTGATGCGTTCGATGGGCGTGGTGACCACGGCCACGTTGGGCTGCGACAGCGCCGGGTAGTAATCGTTGGAATAGATGATGCGCTTGCAGCCCAGCGGGTAGTCGGGCGTGAGCGTCCTGCGCAGCGCGGGGTTGGCGATGCCCTTGCGGCGCTGGCGCGCGGCCAGCCCGAGCATCATCCGGCGCATGAAGGTGCCTTCATCAAAGCCGCGCCGGCCCAGCTCGAGGAACTGCACCCACGCCGTGCGCACCGCCAGGGCATAGGGCGGGAACGCGGCCAGCACGCGGTCGAACCAGCGGTACTTTCGTTCCAGCCGCGGCAGCACCCAGTTCGCGGTGCGCTGGAACACGTGCAGCTGCGCGGCCTCGCGGGCGATCGGCGGAATCAGCTGCACGGCCGTGGACCCGGTGCCGATGACGCCCACGCGCAGGCCCGCCAGCTTCTTGCCGTGGTCCCAGCGCGCCGAGTGCAGGCGCAGGCCCTGGAAATCGTCCAGGCCGGGGATGTCGGGCCAGCGCGGCTGGCTCAGCGGTCCGGCGCTGCAGACGAAGAAGCGCGACACCAGTGTGTCGCCGCGCGCGGTGCGGAAGTGCCACAGGCCGGTGGCCTCGTCAAAGCGCGCCTCGCTCAGCCGCGCGCCCAGCCGCAGGCGCGCGAACAGCCCGTGCTTCTCCGCCAGCGCCTGCTGGTAGGCCTGGATTTCGGGCGCGTTGGCGAAGCGCTGGCTCCAGCGCGCGTTGGGCGCGAACGAAAACGCATACGCCGGCGCGGGCACGTCCACCTGCGCACCGGGGTAGCGGTTGTCCCACCAGGTGCCGCCCAGGCCATCGCTTTGTTCCAGCATTACGAAGTCGTGGCGGCCCTGCTGCTGCAGCTTCATCGCCATGCACAGCCCCGACATGCCGGCGCCGAGGATCACCACGTCGTGCACGGCGTGGTGCGGCGGTGCGCTGGCGTCGAGCGCCTTCAGCGCGAAGCGCGCGATGCGCGACACCGCCGCGTTGGCGCTGGGCAGCTGGCCGGCGTGCAGCGGGTACACGTGCCAGCGGTGTGGCTCCACTTCCAGCGTGCTGTCCACGCCGGCAGCCAGCAGCGCGGCGTGCAGCGCGCGCGACTGGTCGCACAGCAGTTCGTCGGTGCCGCACTGGATCAGCACCGGCGGCAGGCCGCGATGGTCGGCCAGCAGCGGCGACACGCGCGGGTCGCCGGTGGCGGTGCCGGCGTAGTGCGCGGCGCAGGCCTGCATCCACGCCGCGGTGAGCATGGCTTCGCCGGGCACGGGCGGCGGTTGGTGCGCGTGCCTCAGGTCCACCCACGGCGACAGCAGCGCGAGGCCAGCCGGCGCGGGCCGGCCGCTGTCGCGCACCTGCACGGCCAGGGCCAATGCGAGGCCGCCGCCCGCGGAATCGCCGGCGATCAGCACCGGGCCTTGCGCGGCCAGCGCGTCGTACACCGCCAGCGCGTCGTCCAGCGCGGCGGGGAAGGGATGTTCCGGCGCCAGGCGGTAGTCGGGCACCACCACGGGCAGCCCGCTGTCGCGCGCCAGCCAGGCGGCCAGCGCGCGGTGCGTGCGCGGCGAGCCCACGCAGTAGGCGCCGCCGTGCAGGTAAAGCACGGTGCCGGCGCGGCAGGGCCGGGCGCGTTCGTCCTGCCAGCGTTCGGCGGGCACGCCGGCGACGGACGCCGCGTGGCGCACGACGCCTCGCGGCAGCCGGCCGATCCCCGCCAGAGTCTGCAGCCACGCCCGCTGCGTCGGCACCGGCCAGCGCGGCGACAGGAACGGCTTGAGCAGCAGGCGCAGCGTGCTTCGAAGCGCGAACGCCGGTATTGACTCGCTCAGCCTCATTTCCGGGCGTTCCCTTACTGGGCGGCCATCGCGGCGGGATCCATCCAGAACATCTCCCAGACGTGGCCATCGGGATCGGCCACGGCGCGGCTGTACATGAAGCCGTGGTCCTGCATCGGATTCACGTCCGCGGTGCCGCCGTGCGCCGCGGCCGTGGTGTTCGCCGCATCCACGTCCTCGATGCTGTCCAGCGCCAGCGCCAGCAGCACTTCGCTGGCGGACGGCGGCGGGATGGGCCGGGTGGTGAACGTGCGCCACTTGTCGTGGGTGAGCAGCATCACCTGGATGGCCTCGCTCCAGACCATGCAGGTGGCGGTGTCGTCGCTGAAGTGCGGGTTGTTGGTGAAGCCCAGCGCTTCATAGAAGGCCATGGATGCCGGAAGGTCGGCCACGGGCAGGTTGATGAAGATCATTCGGGTCATGGCGGCCTCCTGGGCGGCGAGCCCAAGACCGGGCTCGGCTGATGCTAGTCAAACTCGCGCCCTTGCGCAGCCCTCGGGAGGCTGCGATGGCGGTCCGCTCAGCCGGGAACTCGCACGAACCCTTCCATCAGCACCCGCGCGCTGCGGCTCATGATGGCCTTGCGCACCACCCACTGGCCGTTCACCTGCATGGCCTCGGCGCCCACGCGCAGCGTGCCGCTGGGATGGCCGAAGCGCACCGCCGTGCGCTCGCCGCCGCCGGCCGCGGCGTTCACCAGCGTGCCGGGAATGGCCGCGGCGGTGCCGATGGCCACCGCCGCCGTGCCCATCATGGCGTGGTGCAGCTTGCCCATGGACAGCGCGCGCACGTGCAGGTCAATGTCCGCCGCCGCGATGCGCTTGCCGCTGCTGGTGGTGTAATCGGCGGCCGGCGCGATGAAAGCCACCTTCGGCGTGTGCTGGCGCTTCGCGGCGTCGGCCACGTCTTTGATCAGGCCCATGCGCACGGCGCCGTGGGCGCGGATGGTTTCGAACATCGCCAGCGCCTTGGCGTCGCCGTTGATGGCGTCCTGCAGTTCGGTGCCGGTGTAGCCCAGCGCCGACGCCTGCACGAACACGGTGGGGATGCCGGCGTTGATCATCGTCACCGTCAGCGCGCCCACGCCGGGCACGTCCAGCGTGTCGGTGAGGTTGCCCGTGGGGAACATCGCGCCGCCGCCCTCGCCTTCGCCCTCGTCGGCCGGGTCAATGAACTCCAGCACGATCTCGGCGGCCGGGAAGGTGACGCCGTCGAGTTCGAAGTCGCCGGTTTCCTGCACTTCACCGTTCGTGACCGGCACATGCACCACGATCGTCTTGCCGATGTTGGCCTGCCACACCTTCACCGCGAACGTGCCGTTGGCCGGCAGCCGCGCCTTGTCGATGAAGCCATTGGCGATGGCGAACGGCCCCACCGCGGTGCTGAGGTTGCCGCAGTTGCCGCTCCAGTCCACGAAGGCGGTATCAATGGACACCTGGCCGTAGAGGTAGTCCACGTCGTGGCCGGGCTGCGAACTCTTCGAAATGATCACGCACTTGCTGGTGCTGGACGTGGCGCCGCCCATGCCGTCGGTGTGCTTGCCGTAGGGGTCGGGCGAACCGATGACGCGCATCAGCAGCGCGTCGCGCGCGGGGCCGGGCACGCGCGCGGCCTCGGGCAGGTCTTCAAGGCGGAAGAACACGCCCTTGGACGTGCCGCCGCGCAGGTAGGTGGCGGGGATGCGGAGCTGGGGGGCGTGCTTCATTTGCTTTCCTTGGGTTCGGCCATCCATGCCGGGATATCACGCTGGGCGTGCAGCACACGCCAGATGTCCAGATGGGTTTCGAGTTCGACGTAGAGCAACAGGTAGGGATAGCCATTGAGCGGCCAGAACCGCAGGCCCTCGAGGTTCAGGGCCACGGCGTAGCGCGATGATCCGATGGCCGGGTGGCGTGAGAGATGGTCGATGCCATGCTCGACGGCGGCAAGGAAACGTTCGCCCGCCGCGAGCCCTGCCTCTTGCGCATACCACCAGGCCGCCTCGGCCGCATCACTCCGCGCGGCAGCGCGCCAGATGGCTGGCTTCACTTCGCGTGGCGCGCGCGCAGTTGCTCGCGCATCTTGCCGAACGTGTCGGCAGTGACCCGCTCGCCCGGGCCCGAGTTGGCGCCCTCCAGCAGCAGGCCCCGCAGTTTCTCGACGTCACGCTGCTTGCGGATCAGTTCACGCAGGTATTCGCTGCTTGACCCGTACGCGTGCTCGGCGACCTGCGCATCGACGAAGGCCTTCAGGTCATCGGGCAGGGAGATGTTCATGGTGGCCACGACAGGCTCCTATGGCAAAGATTGCCATAGGAGTTTACGCCCCGGCGCGAGGCCCGGCAATGCGCCGATGGCCCGGGTGGCTGTCGGCGTTCGACCCGTCTCAGGCCGCCGCCGTGGCCGCCAGGAAATCCTGCGCGAAGCGCTGCAGCACGCCGCCCGCCTCGTAAATGGACACTTCTTCGGCGGTGTCCAGGCGGCAGGTCATCGGCACCTCCAGGCGCTCGCCGCTGCGGCGGGTGACCACCAGGGTGAGCGTGGCGCGCGGGGTGCGTTCGCCCAGCACATCAAAGGTTTCGGTGCCGTCCAGGCCCAGGGTCTTGCGGGTGGTGCCGGGCTGGAACTCCAGCGGCAGCACGCCCATGCCGATCAGGTTGGTGCGGTGGATGCGCTCGAAGCCTTCGGCTGCAATCACCTCCACGCCGGCCAGGCGCACGCCCTTGGCGGCCCAGTCGCGCGAGCTGCCCTGGCCGTAGTCGGCGCCGGCGACGATGATCAGCGGCTGGCCGCGATCCAGGTAGGTTTCGATCGCCTCCCACATGCGCATCACTTCGCCTTCGGGCTCCACGCGCGCCAGCGAACCCTTCTTCACCGCGCCGTCCACCACCGCCATTTCGTTGCTCAGCGTGGGGTTGGCGAAGGTGGCCCGCAGTGCGGTCAGGTGGTCGCCGCGGTGGGTGGCGTAGGAATTGAAGTCCTCTTCGGGCAGGCCCATCTTCGCCAGGTATTCGCCGGCGGCGGAGTTGGCCAGGATGGCGTTCGAAGGCGACAGGTGGTCGGTGGTGATGTTGTCGCCCAGCAGCGCCAGCGGGCGCAGGCCGCGCAGCGTGCGCTCGCCGGCCAGCGCGCCTTCCCAGTACGGCGGGCGGCGGATGTAGGTGCTGCGCGGGCGCCAGTCGTACAGCGGGCTGACCTGCTCGCCGCTTTCCACAACCACGCTGAACATCGGCTCGTAGACCTTGCGGAACTGCTCGGGCTTCACGCTGGCCTTCACGATGGCGTCGATCTCTTCGTCGCTCGGCCACAGGTCCTTGAGCGTGACGGGCCGGCCGGCGGCATCCACGCCCAGCGCATCCTTCTCGATGTCGAAGCGGATGGTGCCGGCGATGGCATAGGCCACCACCAGCGGCGGCGAGGCCAGGAAGGCCTGCTTGGCATAGGGATGGATGCGGCCGTCGAAGTTGCGGTTGCCGCTGAGCACGGCGGTGGCGTACAGGTCGCGGTCGGTGATTTCCTTCTGGATGGCCGGGTCCAGCGCGCCGCTCATGCCGTTGCAGGTGGTGCAGGCGAAGGCGACGATGCCAAAGCCCAGCGCTTCGAGCTCCTGCTTCAGGCCGGCGGCCTCCAGGTACATCGCCACGGTCTTGGAGCCCGGCGCCAGCGAACTCTTCACCCACGGCTTGCGCACCAGGCCGGCGCGGTTGGCGTTGCGCGCCAGCAGGCCGGCGGCAATCACGTTGCGCGGGTTGGACGTGTTGGTGCAGCTGGTGATGGCGGCGATGATGACGGCGCCGTCGGGCATCAGGCCTTCGGCTTCCTGCGCGCGGGCGGCGTCGAGGTTGCCGGCGATGCCTTTGGCGGCGAGGTCGGCGGTGGCCACGCGCGCATGCGGGTTGGACGGGCCGGCCATGTTGCGGCCCACCTTCGACAGGTCGAACGACAGCGTGCGCTCGTACTGCGCCGTGGCCAGCGCATCGGCCCACAGGCCGGCGTGCTTCGCGTAGGTCTCGACCAGGCGCACCTGCTCGTCGCTGCGGCCGGTCAGGCGCAGGTAGTCCAGCGTGTTGCCGTCAATGAAGAACATCGCCGCCGTGGCGCCGTACTCGGGTGCCATGTTGGAGATGGTGGCGCGGTCGCCCAGCGTGAGCGCGGCAGCGCCTTCGCCGCGGAACTCCAGCCACGCGCCCACCACTTTCGAGGCGCGCAGGAATTCGGTGAGCGCCAGCACGATGTCGGTGGCGGTGATGCCCGGCTGGGGCTTGCCGGTGAGTTCGACGCCGATGATGTCGGGCAGGCGCATCCACGAGGCGCGGCCCAGCATCACGTTCTCGGCCTCCAGGCCGCCCACGCCGATGGCAATCACGCCCAGCGCATCCACGTGCGGCGTGTGGCTGTCGGTGCCCACGCAGGTGTCGGGATAGGCCACGCCGTCCTGAACGCCGATCACCGGCGACATCCTCTCCAGGTTGATCTGGTGCATGATCCCGTTACCCGGCGGGATCACGTCCACGTTCTTGAACGCGCGCTTGGTCCAGTCAATGAAGTGGAAGCGGTCTTCGTTGCGGCGGTCCTCGATGGCGCGGTTCTTGGCGAACGCATCGGGGTCGAAGCCGCCGCACTCCACCGCCAGCGAGTGGTCCACGATCAGCTGCACGGGCACCACCGGGTTCACCTGGGCCGGGTCGCCGCCCTGGTCGGCGATGGCGTCGCGCAGGCCGGCCAGGTCCACCAGCGCGGTCTGGCCCAGGATGTCGTGGCAGACCACGCGCGCCGGGAACCACGGGAAGTCGAGGTCGCGCCGGCGTTCGACCAGCTGGCGCAGCGAGGCGTCCAGCGCCGCCGGGTCGCAGCGGCGCACCAGGTTCTCGGCCAGCACGCGCGAAACGTAGGGCAGGCCGTCCCAGGCGCCGGGCGCCAGCGCCTCCACCGCAGCGCGGGCGTCGAAGTAATCCAGCGATGTGCCGGGCATGGGCTTGCGGAAGTTCGTGTTCATGGTCAGGCCGGGAGCAGGGATGCGCCATTATCCCGGACCCGCCGGTGACGCGACAGGCTTTCCGGCCACCGGGCCCCGGGCGACGGCCGTGGCCGGACCTCCCGCACTGGGCAAGCGCCGCCCGTCCCGCTAGATTCGAGCGCTGCCTCCCGGGAAGGACCCACCATGCGCACCATCACGCTGATCGCCACGCTGCTGCTGGCGACCGCCCTGCCCGCCACCCTCGCCAAGGCCCAGCCGCGCGCTGCGGCCGGCGAGGCCGAACTTGCGCCATTGCGCATCGCCCACCACAGGTTCGTGCTCGACAATGGGCTGACGGTGCTGGTGCACGAGGACCACAGCGTGCCCCTGGTGGGCGTGAACGTCTGGTACCACGTCGGCTCGCGCAACGAAGTGCGCGGCCGCACCGGCTTCGCGCACCTGTTCGAGCACTTCTTCTTCAACGGCAGCGAGAACCATCCGCACGGTTTCCGCGAGGCGATGGACGACCTGGGCGCCAACAACCGCAACGGCACCACCAGCACCGACCGCACCAACTTCTTCCAGGACGTGCCGACCTCGGCGCTGGAGCGTACGCTGTACCTGGAAGCCGACCGCATGGGCTTCCTGGCCGGCAACCTCAGCGAGGAAATGCTCGAGCGCGAGCGCGGCGTGGTGAAGAACGAGAAGCGCCAGGGCGAGAACCAGCCCTACGGCCGCGTCTGGACCCGCGTATCGGAAACGATGTACCCGTACTCGCACCCCTACAGCTGGTCCACCATCGGCAGCATGGCCGACCTGGACGCGGCGAAGATGGACGACATCCGCCAGTGGTATGCCGACTACTACGGCCCCAACAACGCCGTGCTGGGCCTGGCCGGCGACATCACGCTTGAACAGGCCAAGGCGCTGGTGGGCAAGTACTTCGGCGGCATCGCGCCGGGCAAGCCGGTGGCGCGCCAGCGCGAATGGGTGCCGGTGCTGGACGCCGACATCCGCGACAGCATGCAGGACCAGGTGCCGCAGACGCGCATCTACCGCGCCTGGCACCTGCCGCCCATGGGCAAGCGCGCCACCCACGCCATGCAGCTGTTCGGCAGCGTGCTGTCGGGCAGCGAAAGCTCGCCGCTGCAGCGCGAACTGGTGTTCGAGAAGGGCCTGGCCACCGGCGTGCAGGCCGGCGTGCAGGACGGCGAGCTGGCCAGCCTGTTCCTGGTGGTGGCGAGCGTGCGGCCGGGCGTGGACCCGGCGCAGCTCGAGCGCGAACTCGACGCGCTGCTGGCCAAGGCGATGTCGCAGCTGCCCGAGGCCGCTGCGCTGGATCGCGCGCGCACCGGCGAAGTGGCGCAGTTCGTGCGCGGCAAGGAGCGCCTGGGCGGCTTCGGCGGCCGATCGGACGTGCTGGTGGAATCACAGACCTACTTCGGCGACCCCGAGGCCTATCTGCAGCGCTTCCGCGACTACCGCGCCATCACCCCGGCCGAACTGCGCGACACCGCCAAGGCCTGGCTGTCGCGCCCCAGCTACACGCTGCAGGTGGACCCGTTCCCGGCGCTCAAGGCCGCGGCCAGCGACCTGGACCGCTCGGTGCTGCCGGCGCTGGGCCCGTCGCCCGACGTTCGCTTCCCCGAGGTGCAGCGCGCCACGCTGGCCAACGGCCTGAAGGTGGTGCTGCTCGAGCGCCACTCGGCGCCGCTGGTGAACCTGATGCTGGCCGTGGACGCCGGCGTGGCCGCCGATCCGGCCGACGCGCGCGGCACCGCCAACTTCGCGCTCGAGCTGTTGCTCAAGGGCACGAAGACGCGCGACGCCTTCCGCATCGCCGACGAGCGCGACGCGCTGGGCGCGCAGCTTTCGGTGGGCAACGTGCTCGACCAGTCGTTCGTGCGCCTGGGTGCGCTGAGCGGCAATCTCGCCGGTTCGCTGGACCTGATGGCGGACGTGGCGCTCAACCCCGCCTTCCCGGCCGACATGGTGGACCTGCAGCGCAAGCAGCAGCTCGCTTCCATCGCGCAGCAGAAAGCCAACCCGGGCGCCGCCGCGCAGCGCGTGCTGCCGACCCTGCTTTACGCGCCTGGCCATCCCTACGCGGCGCCGGGCGGCGGGCTGGGCAGCGAGACCGCGGTGGCGGCGCTGACTGGCCAGGCGCTGGCCGACTGGCATGCGCGCTGGTTCGTGCCGTCCAACGCCACCGTGGTGGCGGCGGGCGACATCACCCTGCCCGAGCTGGTGGCCGAACTCGAGCGCAGCTTCGGCGGCTGGCGCGGCGCCCCCGCGCCGGCCAAGGCCGTGGGCCCCAGCACCTCGCCCGGCCGCGGCGTGGTGCACCTGATCGACAAGCCGGGCGCACCGCAGACGGTGATCGTCGCCGCGCACCTGGCCTCGCCCTCGGGCCAGGCCGACGACCTGGCGCTGGAAACGGTGATGCGCAACTTCGGCGGCATGGCCACCGCGCGCCTGAACCGCAACCTGCGCCTGGACAAGCACTGGTCCTACGGCGCCTACGGCGGCGTGAACGCGGCGCGCGGCCCGCGCACCTTCGTGGTGAATGCGCCGGTGCAGACCGACAAAACCCGGGAAGCCATCATCGAAGTGGTGCGCGAGATCCAGGGCGTGGCCGGTGAACGGCCGTTGGCGGGCGACGAGTACACCAGCATCATGCGCAGCCAGGTGGCGCGCCTGCCGGGCCGTTTCGAAACGCTGGACTCGCTGCTGGCGGCGGCGCTGGACATCGTCAACACCGGCCGCGACCCGGCCTACTACGCCAACTACGCCAGGAACCTTTCCTCGCTGGACGCGCCGGCGATGAATGCCGCGGCGGCCGGCGTGGTCAAGCCCGATGAGCTGACGTGGGTGATCGTGGGCGACCTGAAGGTGATCGAGGCCGGCGTGCGCGAACTGAACCTGGGCGAGGTGAAGCGCATCACCGTGGAGTGAAGGGCACGCCGGTCAGCTTCTCGCTCAGCGCCACCAGCCTGGCGCGCGCCTGCGGGTCACTCGGCTGCGGGTCGCGCGGCTCGGTCGGCACGCCGTCGCGGTAGAAGGTGCCGGGCTGCAGCACCGGCGCCTTGATCAGCCCCATCACGTGGTCGCGGCCTTCGGCCACGGTGGTGCGCGGCGCCACGCCGAGGCCGCGCACCATCGTGGTGTCCATCATGGTGGCCGGGTGCAGGGCAATCATCGTAATGCCCTGCTCCTGGAACGCCGGCGCCAGGGCGACGGTCATCGTGACCTGGGCGAGCTTGCTCTGGCCGTAGCCGCGGGCGTAGGCGCCGGGCCTTTCCAGCATCACGTCGTCGAAGTCGATGGGGGAAGCGCTGCCCGACGCGACGTTGACGATGCGCGACGGCGCCGCGGCGGCCAGGTTGTTCCGCAGCCGGTTGACCAGCACCCAGCCGGCCAGGTAGTTCACGGCAAACTGCAGTTCGTGGCCGTCGGCGCTCTCGCGGCGCGGCTGGTCGCCGGTGAAGGCGACGCCGGCGTTGTTCACCAGAAGGTCGAGCCTGGGCGTGGTGCGGGCGACGGTGTCGGCGAACTCGCGCACCGCCTGCAGCGAGGCGAAATCGGCGGCGACGAAGCGGGCCGAGCCCCTGCCGGCCTTCGTGATCTCGTCCACCACCGCCTGGCCCCGTTCGGCATTGCGGCCATGCACGATGACGTGGGCCCCGTCGGCGGCGAGCGCCAGCGCCAGCTCGCGGCCCAGTCCGTCGGTGGAGCCGGTGACCAGTACGGTCTTGCCGGCGTACGACGCCTGGGGCAGCGGGGTCAGGGCCCGGGCGACCGGCAGCCAGGCCAGCGCGGCCGCGGCCATCAGGACAAGCACGAAGGGGCGCATGGTCAGACTCCCGGGGGGGGTGGCCCCCAGCATAGGCCCGGCCCGCGCGCCATCACAAACCCGGCGCGTCCCCGTGCGGGGGCGCCCTCCCCGGCGGCGGGATACAATCCTGACCATGGACATCTTCAAGGTTTTCCGCATCGAAGCCGCCCACCGGCTGCCCAACGTGCCGCCGGGCCACAAGTGCGCGCGCCTGCACGGCCACTCGTTCGCTGTGGAGCTGCACGTGGGCGGCACGCCCGATCCGCACACGGGCTGGATCATGGACTTCGGCGACATCAAGGCGATCTTCAAGCCGACCTACGAGCGCCTGGACCACCACTACCTCAACGACATCCCCGGCCTGGAAAACCCCACCAGCGAGAACCTCGCCCGCTGGATCTGGGACCAGATCAAGCCGCAGCTGCCGGCCCTGTCGCTGGTGGTGGTGCACGAAACCTGCACCTCGGGCTGCCGCTACGCCGGGCTCTGACCCCGGTTTTCGCCCCGGTTTTCAGGTGAGGAGGGTGTCGCAGACGGCGTTGAGGCTGCGGCGCAGCTGCTGGGCGTCCATGGACGGGTCGCGGATCCAGTTCAGGATGGCGCCGTCCACCACGCAGCGCAGGGCCACGGTGCGCTGCTGCACCTGGGCTTCGTCCAGCGCCTTGCCCGAGGCCAGCGCGTCGCGGCGGATCACGTCCGACAGGTCGCACCACACCGCCTGCTCGTTTTCCGACAGCACGGCGGCCACCTCCGGGTCGCGGGTGGCTTCGGTGGTGATTTCGAGGAACAGGATCGGGTCGAACTCACGGTCGAACGTGCCGCCGCGCTCGCGCCAGCGCTCGAGCTTGCCCATCACCACGTCCACCAGCGCATGGCAGGAGGCGATGCCCGCCAGCGCCTCGCCGCGGCCCTGGCGCTGTTCGTCCACGATGGCGTGGACGATGGCGGCCTTGTTGGTGAAGTAGCGGTAGATCAAACCCTGGCTCATGCCCGCCGCCTCGGCGATGGCGGCGATGCTGGCGGCGTGGAAGCCGCGCTCGGCGAAGCAGGTGCGTGCGGCGTCCAGGATGCGCGTGCGCTGTACCTGCGCGCGCAGTTCGGACTTGCTCGGTGCGCCGGCGGCGAGGTTCACGACACCGCCTTCCGGCGCGCCGTCAGGCGCCGCACCACCACGAAGAACAGCGGGATGAAGAAGATGCCCAGGAAGGTGCCGGCCAGCATGCCGCCCACCACGCCGGTGCCGATGGCGCGCTGCGCACCCGAGCCCGCGCCCGAAGCCAGGGCCAGCGGCAGCACGCCGAAGCCGAAGGCAATCGACGTCATCAGGATGGGCCGCAGGCGGTCGCCGATGGCGGCCAGCGTGCCTTCCACCAGGTCCATGCCCTTCTCGACGTTGGCCTTGGCGAACTCGATGATCAGCACCGCATTCTTCGACGACAGGCCCACCGTGGTCAGCATGCCCACCTGGAAGTACACGTCGCGCTCCAGCCCGCGCAGCCACGTGAACAGCACCGTGCCCAGGATGCCCAGCGGCACCACCAGCAGCACCGAGGTGGGGATGGACCAGCTTTCATACAGCGCCGCCAGGCACAGGAACACGATCAGCACCGACAGCGCGTACAGCATCGGCGTCTGTGCGTTCGCGGCGCGCTCCTGGAAGCTCTGGCCGCTCCACTCGATGCCGAAGCCCTGCGGCAGTTCGCCGGCGATGCGCTCCATCTCGGCCATCGCGTCGCCCGAGCTCACGCCCGGTGCCGGCGTGCCGGTGATGTTGATGGCCGAGGCGCCGTTGAACCGCTCCAGGCGCGGCGAACCGTATTCCCAGCGCGTGGTGGCGAAGGACGAGAACGGCACCATTTCACCGGCGCCGTTGCGCACGTACCACTGGCCGAAGTCCTCGGGCACCATGCGGAAGGGCGCGTCGGCCTGCAGGTAGACGCGCTTCACGCGGCCGCGGTCGATGAAGTCGTCAATGTACTGACCGCCCCAGGCCACGGACAGGGTGCTGTTGATCTCGGCCACCGACACGCCCAGCGCCTGCGCCTTCTCGGTGTCGATGTCCAGGCGGAACTGCGGCGTGTCCTCCTGGCCGTTGGGGCGCACGCCCATCAGCAGCGGGCTCTGCGCCGCGGCGCCCAGCATCTGGTTGCGCGCGGCCACCAGCGCCTGGTGGCCGGCACCCGCGTTGTCCTTGAGGTAGAGGTTGAAGCCGCCCGTGGTGCCCAGCTCGGTGACCGGCGGCGGCGCCAGGGCGAACACCATGGCGTCCTTGATCTGGCTGAAGGCGCCCATGGCGCGGCCCACCAGCGCATCCACGCTGGCATCGGCCGAAGTGCGCTCTTCCCAGTCCTTGAGCTTCACGAACACCATGCCGTTGTTCTGGCCGCTGCCGGCGAAGCTGAAGCCCTGCACCGAGAACGTGGACTCGATGTGCGCGGCCTCGTTCTGCATGTAGTGGGCCTCGACCTGTTCCATCACCTTCTGCGTGCGCTCCTGGGTGGCGCCCACCGGCGTCTGCACGATGGTGAACAGCACGCCCTGGTCTTCGTCGGGAAGGAAGGACGACGGCACGCGCGAGTAGACGAACACCATCACCAGCGCCAGCAGCCCGTACAGCACGAGGAAGCGGCCACTACGCCGCAGCATGGTGCCCACGAAGCCCTGGTACTTCCTGTTGCCCGCGTCGAACTTCTTGTTGAACCAGCCGAAGAAGCCCTTCTCGCCGTGGTGTTCGCCCTTCTTGAGCGGCTTGAGCATGGTGGCGCACAGCGCCGGCGTCAGCACGATGGCCACCAGCACCGACAGGCCCATCGCCGAAACAATGGTGGCGGTGAACTGGCGGTAGATCACGCCCGTGGATCCGGTAAGGAAGGCCATCGGGATGAACACCGCCGCCAGCACCATGCCGATGCCCACCAGCGCGCCGGTGATCTGGTCCATGGACTTGCGCGTGGCCTCGAGCGGCGTCAGGCCTTCTTCGCTCATCAGGCGCTCGACGTTCTCCACCACCACGATGGCGTCGTCCACCAGCAGGCCGATGGCCAGCACCATGGCGAACATGGTCAGCATGTTGATCGAGAAGCCCAGCGCCAGCAGGATGGCCAGCGTGCCCAGCAGCACCACCGGCACCGCGATGGTGGGGATGAGCGTGGCGCGGAAGTTCTGCAGGAACAGGAAGATCACCAGGAACACCAGCACCACGGCCTCGATCAGCGTCTTGACCACTTCATTGATCGAGACGCGCACGAACGGCGTGGTGTCGAACGGAATCACCACCTTCAGGCCCGGCGGGAACGAAGGCTTCATCTGCTCCATCAGCGCGGCCATGCCGTCGGCCGTGGACAGTGCGTTCGCATTGGTGGCCAGCGACACCGCCACGCCCGAGGCCGGCTGGCCGTTGTAGCGGCTGATGACCGAGTAGCTTTCCGAACCCAGCTCCACCCGGGCCACGTCGCCCAGGCGCAGCACGGAACCATCCACATTGCTGCGCAGCACGATGGCGCGGAACTGTTCCGGCGTCTGCAGGCGGTCCTGGGCGGTGATGGTGGCGTTGATCTGCTGGCCGTCGATGGCCGGCGTGCCGCCCAGCTGGCCCACGGCCACCTGGGCGTTCTGGGCGCGGATGGCGGCGATGACGTCGGCCGGCGCCATCTTGTAAGTGTTGAGCTTGCCCGGGTCGAGCCAGATGCGCATGGCGTACTTGCCGCCGAACACCTGCACGCTGCCCACGCCCGGCACGCGGCTGAGCGGGTCGACGATGTTCGAGGACACGTAGTCGGCGATGTCGCCGCGGTCCATGCTGCCGTCCTCGGACACGAAGCCCAGCACCTGCAGGAAGCCCGAACTGGCCTTGGTGACGCCGATGCCCTGCTGCTGCACCACCTGCGGCAGCAGCGCAGTGGCGCCCTGCAGCTTGTTCTGCACCTGCACCTGGGCGATGTCGGGGTCGGTGCCGGTCTTGAAGGTGAGCGTGACGCTGACGCTGCCGTTGGAATCGGACGTGGACGAGAGGTAGTCCAGGCCGTCCAGGCCGGTCATGGACTGCTCGATGATCTGCGTCACCGAGTTCTCCACCGCCTGCGCCGACGCGCCCGGATAGCTGGCGTTGATGGTGACCGACGGCGGGGCGATGGTGGGGTAGCGCGAGATCGGCAGCTGGGTCAGCGCCAGCAGGCCCGCGAGCATGATGATGATCGCGATGACCCACGCGAAGATGGGACGGTCAATGAAGAACCTTGCCATGGGGAGGGTCCTTCCTTATTCGCTGTCGGCCGCGGCGGGCGCGGGCTGGGACGGACCGGGCGCTTGCGCGGCGCCGGCTTCGACGGCCGTGGCCATGCCGCCCGGCTGCACCTTCTGCAGGCCTTCGACGATCACGCGGTCGCCGGCCTTCAGGCCCTCGTCCACCAGCCACTGGTCGCCGATGGTGCGGCTGGCCTGCACGATGCGCTGCTCGACCTTGCTTTCCGGCGTCACCACCATCGCCACCGCGTGGCCCTTGGCGTCGCGCGTGATGCCCTGCTGCGGCGCCAGCACGCCGTTCGGGCGCTGGCCCATGTCCACCACCGCGCGCACGTACATGCCCGGCAGCAGGAAGTTGTCGGGGTTGGGCACCCGCACGCGCAGCGCGTAGCTGCCGGTGGTGGGGTCCACGGTGACATCGGCGAACTCCATGCGGCCGTCCTGGCCGTAGGTGCTGCCGTCCTCGAGCAGGATCTTCACCGGCACGCCGTCGGCCTGCTCCAGCGTGCCCGCGGCCATTTCCTTGCGCAGCGACAGCAGTTCGGTGCTCGACTGCGCCAGGTCCACGTAGATCGGGTCGAGCTGCTGGATGGTGGCCAGCGCCTGTTCCTGGTTGGCGGTGACCAGCGCGCCCTGGGTGACGCTGGACTTGCCGATGCGGCCGCTGATGGGCGCGGTGATCGTGGCGTAGCCCAGGGTCACTTCGGTGGCGCGCAGGTCGGCGCGCGCGGCGGCCACGTCGGCCTGGGCCTGCTGGAAGGCAGCGGCGGCGCGCTCGTTGTCCTGGGCGCTGACCAGTTTGGCTGCGGCCAGCTCCTTCGAGCGGTTGGCGGCCAGGCGCGCCGACGTCAGCGCGGCCTCGGCGCGGGCCAGTCCGGCGCGGGCGCTGTCCCGGCTGGCGCGGTAGGCGGAGGCGTCGATTTCGTACAGCGGCGCGCCGGCCTTCACCAGCGAACCTTCCTCGAACAGGCGGCGCTTGACGATGCCGGTCACCTGCGGCCGGACCTCGGCCACCAGGAAGGGCGTGGTGCGGCCCGCCAGGTCGCGGGTCAGCCGCACCGGCTGGTCCTTGAGCGTGACCACGGCGACTTCGGGCGTGGGCATGGCCTGGGGGGCGGGTTCGCCGCCGCAGGCGGACAGGGCCAGGGCGCCGGCAACGGCGAGCAGCAGCGAGAACCGGGGAGCAGTGCGGAGGGCAGCCATGGAAACCTCGATCAGGAGCGACGGGGACGGCGCGACCCGAAAAGGCGCCCGCGTCCAAAATGAATGAACGGTCATTCTATTTTCGAAATGTGTACTGTCAAGTGCAGTAAGTGGAATGACGCCTGTTCCGCGGCGATTCCGCGGGATTGGTTCAGCCGACGGCCAGTTTCGCGGCCAGACTGGCCGGGTCTGCCCCGGGCGCCTGCGGCAGCACGCCCAGGCAGGGCACCGGCAGGGCCCGGGCCACGAGCTCGATGTAGCGCGGCTCCAGGCCCTCGACGTTGCTGCCGATCCAGCCGTGCAGGCGGCAGCCGTCGGCCACGATGGCCCGGGCGCTGAGGCGGGCGTGGCTGAGGCAGCCCAGCTTCAGGCCCACCACCAGGATTACGGGCAGGTCCAGCGCCTTCACCAGGGCCGACTGGTCCAGGCCGTCGGCCATCGGCGCCAGCCAGCCGCCGACGCCCTCCACCACCACCTGGTCCGACATCGCCTGCAGGGCGCGGCAGGCGTCCAGCATCGGGCCCAGGTGCACGTGCACGCCCGCGCGTTCGGCCGCGATCTGCGGCGCGGTGGGTTCGGGCAGCGCGAAGGGATTGACCAGGGCGTAGGCCGGCCGCGGGTCACTGGCCGCCTGCAGCGCCAGCGCGTCTTCATTGCGCAGTCCGTCGGCGGTGGCCTCGCAGCCGCTGGCCACCGGCTTCATGCCCACCGCGCGCCTGCCGCCGGCGCGCAGCGCGTGCAGCAGCGCCACGCTGGCGAA
>Ga0075158_10001096_pt1 | contig 20799 bp, 16 predicted proteins | sample JI91814BDNA_FD_70968 | JGI IMG/M metagenome (GOLD analysis project Ga0075158, IMG submission 70968) | Wastewater effluent complex algal communities from Wisconsin, to seasonally profile nutrient transformation and Carbon sequestration -... | ecosystem: Engineered > WWTP > Effluent > Algae... | reverse complement strand
GGACCGTTTTCCTTGCGAAAGGAGTCGTCGCGACTTCCGCTGAAGAAGGGAGGTCTATAGCAGACAGAGACATAATCGACTTGCTTGACGGGAAGCTAAAATACCCGAGATCTAGAGAGTACTTGCAACACGAAATTCAAAACCTGTTGGACGCCTGCCATTCGATTGTGTCTAACATGGCGGGAGAATCGGAACCTTTTTTAAGCGCTGAACTTGTCGAGTATTTTAACGAGCTGGTGTTGAAGGAATTGGAATTTGCTTCCAAAACAATTCCAGGAGCAATTCGCCATCACGAAGTGGCAATAGGTTCCATGCCTTGCCCCGCTTCAGAGCACTGCGAGAGCCTACTTTTTCGAACCTGTGAGTGGCTCAACACCTTCTCCTTTGACGGACCACCTATGGCCGTAGCGCTTATTAAAGCGATTCTTGCCCATCTATACATTGCCTGGATTCGTCCGTTTGGCGATGGCAACGAACGAACCGCAAGACTGATTGACTACTTGATTCTGTCTGGCGCTGGGGTACCCGCTCCAGCAGCTCACCTACTCAGTAATCACTACAGCGAAACAGGTGGTCTCTATTATCAAAAGCTACTTGAAGCTCAAGACAACCCATTTATTTTTATCGAATATGCGTTGAAGGGTTATATTGATGGCTTGAAACTACAATTGAGAACCATCAGGGATTACCAATGGGATTTAGCTTGGCGGGACTACGTAAATGAAATGTTTAAGGACAAAGAACGTCCGTCAGACAACAGAAGGCTTCATTTAGTACTTGATCTTGCTGAGGTAAAAGTCTTTGTTCCGGTCACTCGACTGATGCATTTGAGTCCAACAACTGCAGCCGACTACAAAGATATTAGTTATAAAACACTTAGTCGAGACCTAGAGTTTTTGGAAACTCACAAACTTATTCAGCGAGATGGGGATAAGGTGCGGGCAAGGAGAGAAAACGTTTTGAGATTTCTTCCCTTTAGTAGAAGTGAAGATTTACTCAACGAAGACAATATTCCATTAGTCCTTTCAAGACTCGATCCTGACAAATACTATTCGATCATGAGAAACGGTCACACAGACTTTGATTCGCTATACAGAGAAAATCTCTAGGCTCAGAATCTCTCACGCGTCCTTTGACACCAAAAGCAGTGGCGCATTTCACCCGGGCCAAGATTGTGATTTGCTCTACAATCCCACGCTTATACAGAATAATCGGCGTCCGATAATGCCCCTTATGTTCAATCAAAAACTCCAACGGGGCGAAACGAAAGGCCAACAAAAATAACATTGGCGACAATAAACTTTTTAACTCCTTGCGATAAACCCAACTCAGACTTTTCATCGAATTCGCCAAATATCCAAAAGCTGGTACTAAATCTGGTGCCGCATCGCCGGGTGAACATGGACGAGATATCCAAAGAATATAGCCAAATCGCAACAGGTAGGCAAGATCTCGAGAGATCGCGCCCCTGGATCCAGTCCGGAGTTATCAAGGATTTGCTTTTTCTCCTTTTTGGTGTACGTTCAAATGTATGGCACACAAACAAGAAGCCAAAAAGGGAGGTGATAAACAAATGAGCAAGGGAAAAAACGTACACATCGTCACTCATGGCGACGGATGGGCCGCTCGAACTGAAAATTCAAAGCGAGTGTTGAAAGAATTTGACACTAAAGCCCAAGCCACGGACTATGGTCGCAATGTTGCCAAAAATCAGCAAAGTGAACTAGTAATTCATGGGTTGAATGGTCGTATCCAAGATAAGGACTCCTATGGAAATGATCCATGTCCACCTGTTGACCAAAAGCATTAAACAGTGCTTCGCAAGGACTTAGAGAGGCTTTTTGAGAAGACCTCTCTAAGTCCTTGAAACTCAAACCAATAAAATGTCAAACCAAATACGGTGCAGTCCATGCTAAATATAGCCTTATAGCATGGCATCACTTTGTTAGGAGCAAACAATGGGACATCACTATACTCCACAAAAGCATCTGAGCCGCTTTGAGTGCTCCGAACGCAAACATCACATTTGGCAGTATGACAAATCCACTGGCCAATTTAGTTCCAAACCTCTATCTATAGGAGAAGTAGCCCAGGAGAAAGGCTACTATCCAGAAGATATTGAGACTTCGCTAAATTTCAATGTTGAAATTCCAGCAAATCGATGCATACAGAAAATTCTCCGCAGAGAGACACCAAACTGGGAAGAAAGCCAAGATTTGGCTGCGTACATAATTACAATGGCATCCCGCGGACCTCTTCATCGTAAGAAAAACAACCTTCGCGTAAAAAGAATTTTTGACCAGACTCTCAAGGAAACAAAACCCTTGATAATGACGGCTTTTCATGGTCAGCTTCGGGAAAAGAAACTTAGCGAACTTGCAGAGATTAAGTTCAATAGCAAAAATCCTGTGATCGAAAGACTCATAAAAACTCCTTTTCAAAGCAACAGGTCAATTGAGTGCATTAAAAATATGTGCTGGGAAATCGCTCCAGCTCCAGAATCAATGCAATATATTACTAGTGACACTCCAGCACATTATTTTGAAGGGATTGGAATAGGTCGAGTTGATTCAGAATTAACAATCACGCTGTCCAAGGATATCGCGCTTATTGGACACAATCGACACAGCCCTAGAACCATTAACTTCAGAAAGCCGAATCGTCAAATAACAATGGAAATAAACCGTCGGATGATATCAGCTTCGGTTCGCTTCATATTCGCTAGCAAGCCAGAGGAGTGGATAACAGAAGGAGCACAAAAAACACTGAGACTCAACAATATTTGGTGGAGGTGTGCTTAAGGTCTTTTGTCAGCATCAATTCAGACTGAGCTGAACGATTCCTCAAGTGAGATTGCAAATTCTCAGCACATGGTAGAGCCAGAATATCGAGAATCGAAGTCGCGCATGTTTGTTGCTTAATAACAACGCGAATCAACCTATACACCAACGAAGCTCACCGTTTTAGATATGAAACAACCTTTTTTAAATCAACAAAGAGAGCGATGGAACTCACTTATTGCCAAAGGCAAGTCGGCGGGTTTGCGAAAAGACTTGCGCTCGGCCTCCGAATACTTTGAGGCGGCGTACAAAACAAGCAGAAATTTTCCAAAGATCGACGGAATCCGACAACAAAGCGCCTTCTTTTTAGGTTATGCAAAATTTCAAATAAATGATAAGACTGGAGCGATCAGCTATTTTGCAGAATTTCTAGACCATCCAGAATCGGCACAAGGAAGCGAAAAGGAAGTTGCTGATGTTCATTCACTGCTAGGTGCCTGTTTTTACGGGAGCGACAACGAGAAAGCGACAGAGCATTTTGAAAAGGCATTGGTGAAAAAAAATGAACTAGGCTTACCGACTCTTGAAGTTGACACAATACTTGGTGCGATCAAAATGCTAAAAGAGGACTATATAGGGGCCATTCCACTCTACGAATCTGCATACAAAGTGCAGAAGTACGAAGATAAAGATTCAGCTCAGAAGCTTGCCATTCAACTCGCATACGCGCATAGAGAGCTCGGTGACGCTAGTGGCGAAACGAAGTGGCAAAAAGAAAATCTCAGGTATAGAAATCCCAAGACGTCATACATGTCAGAGGAAGGTAAACTTCAGATTCGGTCGAATGCCCCACAAGGTTGGGGAAATGACACTTTAAGCCACTTTCTCGAAACCTCTCAACAAAACGAACTATCTACATTCGTCAAATTGAACATCAAGTACAAAACACTCCAAAAGATAAACGATCGCTTCCTTGAAAATCGTCAAAACCTGGTCCTTGCAATCACTCCAAAAATAATTGAGCGATATGATGAATTAGATTTTGAGCAGCTTAACCTCGAACCAAAGGATTGGCTCGAGATATATTTTTATCTCCGCACACAAGGAGCTTTTGCAGGAGCCTCTAAACTAGCCCTCTCAGCGCAAATTCCAGAAATGTATATGCTTCTTCGGGGCGTAATTGAGAATGCAATGTACGGCTTCTATGTCTGGAAAAAACCAGACAAGAAAGACGTTTGGCTTGCCAGAGATGATAGCCCTGAAGCCAAAAGTGAGGCAAAAAGTGAATTCAAAGTAAGTAACATGTATCTCGCCATAGCTTCCGTAGACAGCACACTCAAAGATGATGTCTATAAACTCTATAACGACACAATAGACATGGGTGCCCATCCCAATGTCAAAACCTTTGTAGATCATTCTGTTCAAAAGAATGAAGATGGTGCATTATCCTTAGCGGTGACCACATTGAATCCGAGTCAATTGGATAAAGCATTGGATGATGTGGCCGCCACTGGAAACTTAGTGTTCAGACTGTTTAAGGCAATGTATCCTGACCTTATTGATTAACTTTCCTGACGGTGACTTTAACGCTCTCCTCCCCATTGGTTGAGCCGCTGCAAAAGTAGCAACTGCTCATTCCGAATGTGGCAAACAGGTTTGCTCAGATTGGAGATCCAAGGCCGCTCGCAGGTCGCCAATTAACTCCCTTAGCCAGTTTTCGGCTTCCTCATCAGGCGACCGCACCAGGGCTGACAAATATACAACCAATATAGCCCTCAACTGCCCCTGAGTGCATCCTCCAAAGTCGTCTGGGGTAATCTCTACCAACCTCCTCCTCCAAGCACCTTCCTGACCCTGCTGCCAGGCCAATCTGTCTCTATTCCTATTCTTCTCAGCTCTTTCATCCCTCATTTTGAGTTCATAAACGACTCTGCGGGCAGCCAAGCGACCTGGCGGCACAATTTTTTGTTCAACTTGAGTAAGGGGCTTGCTTTCTGAACAAGCAGCCCCCTCCACAGCGTTATATTCGTGTGGATCACCTGCCAAGCGGACATTACTCAACCTCTCCTGAACGGGCTTCCAGAGTTCCTCATGCTTAGCCAAGGTTGTCGAGCTGCAACCACTCTTCAGTCTCAGGTCTCTCATCGAGAATGGAAGTCCAGCTTCTTCAAAGTCAGCAACTGCTGCTTCTATTTTTCTGCAAGCCAGAGCGGCCCTATTGGCGTTATTCCTAACCCAGGAAATCGGCATCTCAAATTTGTACTTCTGGGTTTCTTGACCACGCCTTCTTGGTGGTATCCAGTGACTTGCCCTCTCAGCTTGAGCCAGGGCGTCAGACCGTCCGCGTCTCAAGTCTTCACTGTAGCCATTGTGCTTTGTAGTCAGTACTTCCTGAATAACCCAGTTGCGCTCGTCTTCATAGCCATAGCCCATGGCCGGAAGCAGCCGCTCTGGATCACCAAAGAACAAATAGTGTGAGAGCGAGGTTGTTGCATCCGCCCTTTGATTTGGAGCAGTCAAACCAACTGCATAGTAGTTTCGTCCCTTGAGCCAGTTGTCGGCAATGATGTTCGGTGGCACCGTCCTAAATACTGTTTTCACCACCGCCATCGCTTCTTCGCTGTCGCCAGAATATACGAAATTCCGTATAGGAACGACCTCAGCAAGCTTGGTCGCATTTGCTGTCCTGGCTACGATTTGCTCACGCTTGGCAGCTACTGAAGCTACATGCGCTTTTAGCTTGTGAAAGTTGTGATATGGATTAGCCGAACACTCAAAGTCATCCATGAACTGAGTCAGAGCTTCTACCGGACTCATGAACAACCGGTCATGCCTAATCGTTAGGTTGTCTTGATTGAGCCAGGCAAATCCTTCTTGAAGTGGAAGCCTGAGGCCTTGACCCAAAGACTTCTCTCCTACGTGAGGGAAAATCTCGAGCGTTCCTTTATTGATCTCAAAGTCATGTAGGTCAAAAAGTTGAAAAAGCTGAGCTCTCAAATCCCTGCAACTTACCGGCGCATCAAACCAGATATACAGATGCCAGCCACCAGACTCTGAAGACCGGTACAAGTTTGTTTCTTCAATGCCAGCTTCAGCCAGAACTCTGGTTATCTTCTTTAGACTATCCAGGTTGTGATACTTGCTGCCGGCATCAATATCAATGACTGCATAGTAGGAAGCTTTTGCCGCCCTGGTGCCGAGTAAATACTTTGGATGCACACAAGCAATGGCCTTGAGAATCTCGGTATCAGTTAGTTTCCAGCGCTCATCGGCAGACAACCAGCCTCTGGAACCAAATGGCTTGTAGATATATCCATATCGATGAAACAAAGACAAAAACTTCTCTGCCACAGCCGAACTCGACTGCGGGAAATGTTTTAGACGTGAAAATCTAACTGGCTGGACATCAAAGTCCGCCAATACAGCTAGTCCGGTCGTAAGCGTTCCTCTTTCTAATAAAAGACGAGTTGACCTAGCCGGATCAGTGCTTTATGCTTGTCGCATACAGGAAGTTAGCCAAAACCCTGATATACAACCGCATACTGATCCGTTATGGGTCCTTAAGACATCGCCGCCAAGCGATGTTTTTTGTTAGTCCCTGTTTTTGATTTACCTCCAGACTGTGGTTACTTGATTGCTTTGGGCTACTTAACTGTCATTGAGACTTCTTTGCCCAGGCGGTGGAGGTACTTCGCCAAAAGTTCCACCGAAAACTTGTCGATTCTTAGTCCTACTATTTCGGCAATGCGTGGTTGCGCAATGCCAATTTGTTTAGCAGCCTCGCATTGACTCCAGCCTTTGCGCTCAATCTCTTGCTTGATCTGCTTAATCAGTGAAAGCCTTAGCATTTTTGTAGCGCTGTCCTCAGGACTAAAGCCCATCTGGTTGAAAATTGAGCGGTAGTGATCCAGTTCTTTCAATGGTTTCTCTCGGTCGCATAGCTAAGTCGGTTATACGAAATTGCGTATATTCAGGAGGATCTCGCATGCGCTCATCGGCAGGAATTCCTGAAGTTTGTTTACTCTTCTTCGAATTCTTAGATATTGCAGGAGAGCGTGCCTTTGGCCGTTGAGTCAACGTGAAAAGTGATAACTGTAATTCTTGACTCGCTTGTTCTGCTTGTGTTGAGTGCTCGGAGTAATCGATCTGATCACTCACTTCAGTCTGATCACACGCGGGCGTACCTAGCAAGTCAACGAGCTCCAGTTCGAACTCGGATGCTGACTCACTTAAAATAGTGGTCTCAGTTTCCTCATGGTCCGAATCACATGATGTTTGAGTAATCAAAGTCTCAAGACTTAGCTCCTGTGGCAATTCAGAAGTATGAGCCAGTCCATCCACTTCCTCTAACGAGGGTAAAGATTGAGCTGCTTGCAGCGGTATGTCATGAGTAATTAAGGTGGACTCATTGCCCAAATGGCAGAGCAGGACATCAGGATCGACAGAGTTCTTAGCAATCTCTGACATGAGTATCGACAAGGCAGCTTCCAGACAAATCTGATCACGCAGTACCTTGACTCCAAGATCTTCGTTTATCCAGGCAAAGCCAGGCTGAAGTGGTAAAGAGATCTGCTCATCAGCAGCATGGATGCGAAACCCTTTATCCAGGAAGCTTTCAAAACCTTGAGTAAGCAGGTTAGCCAGCACAGAATTGACGGCTTCAGTATCCGCTGGCCGAGCAAAATAAATATAGATATGGATTTCAGCCAAACCGGCTGGCGAGTAAACACAGGGCTTCAAACCTGCCGCCCTTAAGACAGCTAATAGATTGGCTATCTCAACCGGGGAACTTGGGTCAGAAGTAGCGCTTATGACAGCGAAGTAGGACTTCTCATCTCTTCGACAAGCGCGCAGAACGCTAGCCCCAGTTGAGATGCATTCCAGAATCTGTTCATCTGTCACGTAATGATATTGACTCATGGCGCGCCATGACGAGGATGCGACATGCTTGGATAGGCTGCTAAATCTCATTTCGAAAAGGGCAAGGAAAGCATTCAAAAGCGCAGGCTGAATTCCTTCGCTCTCAAAAGAAGTTATCCCTTGAGCCATATTTACAGAACTAATAATGATTGTGCTCTCTTTTCTAGTAGAGATGAGAACTTGCTTGTGAAAGGAATCCTCGATCTTTAGATATCCGGTTTCCGATTTGAGCAATTCTCTTTTTTGTATGCACCACCATTGGTGATGCTTTTTGCTGAACGAATGGATCGTATGCTAACTAAGCAGATTGATCAAGCGCTTTTTCGGTCAATTGATGGGGCTTCCGGGGATTTGAATACACTGAATATACAACAGCCTATTAATCAGATCAATCACTTACACCTAGAAAATATCATTTTGATTGAGCAGTTTCAACAGTTTAATCAAATTCCCTCAAAAGAAACTGGGCAAGGCTTTCGAAGCCTCTGGTCAGTAAAATTATCTGCCACCGAATGCGGGGCACGCGAGACCGAATAACCAGATTAAGCAACCAACTATCAGACTCATTACAAGCGTTCAACCTGATCGATCAGAATAAGCAAATCAACCGCACGGGCAGGACAACACATACAAACGGATAACACTGCATATACAACCATGGGCAGTGCTAGCAAAAATAGGTAGTGCATTATTACAGGCTATTCCTTATAATGCTCATGTATTGAGTGTCGGAAAGGTTGAGTAATCAAAATGGCTGATCAAGCAAGCGCAAACGTCGAGAACCTATTTAATAAGGATGCGCTCGGAGAAGTTAATAAAAGCACCGTCCAGAGTGGCGAGTGGATGACTATTCAGCAGGCATCGAACGCCACCGGCTGGTCCATGGGTACACTGCGTCGCTATGTCAAAGCAAGGCGGATAAAATCCAGAAGGCAAGGCCGATCAATCAATTCAAAGCTTGAGATTCTTATCACCGCGGATATGCTGCCAGATGGCACCAGTGATAACGACGTCATGGACTTTGAGGGCGAAATTGACAGCACTGTCGATGGAACCGAAGAAGACGATTTCCAGACCTTTCCAAGCCGTGATCAAGCTGATCAATCACTTGATTCAACCCTTAATTGGATGCGCCAGAAGCTCGACGAAAAGGACGCATTACTACGAGAGAAGGAAGCCAAGATAGAAGCGCTGGCTCAGCAGTTGACTGGTGCCAGTTATCGCAACGGATTTCTAGAGGCAGAAAAATCCAAATTCGAGGAGAAGCTTTTGCTTCTCGAAGATCGCTTGCTTCCCGAACAGAGCTCAGCGCCAGTAACCGAGTTACCGCAACCCAAGAGCGCCTGGGCAAAGTTGACCGGTTGGTTCACTGGTAATAGCTAAAACGTTATAGGCAATCTATAACAGGATGCCTATTCCTAGTTGGAAATAGATAAATTGACCTTACCAGACGGTGATGAATTTTCTGATATTGACCTTGTTGAAGGCGAGGACCTGGAATGCAAGCTTGCCGCCGGGCGCGACAATCAAGGCGAATTACCAAGGTCGGTGTGGGAAACGTACTCAGCAATGGCCAACACGCATGGCGGAGTCATCCTGCTTGGTGTCAGAGAAAAAAACTCGAAATTCTCGATTGAAGGGATAGCCAATCCCGCAAAGGTAACGCGAGATTTTTTTGCCGGACTGTCAAATAGAAATACGGTCAGCACCAATCTTCTGAACACCAGCAGCGTTAGGACTATAAGAGTTAAGGGAAAAGACGTAATTCGCATTGACGTGCCACAAGCCAGTCGGCAAGACCGCCCAGTCTTTGTCTTTGGAAACGTTTTGACCGGCACTTTTCGAAGATTGGACGAGGGGGACCATCGCTGCAATGACTCAGTTGTAAAGCGAATGCTTGCCGAACAATTAAACGACAACAGAGACAGTCGAATCTTGGACAACTTTGGGCTTGCTGACCTGAATCAAGAGACACTTGCAGCTTATAGAAGGCAATTTCAACAGTCGCTAGGAGTTGATCATCCATTCTTAAGCAGCGATGACAGGCATTTCCTTCAGTGCCTTGGAAGCTGGGCTGTTGACAGGAATTCGAAACAGGAAGGTCTTACTGTAGCTGGCCTGCTTATGTTCGGTAACTGGACCAGTATCAGAGAGGCAGTGCCTACATACCATTTAGACTACCAAGAGGTGACTCAATCATTGGAGGATAGGTGGATTGATCGGGTATCGCTCGATGGCACTTGGAGCGGTAATCTTTTTGATTTCTATAAAATCGTCTATCGAAAGCTGACTTTTGGGCTGAAGCTACCATTTCACCTGCAAAGTGATGTGAGAGTTCAAGACTCCACGGTGCACCAGGCAATTAGAGAAGCACTTGTTAATTGCCTTATTCATGCAGATTATGATTGTCCTGGTTCTATCAAAATAGTTAAAGCTCCAGATTCGTTTGTCTTTAGAAATCCTGGTGGTCTCCGTGTGCCCAAGATGATAGCCATTTCAGGCGGTCATCCAGATTGCCGAAATAAAAGAATTCAGAAAATGTTTGAGTTTGCGGGACTTGGAGAAAATGCCGGTTCAGGACTGCCAAAGATTTGGTCTGCTTGGCAGAAACAAGGCTGGCTAGTGCCGAACTTACTTGAATCAATAAATCCTGAATTCACACAATTGGAACTCCGGATGGCGAGCCTCTTCCCGCCGGAGATATTGAATGCTTTAACTGAGCATCTTGGAGAAAAATTCACCAATGCCGATGAGTTAAAGCGATTAATAATGATACTGGCCTGCATTGAGGGTGGTGTCAAACATAAGAGAGTAAAAGAGTTCACAGCCAGCCATCCGCGCGATATTACCCTTGCTTTATCCAAGCTCGTAAAAGATGGCATTCTTTTGTCTGAAGGAGAGATAAAGGATAAAAGTTACTCTATTGCTGACAGCGTGCTTTCTGAAAAGGCAGCCGGACTAAGCCACCTAACAAACAGACCAATTCAGCTTTCTTTGGCAGGATTGAGCTCCGAACATAAGGTCTTGAACTCCGAACATAAGGACCCGAACTCCGAACATACGGCTTCAAGCTCCGAACTTAAGCACCCTGGTAGCGGAAGCAGCGAAGAACTACTGACTGCCAAAGTGCTTAAAATTCCTGCGGTCCTGAAAATAAGGAACTCCAAACGCTCCAGCCCGGAATTTGTGAAAGAAGCGATACTCGCAATATGTGCCGAGGATTTCGTGCCACTCAGACTATTAGCAAAGCTTCTAAACCGAAAATCTGACAGTCTTAGGGTGCACTATTTACCAGAGCTGCTTCAATCAAACCAAATAACAGAGCGATTCCCAGGCAATCAAACACACCCAGATCAAGCCTATCGTTGCCAGAAGATAGACGAGTAAGCAATAGAATTTCTGCCGGTCCATTGACCAGGCTTCCGCCAACAATTATGCCAGCAAATGAAGCAATGCTGAGGGATGCCTGAGCGAGTGCCCTTCACAAGCCATATGCTCATCTCCAAATGAACTGACTACAGAGCAAACCTGGGGCGCTATGCGCGTTTGAACGGTTTACCGACAGCGGGAAAGCTGAGAGCATCGTTGCACAAAAGTCCGATCGTAGAAAATGACTGAACAAAGACAGTCGTCGAAGCGTCTGAACTTCATGTATGAAATTCGGTAGCCATCTGACGTAGACTATTGATGTCTATGACGTTGATTTCGTGGTCTAACCATTTTTTTCGATTGATTTCACGGGCAGCGTTCACTCGGGCCTTGTCCATTACCGCAATCTCAACGTATGGCAAATAGGCGAATTGAAAGAAATCAATGATATCGGACGGCCTACCGTCTTTTCCTTGTACATAGTATTCTTCAAATATCACTGCGCACTGCGCCACCAGAGATTTGATGCAGTTTATATCAATAGTCGCACCAAGTGCAGAGTGTGTTTCCATAAAACTATTCTGCTCGGGAGTCAGCATGTTTTGGATTGAATCACTTTTGAATCTGCTCCAGTAGTTTGAGCGATCTTTGCCTTTGATGGTAGCCCTAATCAGTTTGGCGTTTTCTTGCAAGGCATTCAATAACTCTTGGTTACACAGACGGTAGTTAAGATCAAACAGCTTCGCTTTTCCCTGAGAATGCAACTTGAGCGCTTCCGCTAATTCAACCTGAGAAAATGAACTATCTTCAGAAGAAAATATGATAGGCAAGACTATAGGCTTAGGATAACGTCGGACTTCCAGTGCGGTAATGTCGTCGGAGTTGGGCACAATCTCAAAAGGGACTGAACTGATAAATTCGCAAATTTGCGGCCACCGCCAATGCTCAGCTGTCTCCATAAGGTGCACGACACTGACTGCCACAATGTAATTATTTCCCCATATCATTTTCAATACGGACTGGGCAAATAAAGGTTCCGCAGCAATTGTAGTTAACACAAACGAATCTAGAAGCAGAAGTTTTCGTCCGTGTCTTCTTCGCCGTGCCGCGTAGATATAATCTGGCACTACATCTACTAATCTAGTTATCGCATGGAGAAAATCAACGATCATGCAATGCTGAACTCCCACTGGGATCGGAAGCATTTTCAACCCACAGTTCCTCGTCATTCGATTTCTCAACAGTAAGCTTATATCTACCAGTCATGCCGTTATAGACCAGCAGGCAATTTGCAAGAATATCTCTTCCGATCAATGCAATCAAAGGAATTGCGCCAGGTCGATTATTTTCCGCAAGTTGTACGCTGCCCATGTCAGCAAATCTATAGACGATGTCACCTGGAAAAACGAAGGTAACAGCATATGTGGCGTGCTTTCGTATACCACTGGCGCCACCGTATTCTCGGGAGCCTACAGATTTAGCGCCCAAAGATCTAATGATGGTCTCATCTACAGAGGAGTGAGCCGCGCCCGTATCGATCAAGCCCACACCCTCGACCGGTTGAGGAATTGCCTGACCGTTAGCCAACAGGCTCTGAGCATACTTTTCTGAAATGCAAACTTTCAATGGGAGCATAGGGCCGACAGCCTTGAGATGCATCGTGTCGTAATTAAATTTGTAGGTCTCTTTAATGGTGAGATTCTCCTTTTGGCTTCAGAGGGCTTTTCGACCTTTGCTATAGTGCCACTTGCTTTGCTACTGTGTAAAGGTCCCTAAAGAGCGTCGCTCGAATTAGACGCAAAATCCTCCATCAAACCAGATATCACGAGAAACAAAATCTTGCAAACAAAATCAAACCATTCTGGATGTTGATGCGACTTGCAACTACTAGCCATATGGGAAGCCAAACCCACTGAGTAAACAAAAGGGTTATTTCGTTTATCCAACCAACCCCACCATTTCAGCAATTCAGGGCTTGCACTCTAAAGTGAGGCTGTTAGAATAAACAAAATAGCCAGATAGAGAACTTTTGTTTATATGCCAGGCAAAGCCAAAGTTTTGGGTTCCAAAGAGATCCAAATAGTCCTCAAAGTCCTAAAAACTCCACGCGACAAACTGCTCTTTGCCGTCGGCCTCTACACAGGCCTCCGCATCTCCGAAATCATCGCCATCAAAATGTCCGATGTGTTCACCACCAGCGGTGGCGTCAGAAACACACTCAAAATCACCAGACTCAAAAAGAAAAATACAGTCTACTCAAATATCCCAATCCATCCAAAACTTAGAGAGCAGCTCGCTTTCTACAAAGACCTGCTCGAGGCCCAGACCCAGGACGACTCAACTCACTCACCTTCGGTCTGGCTCTTTCCTTCAACCGATTCGCCCGAAAGCCACATCGGCAGAATACGCGCCCACAACATCCTAACTGAAGCCTTCGACTCAGTCAACATCGAAGGCGCCTCCACCCACTCCATGCGCCGCACCTGTCTAACCAACATGTCCCGCGCCGGCATCCCACTTCGCACCATCCAAGAAATCTCTGGTCACTCAAACCTCGGCCAGCTTCAAGAGTATTTAGCGGTCGATCCGGCTGACAGTCACCGGGCTATAATGAGCTTGAAGTATTAAAATGCTCCCAGCTTTTCGGCTATCTTGCTGATATCAGGCATTTTAATTTCGCCCTCAATGCAGCAGCACCGGCTAATAGCAAGCATATTTGAAAGAAAAATGCCAGATACTGGGCAGTATCTGGCATTACAGGGGTGTTGTGTGCGATGTCGAGCTGTTTCTTGGGGTTTGCGTGAAACGCAATGCATCAACGATATCATCAAATCCGGCTTCTAGATTGGCAAAAGCCCAGCGAACTTGAGCTTCGAAATCGGGCTCTTGCGAACCGTCTGCCGACTGGCAACCTAAGCACCGAGTACATAGAGCCAGAGAGGCTAGTTCGCGAACGCTATAACAGCCGCACTCAGTGGCTTATAATTTGTGTTGCGGTAGAAAGCAGGTAGATGTAAAGCGACCACTTCTCAAGAGGGGGTGAAACGATGTCAGTCTCAATATCAGCTAATTCCGAAGAAGAAACTTTTCTCGCATTAGATCCGCGCCAATTAATCAAAATTGAAAGCATTCATCGCGGATTCTTTTACCAGCATTTGTATGCGGCCGGAATATTGCTACTTGCAGGTAAAGGCGGTGCCGATGCAGTCGTTATTGAGCGTGATGAGGACATCGAAATTGTTTGTGGTGGAACGCGATATTACATTCAAGTCAAAACAAGAAGCGAAGCAATAACACCTGGAGATATTGCCGGAGCATTGGACCGCTTTGAAGAGATCCGAAAGGAGCATGCGTCAGGGAAACGTAAAGGCAAGGCGGCTTTCGTAATCGTCATTAATAATGCTCCCGGTCCGAAGTTGAGCGGACAGATCGAGAAGAATGAAATTGCTACAGATGTAAGCATCATGTGGCCAGGCAGCAAAGTCAATCAAAATGAGAGGCTTCTGCCACCAGCCTGGAGTGATATAGGACAAGGGATGGCATGGTGCAGGAAGCTAGCAAGCGAGCTGCCTTTTAGCCTTTTGCAACCGGAGACATTAGTTAGTAAGTTAACTGGATGCGTGTTGCGCGCAGCAGCCGGCGACGAAGCTTTTCCTGACCATACATTTCTGATAGTTGGTTTGCCGGAATTGTTCGAGCAGCTAGTGATTCAACTTCACGAATTTCCGAATCCACCATCTATCTACAGACCGCAAGAAGATGAACCGGATATTGATTCAAAGGAGAGGATCAGGATAATAAGCGGACTTTCGGGAGCGGGCAAGACTGCCTGGGCGTCGCAGGCTGCATTGTATAGCAGCGACGACTATATCTATTTTGATGTCGGTGATATTCCTGGTCCTGCAATTCCAGCGGCGCTTGTAAGAGAAATTGCGGCGCGACGCACACAAAACGATCCAGCAGAAATGCGGAAGCTGCTAATGCCTGGAGCGGGCACAGAATCGCTTGCCCTGCTCGATAGTTTTCTCAAGCAGCGCGGGTTTAATGTAACTATTTTTCTCGACAACTCACATCGTGTTCCGTCCGCTGACATGCGGCTTTTGATTGAAAGCACCAAACAAATCCGATTTGTACTGATGTGTCAACCAACAGACTCAGTACAAGAGCTAGAAGCGCTTTTGGTATTAAAACGAGAAGAACTAAAGGGCTGGGGTCTCGATGCCATTGCCTCCGAAGTACATGCCCATGGCGCAATAGCCGATGCGGAGACGTGCGATAAGCTAAGAACGCTGACAGGCGGACTTCCTCTTTTTGTTCAGAGCGCTGCGAGATTAGCTGTAACTGGCTACAACAATTCGGTTCAGGAATTGTGTGTAGCGGTCGAACACCAAACACACTTAACTCCAATAGCGCAAGAAATAATATTGAGACGATTGTTCCAAGAGCAGTCAGAGGCTGTTCGCGCCGCAGTTTCTGCACTGAGTCTTTCAGATGTTGCCTTGAAGCATTCTGAGGTATCTGCCTATCTAGGCAGGGCTCTGGATATGACACCGGCAGCAGTGGCTACTATCATAAGAACGCTCAATCCTTCAGGAGTATTGCAAACCTTTGGTGCAGACGAATTGAAGATTCATGATGGAATCAGGGTACTTGGGCTCGGCCATTTCGAAACACTCAACGATGCTGCAAAAACAAAAACATACGAAGCGCTGCGGGACGTGCTCATGTACTCACTTCTTCAGCATCATGAGCTGGCTCGATTTCCATTGTTCTTTCGAGTGCTAGTCAAGCTCGGAGACATCAAAACATTGGTCTTTCTGGCATCGGAAGAATGGTTTCATGAACTCGGCATCGGCGCTGAAGTCTGGCCCACGCTAGAACAGGCCGTAGGGTCAGAAGATACGGACCCCGTTCAAAGGTATTGGGGGCTCGATGGCCTCGTTTTCAGAGATCTACGTCCCGGAGAGTTTAAGAAAAAAGACCCGGAGCTTATAAGGGTTAGACTCACTGTTATGGAGCAACTGATCACAGAGAACAACCTTGGGACGGACGAACGCACTGGCCTTCTAATGAAACAAATGCTGTTCGAAGCGCAGGTCGGCAATGAAGATAAGGTCCTTGAGAGCATTCCAAAAATAGCAGCTCTGGTTCCAGACAAGCCTGATTACCAGCGTATTTTTCAATACAATGTTGCCGCAGCCATGTGGAGCCTGGAACACTTTGAGCTGGCAAGACAGATAAGCCGGCCTCTTATCGATGAGTACTATGCGGCTCTTGGATTGAAAGAAGAGAATGTAATCAACAAAAATCCGGACGAAATACTTCCACTGATAAAGCAAACTGAGACAACTCAAGATGATTTGAAGCATCTGGCTGACGCACTTGATCTTTGTTCAAGAGTCACTCCAACTCGTGATCGGGTTTTGATGCGCTTTCATTCCATGAAGTTTTACCAGATGTCGAACGCGGTTAATTCGATGGTTGTGATTGGCCAAGAAGTAGTTCAGGACTTTCTTGACAGACACGACTTCACTGGAGCTAGAATGGTAATGGAGAAGGTTCTGCTCCCAGCGATTCGCCAACTTAAACTGATCAGACATATGGTGAGAGTCCGTAGTTTTTACGCAATTGTGCTCGCGTACTGCGGGGATTCAGAGTCGGCTGAGGCGGAGATGCAGCGCCTTGAGCCATATGTAGCAGGGCTTCCGGAGGAGCAACAGAAAGAGATCGCAGAACAAACAAAAATCATTGCCAGATTAAAGATAAGCCGTCCTCTTGAGCGCTCGCCTTTCGAAAGACCATTGAAGCCGATTTTGTCCGCCGCCCCTATGCCAGCTAGGAAAAAACGCAAAATTGGACCTAACGAACGCTGCCCATGCGGCTCTAATAAGAAATACAAGAAGTGCCATGGTAGGGGTATTTGGTAGATACTAGAGTGACGAGATAGGGGTTTTCGGTGCTTAACGATTTGGACGATTTAATAGCTGAGGTGACCCCGCATTTGCGCGACACAATCCCCCGCGCGGGTCTTGATTTAGGCGGCAGGAGTACTCCACATTATGTAAGCGATTTTCGACGCCCTAATGCGTGGATATCCGAAGACCAATTGTATTGTGCGGTCTGCGCGAAGGACAGAAAAGTCAAAATTGAGGTGCTTGTACATACGGGACCGCTCACGCGACTTGCTCGTAGCAAACCAAGAACGTCAAAGACGATCATTGATTCCAGTGAGTGGGGTCCGTCGCTGTTGATTTTCACTTGCGAGCAATGTGGATTGCATATCAACTGCTTGGTTTACGAGGAAAGGAGCGGTACTACCCTCGATACCAGGGTAGTAATTTTCCCGAGTAAGGCTGGAGGATTAAGTACTCCGCATACGCCGCTAGCAGTGAAGCACTTTGTAGACGAAGCCTATAAATGCCAGTGTGTAGGAGCAATCGGCGCCGCAGTGGAAATGTACAGGGCTGCTCTGGAGCAATTGTTGCACGAAGAAGGCTATCAAGCGAGCATGCTGAGCGAAAAGATACAAGCATTGGAGGCGGATCGGGTTGCCGGTACCGCGAAACCGTGGGCGGCAGATCTGGACATTGATATGCTCACCATCTTGCGCAAGCTAGGCAACTATGTTGCACACCCGAAAACATTTGAAGCGCTCAAAGAGCTAGATTCGGACACGATTCTCGGAGTTCAAGAAGTGTTCCAATTCTTATTAGCAGATGTTTATGAGCGAACAAAAGAACAGGAAAAATTACTGTCTTCACTTCATGACATGCACAAGCGAACAGGAGGTTAGACATGCGTCTCGACAACGTAAATGAATTCGTGAAAGCTCTGACCTCTTCAGCTAGTGATGTGGCACAGATGGCCCATCTTCGAGTCGGGCTGGCAGAGGGGCATCTTGGACATATCGGGACGCTTTATTGCCCCCATTGTTCAGAATATTCCGGCATGAAACTAAATACGCTGCATTTCGAGAATACCATTGGCCAGCGACTATATCGCGAACTGACAAGGGAAGACACCATTGGCTATAGACCTCGTCCGCAGTTGCCAGAGTATTTACCTCCCTCTCTTTTTAGATTGGGTTGCGTAAATTGCGAAAATGCTTTTTGCGTGTTGCTGTATTGTGGAGAGAGGGCTCCAACGCTTGTGTTTTTCTCAGTTCGTGGTGGTGGCGTGGCAACGCCAAATACACCGGAGCTAGTAAAGTATTACTTAGAGCAAGCCTATAAGGCGCAGGCTGCCACCGCATACAGTGCGGCTCTTGCGATGTATCGAGCGGCTCTAGAACAGTTGCTTGAAAACAAAGGATTTGATGGAAAGCTGCCTGTGAAATTGCAGAAGCTAACGGATGACATCAAAAACGGGACCGCACCTAGCTGGGCGAAGCGTTTGGACACCGCTGCTCTGCAAGTAATCAAGGATATTTGCAATGCGCACGTTCATCCGAGCGAGCTAGCGAAATTGCAAGCATTAGACGCCGTTTTCATGTCCGATGTGCAAAAGACTTTTTCGAACCTACTGAGCACAGCATACGAACAGGAACCACGCCAGGCGGCAGCAAAGGCAAAACTTCAAGCAGCGCTCAATAAAGGCAAAAAGAAGTTACCGAAGTCACCTTGAAAACCCAAACCGAGCGCAACGCCAATATCCGAGCAGAAGATAGAGAAAAGGTCAAAATATGTCAGCCCAAAGTATAGGAGTGGATCAAGAATGTCTGAGTCGTTTAATTCGCGAGGCCGATAAGAGCACGCCACAGAAATGAAAAGCTATTGCATAGTATTTGACACAAACATCTTCGAACGCGAAACCCAGATTCATCGAGGGCAGTGGCGAGTATTTCGTTCAATTGCAAGAAAACTAGGTTTTCGTGTCCTAATTCCAGAGGTGGTAGTTGGAGAACTATCTGGCCACTATGAGACTAAGGCTTCTGAAACTATTGCAAAGAAAAAAGAGCTCCTTCAAAGCACTTTTGACTTGATTAATGAATATTTCGATGACATGAGTATTCTCGAATTCAAGGATGTTCACGAAGATGCCGTCAAGTATCTGCATTTAATAACACTGTCTGCGCCCATTGTGGACAAACTCAGGGACCGACTCCTAAAAAGATTGAGCTTCACAGTGGGCAAAACCATTGAAATCATGCCTCTTCCGTCAATTAGTCTGAATGAAATTCTGAATAGAAGCTTCAGCGCGAAAAAACCTTTCTCATCAGGGGGCAAAGGCTTCAAAGACTATCTAATATGGGTCAATCTGCTAGAGGCTCTACAAAACAACCCGCATGCAACGGTAGTCTTCATCACTAACAACACAGGCGACTTTGGCAAAAACGGTTTGCATGAAGACTTACTTGCAGACCTGCGGGCAACTGAGACCAGCAGACTTCAATATTACACCGACCTTGTTGACTTCAATAAGGAATTTTCGGCTATATCACTTCCACACGACGATAAATTTGCTCAAAATCTTTTAGGAGAAGGCCGCCCTAAATTCATTGAAGCACTGGAACAATTTTACGAATATGATGGCTCTGGAAGCCATCCTCACAAATATACGAGGGTTTGGGACGAGCTTGATGAAAATACTTCTGCAACCTACAACCGTTTAGTTCCAATTGAAATCGAACAGGCAAGCCCAATAGGCGATGAAGAATATTTTCTTATCGGCACATTTATCTGGGCTCTCTATGCTTCTCCAGAATACAACCTGCCGATAGACCTTGGCGTACACTTGCGCCGTGGCTACAAGTTTGTGGCCGAAGTAGTCTACAACAACAAAACGAATGTTGTGACCGACTTTGCCATTTCCTCACACGAAATACTTCCCGCTTATAAACACAATTTCAGCTTTTCACATGATATAGAAGCTGATCTCTGGCACGTTTCGACAACATCTAGCAAAGGCGACAGATCCTGGAAAACACAACTTCCTTCGTTTCAGAAAGTGTTAGAATGTGCACGTGATTTCAACATTCGTCCAAAAGAGATCGAAAGGTATTTGGAGCAAAACGCCTCCCAGCCCTGGGTCATATCTGATGAAGTAACGCTTGAAACCCTTAACTTCTGGAAGTTTAAGCCTACGACGCCAGACGTGACGAATCAGGAATAGAAGTGACTGACAGAATGATCCAACGAAGAGTTCCTGGCGCAGATGATTGGATTGAAGAATGTATTTGGCTATCGTAAACATTCCCGAAAATGACCTTTTACGGTAATGATAGGCAAAAACCAAAGTTTCTGGAAGTGGTATAAAGGTTACAGAGTAGGGCTCCCAGGATTTTAGAAAAATGGGTAAAGCACAGGACCGTCCATCGTTTTCGGGAAAGTCCAAGAAAAAGAAGAAAAGAAAACCGCCTGGACCACCACTAAAAGTCCCGAATCTGGAGAAGCGCTCACGGGAGTATTTAACCGTGGCTGAAGTTAACAAGCTCATCAAGGCAGCCAAAAGTGTGGGGCGCCATGGTGAGCGAGATTCTCTTATGATCCTGGTCGCTTACCGCCATGCCCTCCGAGTGACTGAATTGGTGGAGTTGCGGTGGGATCAACTTGATCTGAGCCGTGCCAGGATGCACGTGAACCGGCTCAAAAATGGTGATCCGTCAGTTCACTACCTCGAAGGGGATGAAATACGGGCATTCCGCAAACTTCGACGAGATTATCCTGTCTCGGATTTCGTCTTTATGTCTGAGAGACAAGGTCCGCTCTCATCAAATGCATTTCACAAGATG
>Ga0075158_10001094_pt1 | contig 20827 bp, 20 predicted proteins | sample JI91814BDNA_FD_70968 | JGI IMG/M metagenome (GOLD analysis project Ga0075158, IMG submission 70968) | Wastewater effluent complex algal communities from Wisconsin, to seasonally profile nutrient transformation and Carbon sequestration -... | ecosystem: Engineered > WWTP > Effluent > Algae... | reverse complement strand
TGGACGAAATCTGGGCTAACCGGGGCAGTGCGGCGCAGAGCTCTGAAAGTGATGAAAAACGACCGGCACTGCGTCTTTCTGCCGAAATGTTTAAGCGCAAGGCAAGAGAGACCCATGGCTTTACCGAAGAGCCCCAGGCTAACCGAGCTGCTTCCGATGAAGAATTCGAGCACACTGTTTTGTCCACAGGCACTATTGACCAGGCTGATGGTGTGGGGTCGGCATCAAAGGCGTCCCGCACAGCCGTTAAAAAGCTCAACACCGATAAACGGTTTAATCCCATGCCGCTGATCTCAACTGTTGCTGCTATCGGAGTAACACTTGGGGCAATGTATTTGGCTCGGGAGTATACCCGCTCAATGGTGCCGCGGCCGGTGGCAAATGCTGCGGCTGCTCCAGGTATTGATTTGAGCGGTAAGGAATACAGAAGCGCCGACCGTAAGCGGGTCTTGCGCTTCGTTACGCGCTCTTCACTGGAGCTTGTGGATAGGGAGCGCAACAATCTAGCTAACTATCACATTAAGGGTGAGCCGGCTCCCCCTGCTATGGGTGGGCTTTTTGGTGCACCGCAAAAGATGACCTTAACAGAGACTGTGAGCGGCTTTAGTATGCCTGACGGTTCCTGTGTTTATGGCGAAAGCACAGATGATCTTAAAGTAATAGACAAGATGCAGGGTATTGCCAATTTTGCTAACTACTTTTTTGCCAAACACGACAAGGTTTATCCTGGCGCTGAGCAAGATTTTGATAAACGCTTTGGCTGGGATAATCCCATTACTGGCGATGTTAATAAACCAGTCATTGCCAAAGAGATCATAACAAAAGAAGATTTTGATGATACTTTTATCGAAACACTCAACGATATGCGTTTGCTCAAACCTCGATTTGCGGCTGATGACGCTGATAAGGCGCCGCCTGGTTTGATTGAATGTATTACCCTCAGCCCCGCTAATGCCGCTACTGCTAGTGACACTGGGAGTGGTATCATAATTAGAGCTTATGATAGTGCCGGTAAGTTGATCCGTAGCAGTGATCCCAATAAAGCCTTTGTCCTGGCCTTAAAGAACGGTATCTCTGTGGATCCGATTAAGGCCAGCCGCACGCAAGATGATCTGGCACCGTTTTTTGATCCCGGTAAAAACTATGAAGTGGAATTGAACTTGCTCAAAAAGGAAGCGGCAAAAGCTAAGTAGAGCTTTGGGGTGCGTCGTATGATGATGCAGGGACAGGATGTGATGCACTTTGATCGGGCTCTGTTTGATCAGTACAGACAGCGCTCTAGAAGAGTCTTTGGACGGATCTTGCGTGGCAAAAATGGTCCACCCGAGTTTCTGGCTTCTGAGCCCGAGCGCAAAATTGCAATGGTGATGGGACCGGCTGGACTGGGGCATCTCAGCGGTAAATCAGCATACGAAATGCTGGTGGAAATAGGCTATACCAGAGATTATATTGCCAGGGTAAAAGCAGAAGGGGCGCAGTTTTATTTGCTTTTATTTGCTGGTGACATTAAACCGCGGCAGGCTACCTGGGACAATGTTGTCAGTGTAGCTAGTCAGGTTTATCCTGCGCTACAAGATCTTTTGCACAGTGCTTTACCTCTACTCAAAACTACGTCGCTGGCTCAAGTCGAGCGACAATGCGGCTTTGCCCTTGCTGAGGTAGACGCATTGGGTCTTGATGATCCTCGCTTTATGAATCAGGAGAGGCTTTTGCAATCCAGTCAAGACGCCTTTGCTGTAAGGCGATTTTTGTATCATTGCTGTCGCTTGAGTGATCTATTTAGCGGGGACGGTTTGACATTGACCTTTGATGGTCGTCGCGGTTTGCGCGAATATGTGGTGCCTAATTTGGAACTAAAGATGCTGGCGGACAGAGCGATCTTTTTGCTGGATGTTTAGTGTGGCCTATCGCTAGGGTTAAAATAGACCAGTCTGTTAGTGTGTTTCAAAAAAGAGAGAGCATCCTGCCCTCTCATTCTTTTGCTTACGTTTAGTCCAGATTGGAGACGAGCCAGCCGTCAAAGATGCCGCTATTGGAGCAAGTGTCCGTAGGGGCAGTAGTGCTATTGCACCAGTAGCCAATCACCATGCCGATGATAAGACCTCCCGCAAAGGTCATTGGCGCATCGTGCACTGTGCAACCTGTGATTGCTGCTGCAATACCTGCTGTAGCAAGAAGGGTCCAGAGGATGTATGCAATTGTATTTTTCATATCGTTGTCTCTCTCATTAAACAGTTAAAGGATGGTGAGCTAACTAATGCTGCTCGATTTGCTTGCCAATCTCTTGAGCAAGCACGTCCAGGTCGTAGTAGTCAATTTGTGCCTGTATCATAGTGGTATGAGCCGCTGCTTGAGCCATTAGTAGCCCTGTCCCGGTAACAAAGGCCGAGGCATCCTGCTCTGGTAAAAAAGCGTGACGACTCTCTGGCAACCACAGTAATTTCTGATTGACCAGCTCGGGATGATGCAGGGTGCAAGCGTGTTTCCAGTGAATCTTGCGATCTTTGAGTCCGTGGATGAGCAGGACTGGGGCATGAATTGTTTGTAGTAGTTGGGCTGTGTTGATCTGCGGGAAGAGGCAGCTGGGGTAGAGTCTGAGTGGTAGGCATAGATCGCGAGCAACTCTTGCAAGCGAAGAAAAGGAGCTTTTGATGATCAGGGCGGAGGCATTGTAGCGCTGCATGAGCAGTGTGGAAATGGCTCCACCAAAGGATTCACCGTAGAGCACTATCTCTTCAGGTCGCTTTTGATATTGCTGCATGGCAAATTCAAAAGCTGTTTGCGAATCTTCGATGCATTGACTGAGAGCCGGTTTTCCTTCGCTTTTGCCAAAACCAGAATACTCGTATATAAAAATGGGCATTTTGTGTTTGAGTAAAAGCGTTAGTACCTGTGCTCGTTTTGGTATGTCGCCGTCGGCACCCATACTGTAAACGAGTAGTGAGGTCTTTATGAACTCTGTAGAGTCTGTGTGGAAATACCAGCCTCTCAGTTTGCTGCCGCGTTTGTTTGAGAAGTAAACTGGCTCACCGCCCAGCTGTTGAAACGCCTCAAGGTCTTCTTCGTTACCGCAGCTTTTGCCCGGTGTAAGTAAGAAGCGATTGTAGAGTTTCATGCTAAAGCGTGGTGACAAAAGCAGCCAGGCGATAAGGAGCATCAAAATAATTTCTGGGTTCATTGTGTTCTCGGCTTGCGCCTCGGCTAAATCCATTTAGCTGAAGGGCTTTAAGTGGTCAATGGTTTAAGTGGTTTGATTGCTTGTTTTACAGCTCTTGTTTTGCCGATCCGTAATCGCACATACAACATTGTTGTCGGCTGTTTGCATAGCGGTCGCTGGCTAATATCAGTGTGCGGTAATGGCTCGGCAAAAGAGATGTAAGAGAGAATCAAATTAGTGGTATCAAAAAATCTGCATGCAGAGCAACTAAATTTGAGGCTGGTTATAGTAGCCTTACGTATAAATGTCGCTAGCACTGCCATTGTTGCTGGCTTTGAGCTAAAGCCTTATAGGTGGCGGCTTTGGGGCTTTGCGGTTGATAGTGTCCCAGTGGCAGCGGTGCTGAATGTTATGCCTTTATTGTTGTCCTGTTTTGGTCACGGTTTAGTCGCTTTGCGCTTGATTTGTTGGGACAGCACAAGCCAGCTTAAACAGGATTGATAACAATTTTTGAGTTGTATTGCATCGCGTCAGTGTTTTTGTTAGCTCTAAAGAGATCCCTCCTAACCTTTATTTGTCACAGTCTTAGCCATTTAAAAAATCTGCATCTATGTTTTGACCTTTTCTGAGCAACTTTTGTGTTGTCAGATTGGTGTCAGTTTTTGTGGCTAATTGAGCGGGATCGTTTTACTGGCTGCATGCGCTCCGCGTCATATACAGCTATTTTCATTCAATCTTGAGGATTCCCTATGAACCTATTCAGTCGATTCTTTCTCTTTATTTGTGGCGTTTTGATCTGGGCATTTGCTCTTGTCGGTAGTGCCATGATTGCAGCCAAAGGTTGTAGTGGTGCCGCATTTTTTGTTGCTGCATTGCTTAGTTATTTGTGTGGCACCATAGCTGCTTATTTTATTACGCAGAGTGGTGCTCGCATTTTTGCTTCATTTACAGTGTGGCTGAATATTATAGTAAGCCTAACAATGCTCTGTTTGTGCTGGATACTACTAGTGTCTTCATTGCTTACTTTGCCGGCACCTGTGCCCAACGTTTTGGCTCTAGATGCAGCAATTGACTGGTACATCGCGCTTGCTACTTCGCTGGATATAGTTCTTGTTTACGCTCTTGGTGGCGGTGCTTTGCTGGTCACTATAACCTTGCTCTCAATGCTACTTAGAGGGCGTAACTCAACAGCTGTGGAATAACGGTCTTTAGAGGTCACAGGCAAGGACGCCTGTGGCTTTTTAAACACTGATGGCAACTGGTTTGTTTTTCTTTTTCTTTTGCTTAAGATACGGTATGGGGTAGTAGGAAAATCAAAAAACAAAAGACTAAAAGACGAAAAGGGGGGAGCCCGCAAACTATGCAATGCATAGAGTGCAGGCTCCCTGTTATTCAGGCTGAGGCAGGCAGTGTGCTATTGCCCGCCTTGCCGCCGTTACTTGCGATCGCCGTTGCGCGGGTCGATCTTGATGAACGGAATGACGCCGTTCTGGTGGTACTCGGAGACTTCGCCGTCCCACTTCTCCGCCTTGCGCAGCTCCAAAAGACCGGCCGAGCCCTTCAGCGCTTCGCCCTTGAGGGTGATGGCCTGGGCCCGTGCCTTGGAGAGCACTTCGGTCTCGTAGGCGCGCGCGTCGCCGAGCTTCTTCTGCACTTCAGAGTTGGCCTTGGCGATGGTCGCCTTTTGCTGGGCTTCGCTCTCGGCCTGCATGGCACGCTGGCCGGCCTGGACCTTGCTGTCGATGGAGTCGTTGAAGTCCTTCGAGAAGTCGAAGTCGGTGATGGCGATCATGTCGATGGTGATGGCGCCCTGCAGTCCCTTCTCCGACAGAGCAGCGTTGATCACCTTGATCAGTTCGGCCGCCACCTTGCCCTTGATCTCCTCGCGCTTCTGGATCAGCTCTTCGGCCAGGTAGTTGCCGGTGATCTGCTTGAGCGCCTGCTGCGCGTTGTTGTCGAAGTAGTTGGCGTCGATGGCGGCCTTGCCACCGATGGTCTTGTAGACCAGAGGCCACATCTCGCCCTTGACCGAATACGCGATGGCGATCTCGGTGGGAGCGGTCTGCCCCTTGATCGTCGCTGCCGCCGCCTTGATGTGGTGGCTGAGCTGCATGGTCGGCAGCATCACCACGCTCTTGAGCGGGCTGATGATAGTCGGTCCGTCACCGGCGTAGAGCGGCTTGGCTTCGACCGAGCCGAATTGTGTGACGACGCCGACATAGCCGGGCTCGGCCCAGGTCAGCGTACGCGAGAGGAAGATGCCGCCGACGAGCAGTGCAGCAACGGACGCGCCAATTGTGATGGTCTTGAGGTTCATGTGAATAATCCTTTCGGTTGCGCGTTGATTACTTGGACTGAGCGGGAGCGACCGACGAATCGGGCGCAGCGTTCAGAGGCATGGTGCCGTTGAAACGCGGCAGCTTGCCCTTCCACTTGTTGATGGCGGTCAGCTCGACGAGGTCGGGGCTGTCACGCAGAGCGGCGGACTCACGCTTGATCGCTTCGGCTTCCTTGGTGGCCAGCTGGAGCGTGGCGTAGGCTTCACCGTCGGCCTTGGAGCGAATCGACTGGGCGTCACCTTCGGCGTCGGCAATCAGCTTCTTGCCTTCGTTGACGGCGCGGTCGACATCGTTGATGGCCTTGACGTTGGCTTCCACCGCGGCGGCAAACATGGGCGTGAAGTCCAGGTTGTCCAGCGTGACGCGGTTGATCGTGACCGTGCCCGGCGCCTTCTTGGAGATCAGGGCGGCGTTGATGTTGTTGCGCACCAGCTGCTCGATCTCGTCGCGCACGGTCTCACGCTTGGTCCACAGGTCGGTGGCGGTGAAGTGCGCCGTGGAGGCCTTGACCGATTCCTGGATGGCGGGGTCGAGGATGGCTTCGATGAAGTTCTCGATGCTGCCGTATTCCTTGAAGAACACCGGTGCTTGCGAGTCCACCAGGTTGTAGGAGACGGTCACCCGGGTGGTCACCTTCTGCAGGTCGTGCGAGGCGGAGTGGGCCACGGCTTGCTTGGGCGTGACTTGCACGTTGTGCAGGGTGATCGACGACAGCGGGTTGACCGTGTTGAAGCCGGCCAGGAGAGGCTGTGTGTCGAGCACGCCGAAGACCGACTTGGCCCCGACGTAGCCGCGCGGCACGACCTTGAAAGAGTTCCAGCCGATGAAGAGAACCGGGATGAGAATGAGGGCGTACTTGCCCCAGCGAAGAATGTTGCTCACCGTGTTTCCATCTGCGTTGTCGCGGAACGGATTGTTCATAGGAAATTTCCTTGAGTTGGTTGAAGGGAAATGTCTTTTCCACCGACGAGTCTCCAGGCAGACCGGGTAGGTCAGCTAAAAAGGCTCGATTAGCACAGCAGGTTTTGGTGGTGGGATTTTGGGATTGGGTGGTGGGAAAAAGACATCAACCTTTTCCTAGCATTTTGGTCCTTTGTGCCAATGACATCCCTGGTATTTGTTACATCTTGAAAAGTCGCTATGATTCTGGTGAAGCCTTATCTGGTGGTGCTTTCTGTGTTTTGTGTAGTCTTCAGGGCTGAGTACAATTGGTTAAAAAGACGTTTTTGGTTTTTGAGGTAGCTGACCTAGTTCACGCTAGTCAAGTGGATCCTTCCGGATGGTTCACCTCTTGGGTGGTCTATTTGTAAAATACTCTGACATATAGTTGAATGCTGAAAAATTTTTTGTTGAGTAAATCAAAGTGCTCTAGTTGTTTTTGAGAAGCAATGAAAGAGTCGGAAGATTGCTCTCCCGACTCCCATTGAAACAGCTTAGCTGTTGAACAGATCGTCGAGATGCTGCCAGAGGGGCAGAAGCTCGGTATCAGTGGCATCGAAGAGCACGGCCTTGAAATAGGTGTGTTCCTCTTTGTACATGGCGAACTTCTTATTGCCCGAAGCCTTGCCTTCCTCAACATTGGCGATGCGGTCGCAAAGCTTGCCGATGAGGGAGAGTCGATTGGCTTTGATCTTGGGCAGGGTCTTGGCTTTGCGCTCGTGACGGTCGGCACCATCTTCGTCAGAGAGGGCTTCGACAGCCAAAACGACGATGAGGGGGAAACCGGCTTTGAGCATGTCTTCGCGGGTGCGCTTGGTGTCTTCAAGGACATCGTGAGCCCAGCAAAGCATGTCCACTTCAGTGGACGAAAGACCGAAGCGAATGGCAACATTAGCTACCCTCCGAAGATGGTAGGAGTAGCGGTGGGTGCCATAGGGTTGGTTGCCGTGGGCAGCGATGCACCAGCGGGCATACCAGGTGGAAGAAGAGGTACGAAGTTTGATTTTGGTGGTCATGGGACTGCTCCTGTGTCCGCGAGCGGAAAGGGAGGACGTCCCTCATGGGGCGTCCTTAACTGGAATTCGTCGTCATACGAACTTTTCTCCATGGTTAACCACGTCTAAAGGGCATCACTCCGACAAGCAACTGCTTGTGTTGTGATTTATTGAAGGTCTGACTACAAACTCTTGACCGGCAATTGCCTTTTTGACGCAGGGGGTATGGGGGTATTTAATTACTCCTTCAACCTGACATGTGAGCAATGCCAAAGCAATTGCCTGTTATCGAGCAAAGTGAGCAACCGCTGTAAGTTGGCAAATGCATTGTGGATTTATGTTCATAAAGCCTCTGCGCGAGCTTTGCGAAGCTAGCGCAGTATCCAAGTGGAGAGCTTTTTAAACTGCCCAGACTATGTGATTTGTTTACAAAGGGCGCTGGCGCTGGATTCTACATACACCGTGGCGTTAGGTTCTCTTTGTACCTTCTTCCTTTCCCTATCGTCTTTCAATATCGCCACAACCCACCCATCGCCAATCTCGCGCATTTTGCTCTCGTCTTAGCGGACTTTGCTGAAGACTAGATGCGCATCAGCTGGAAGACATTTGGAAAGTATTGAAGGTTTGCTTCAACGACATCAGTTCAGCGCATAACGCGCACACCAAGAGTCTACTAAGGACTCAAGGAGAACCAAAGCAATGAGCTCCAACCCGAAGAATGCCGCCGCACAGGTGGTTTCTCCCTCCCCCGAGACCTCCGAAGTTACCATCTATACTGGCGGTCCTGCTATCATCCGGCAAGAGCGCAAGGTGGCACTGGCCGAAGGCAAATCGTCTATTACCCTCGATGGGCTGCCCGAGACCTATGTCCCCGGTTCGCTGACCATCGCCAAAGTGGCCGGTGCAAGCCAGCTCAAGCTCGCTGCCTTCAGCTACCGTCCCGCCACTCTCAGCCTCGAAGCCATTCTGGAAAAGGCCGTCGGCGAGCAGATTCAGCTCACCTCCGGTGATACCACGATTGCCGGCAAGCTGCGCTACATCATCAACAACCAGCTCGTGCTGGAGCAGGAAGGCAAGGCCATCGTGGTCGTCAATGACGGCTCGCTCAGCATCGATGCCTCGGCCCTGACCGGTCTTTCGACCACCGCCTCGGTCTGTCTCGACACTGTCGGTCAGGCTGGCGACTTCAAGCTGGGCATCATGTATGCCAGCGAAGGTCTGTCCTGGACGCCGCGCTACGAGGCCTACTACGACGCCAAAAGCGAGAAGCTGAGCCGCTTCGCTTGCTGGGTCGACATCGTCAACAACACCGGCGCCCCGCTTGCCGAGACCAAGGTCCAGCTGATCGCCGGCTACAACAGTGGCTATCAGCCCAATTACAACGCTCGCAATCGCGGCGGTGGTCGAGTCATGGCCATGGCTGCCAGCATGCCCATGGGCGGTGGTCTGGAATCGGCGTCCTTCGGTGCTGATGCGGCAGACGTCGAGACGGTGGGTGAGCAGAAGCTCTACTCGCTGCCCAACGAACTGGCGGTGGCCAACGGCGAGACCAAGACCACTGCGCTCCTGCTCGCTGAGGATGTGCCCGTCAAGGCGGAATATTTCCTCGCCAGCGGCTACTACCAGCCTGTCGCTCCGTCGCGCGGACGTGCCGAAAAGCTGCCGGTCAACGTGCGGCTCAAGCTGGTCAACAGCACCGACTCCAAGCTCGGCTCGGCCCTGCCCCCGGGTCAGGTCAACTTCTTCGAGCCGGACAGCAAGGGCAGCCTGCAGCGCACCGATACTTGCCAGGTCAACGGTCACGTTGCTGCCGGCGAGAGCTTCGAGTTGCTCCTGCCGACGCCCTCCCGTGACGTCAAGGCTCTGCGCCGACTCGTCTCGGTCAAGGACGATCCCGTGCCACCCGCGGAAGTCGCGCCCGACGCGGCCGCCACGGTCGCTCCGGCTTCTCCCGCCGAGAAGAAGAAGGAAGCCCCGCGTTTCCGCAAGGAATCGCGCGAGCTGGTCCTCTTCAACTACAAGGACAAGGAAGTGGAAGTCGTCGTTTCTGACTCCCTCCCGCAGGATGCGGAATTCGTCAAGCCCATTGGTTCTTCCGTCAAGAACCTGAGCACCACTGCTGGTGCTGCGACCTTTGCCGTGGCCGTTCCGGCCGGCGGCGAAGTCAAGGTCGCCTACACGATCAAGTTTCGCATCAACTAATTCCGGCCTGAATCACAGGCGCTAGTGAGACTGCTACTGCTCGGAACTCTTAATTGAGTTCCGGGCAGCTGGTCTTACGTACTAAAAAGACTAAGGAAAAGACAATGACTAACACCAATAGCTTCACGCTGGTTTTCATCCAGAACGCCCGTCGCCAGGAAATCGCTCTCGCCAAGGCGAAGCGGCTCCCCGACTTTGTCTTGGACGAAACCCATGAGCCCATCCAGGTCGAAGAGGCGATGTTCATCGTCCGCGGCCGAAAGACGGGCTCGTTGAAGCATCGGGATGTGTTCAGCTCATGCCCGGAGAACGAGATGACGGCGTTCCTCGGAGAGATGGCGAGAAGTGCCTCCCAGTCCATTTAAACCTTAGCAGAGGAGTTGAAATGACTAGTGAAAACACTGCGACCAGCGGGTCAAAGACAGGCAAACGGGTCAAGTGTTTTCACTCCATGCCCCTTAGCCAGGTCACGTTTGACCGCATGGTCGCTGATCCAAAGTATTCCGATAGCGACTACCTGCCCGCATACCGCTGGGCAGAGAATCGTCTGGGCTTTTTTCCGCTGTTTCTTGCAGTGGGCACTGACGAATCGATTGGTATGACTGGATACAGCAACCAGTGGCGCCGCTTCCTCGGTAACGAGCGCGATGCTGACGGGACGCTCAAAAAGGTCTATCGCAAAAGGGGCGAATATCCCAGCAATGTACTCTTTGTCTTTGACTGCGAGGACATTGCTGAAGCTGTTTTTACCGATTACATGGCATGGCATCTAGTGCTCAACGAGACGATGAATGGAGGCACAGTCAGTGAGCGTTACGCGAGCATGGTGCTCAAGCGCTCCTGGTCTCGGGCGCGCTGGTTGCTCTACAGTTGGCGTCATGCACATAGCGTGCAAGCTCTTGTACCTGCTCTCGATTTGCGCCAGGCTAAAGCAGTCTGGGTGCGCAATGAAAAGGCGCGGCGCAAGCTTGTCGCTATGGGGTTTGCCAACGTCCAGGTAAAGCGGTTACCAGTGCAAAGTTAAAGCGGTGATTTGCATTCACTGAAGCTTACTGTTGGAGTCGGCAGTTCTTCTCTGTCGACTCCAACTTTCTTCCATCAACCGTTCCCTTAACCAAAGGATTCTATGTCCAATCCAATAGCAAGGAAGCTTGCCTCCCACTCACGCCATTTTTATCTTTTTGCTGCACTCTGCCTGTTCGCTTGCCCGACCGCCGTACAAGCGGAGAGTGCTGTTCCTGGGATTGATCTGTCTGGTGCCAACTTCGCTCGCTTGCATGGCAGCACAAGGAGCAACTACGACAAGCTGCGCGCGGCATCAGAGCGTATCGAAGCCTTGCGCTCAGAAGTGGCCGCTGTACAAGAGCTCAAGGCCTCTATCTCGGCTCGTTATAAGGGCTTGGCATTGAGCGCACTTTCGCCTCAGGATGCCCAGGCTATGGCTGATTTGCAGCAGCGCGAGCGCACTCTAAAAGAGCGCCACAATGTTCTTGCCAGCCAGTACAACCAGTGGATGGTCGAGACAAACTATCGCTTCAATTCACCTCTGGGGTTGCCGCAAGGTATCAAGCAAATCTTGCCGCGACATTACATCCCCCTGACGGATGTTGTGATCTTCTGATTTCGGTCTGAAGAAAGGAAGGGCAGCCATCTGCGTGCACCCTTCCTGTTTAAATTTTTTTTGTCAAAGTTGGTATACGACCGGTCTACTGATGCGGGCTTTTGCTCTGGTCCGTACTGATTGGCTTCGGTTTTACTTTGCTCTCGTTTAAGTGCTTCGCTATTGATGACCCAAAAATGCCATTAGCCCTAGCTATTCTGCAGTGACAATCGAGCAATTGAATTTTCTCTGGCTGGCGCTAAGAGTAATGATATGTTTTGGCGTGATACCACATAGGGTGTCACGCATCTTGGCGCTTTTTTGTTTTTGTGATTTGCTGTAGCTGGCTGTGGGCGCGAGCTGTGCGAGTCTTGTGTGTTCATTGTGTCGCGCTTTTTAAGGTAAAAGCTTGCTCTTGATTCGGTTTTTTTGTTAGTTGTTCTATGACTTCTTACATCTCATTTTTTTAGAGCAATAAAACCAACAACATTCAAATCAGCACCATTGAGGGAATACACAAGTCGGGTCAGCCGTCTTGCGCAGGTGCCTCTCAAATAGTCTGGTGTAAGTGTCAAAAGGCTTGTCGTTTAAGAGCACTGTCACGATGTGGTTACCGCAGTAGCAGTAGTCATTTTGCAGTGCTTTTCGCGGCAATTTTCACTTTTCCATTTTTGGAGAAATCATGACCCCGACCAAGTTCTTCGTTCGTCTCGCCATCATCACCGCTCTGGGCGTTCTCGCCTCCGTCTTCGGCGCCATCACCTCTTCGTGGTGGGCTGCCGGTCTGATGGGTCTGGGTGGTGCCATGGTCTTCACTCGCATCAGCGAAGTCGTGCTGCGCGGCCGCGTCACCACTGCCATCAGCACCAAGATGGGCGGCGCTGCCATGACCTGGTACTTCGTGCAGATGCTGGGCGAGACCGCCACCATCGCCGTCCTCGGTGCCCTCTTTGCCCTGGTCTGCGGTGCCCATGTGGCCAGTGCCGTGCCCTTCTATGTGGTGCTGGCAGTGACCTGGTGTGTGCTCTGTGGCGAAGCGGCCAGCCGCTGGGTGACCCTCATTCCGCTGTGGCTCGCCAGCCGCAAGTAATTGCTTCTCGGGTCAACTCCAGTTGACCCATTTTCCACCTCTTTTGGTTACGTCTGAGTAGCCTGGAGTAAGCAATGTCATCCTTCTTTCTCGTCTTCCTGCTTTCGCTGGTGGTCTACGCCGTCCTCTCTTTCGTCGGTCTGGTGGCGGGTATCGGTCCGATCGGGCCCAGTCGTCGTGGCCGCGGCGCGCGCATCACCTGCCTGGTCATTTCGGTGCTGTTTGGCATCTGGTGCACAAGCTTTGGCGGTCAGGCTTTTGCCGGCACTGCCGCTGCCGCTGCCCTGGTATTCACAGTGGTGATGCTGCGTTCTCGCTTTCTGTGAGAGCCTGACGCCAGCGTCAATCGCTGCATAGTGGTTCAGCTCCTGGACCACTGAGAAAGAGGGCATCCGCCCTCTTTCTATCGCTTTTTTTGTTTTTAATACTAAAATGAGTAGTAGAAAGATGCAAAAAAAGAGGTGGCTTCTGGGGCCACCTCAGTTACAACTGTCCTGCTGGAGGTGGTATGCCACCTGCCAGTGCTTCTCAGGTCCTTACTTCTTCGGCATGTACTGCGCGACGTACATCAGTACTTCGAGCAGACGCAAAAAGAAGTTCCAGAAGTCCAGTTCGAGCTGGACCGACAGTTTGACGGCGGCTTGCCAGGTGTTTTCCGTCTGTGTGAGACGGAAGAAGTCGTACACCATGAAGCCGGCAAAAATAAACATGCCAATGAGGGCGACGAGAGCGTGGATCCAGCTTTCCATGGTCCAGAACAGGCCTATGAGTCCAACGATGATGATGGCCCAGAGACCGATCATCAAGTATTGTCCCATCGGACTGAAATCCACACCGCTCTTCATTCCGAACGCGCCACAGGCTGCCAAAACGGCGGCAGAACCGACGAAGGCAGCACAGACCGATTGCCATCCAATCACCTCCTCGGCGACGTTGACAGCCGGACCCATCATGAGTCCAGCTGCAAGACACCAGGCGAGATTGGCAGCGATGCCCATGGCCGGAGAAATACCAGCAGCGTACTGGACGCCGAAGGCTCCGACAATGAACACGCCAATGAGCGGGATGAGCGCCCACAAGGAATCGATACGGCGGCCTAGGTACATGCCCAGGGCTGACGTCAGAAGGCCGCTCGTAATGAGCAAGCTTACTTTTTGCAGGAGGGTGAATTCCATTTGTTAACCTCAATCAGTTGTCACCCAATGGTGGTTCGCACCGTGCCCTTTCTTACCGGGGCGCACAGGATACTAAGGAGTCTCGTTTGAGTTGCTCCCGCACTTCCCGCCGGCCGGATCACGCATTGCAGCGCTCCGTTTTAGTGATTGCTAAATAGAGATTGATTCAAAGCAAGGGCAGAGGTGCGCTGCACCTCTGCCCCCACAAAAGATACTGCTCAGCCCAGTTGGGTCAGACGCACACGCGTGCGGCCGTTGACTTCGCTGACATCGGTCACCCGCACATGGATAACGTCTCCAGGTGCCAGGCTGGCGATACGTGCGGACTTCTCCTCATCGGAGTCGCCGACCGCACGAGAGACATGCAGGAGACCCTGCACATCATCGACGAGGTTGATGATGGCGTATTGTTCGTCGATGCGCCGGACCTCGCCTTTGATGACCGTTTGGCGGGTCATCATCTGCTCGGCCGCTGCCCTGCGCGCGCGGCGCACGACAGACCACTGATTGACGCGGAAGCCAGGTGCGCCGTCGATTGTGGTCTCGGAGATCACATCGACTTCCACCTGGGTGTCCGGCTTCAGGTTAGCGAGAGTGGCTGCACGGTCCTCCGGTTCACGCCCGATCATGCGAGAGATGTGGAGGAAACCCTTCACACCATCAGGCAGATTGACGAGGACGCCGTTGGGCTCCAGCGACGCATCATTGACGTCGCGAGAGTTTGCCTGAGCGACAACCGTGGCAATTTGAGAGGTACCGATCATGGTTTTACCTTTGAGTAGCTTCCTGTCTAAGCTGATTTAGCCCTCGGGATGGTCCCGAGTAATGGCGATCCAGGTGACAGGTATAGTTGCTGAATCGCTATGCGCGTAAGCGCACAGAAGTATCTGCTGCACCACAGGTGATGCTGCAAAAAACTCCCCAGTGAGACATAGCCCTGTCACACCAGCACCTCGATTAGAGGCCCCACCGCCGGGTCCACGTAAATGGATAAGACGGATAGGGGAAAGAGAGGAGAGAGGCGTTAGCCCCTCTCCCCAAACGCGATGAGTATGCTGTCAGTTGACGATTTCTGCCAGGCGCACACGGGTGCGGCCGGACACTTCCGACACCTCGGTGACAGCCACATTGATGGCGTCTCCGATGGCGAGTGCGGCTAGTCGCGAGGCTCTCTCCTCATCGGAGTTGCCGGCCACGCGACTGACATGCAGGAGACCCTGCACGCCTTCGACGACGTTGATGATGGCGTACTGCTCGTCGATGCGCCGGACTGAGCCCGTCACGACCGATTGCTCGGCCTGCAACTGCTCAGCCATGGCAACGCGCGTTTTGCGCACTGCCGACCACTGATTGACACGGTAGCCGGGCTCATCGCCAATCGTGGTCTCGGAGACCACGTCGACGTTGAGCTGGCTGCCCGCAGTCATCTCGGCCAGTGTGACCGCCCGGTCCTCGGGTGTTTTGCCGACCATGCGGGAGATGTGAAGGAAACCCTTCGCACCATCCGGCAGCTGGACGACGACACCGTTGGGCTCCATGGAAGCATCAGAGATGTTCCGGGAGTTGGCCTGGGCAATAACCGTGCAGATGACATTGGTACCGATCATGTTTTATTCTTTCGATTTGCTTCCTGTCAAAGCGGTTTTGACCTCATGCTCTCGGCATGAGCAGTGACAATTCAGTGGACAGGATTGACTGAATTGCTACCGCGTGCTTTTGGCACACAGGAGTGTCAGCACCACAGGTGATGCTGGCGAAGTGCTCCCCAGATAGACATACCTCTGTCTAACCAGCACCTCTCTTCGCTGGAGGCCCCACCGCCGAGGTCCACTTGGTGGACAAAACGGATTCGGGATAGTTTGATTTGATGTGCATTGTGCATCCTCTAGTCTTTGTTTACGCGTTTACTGCATTGCTTGCACTTTTGCTATCTGAATATAACGAGAATGGGGTGGGCCGACGCCCACCCCTTCCCCAGCTCTCTAAGCTTCCCGCTTGCGATTGCGGGCCGTGGACGAACCTTTCGTCTGACTCGCAGGCTCGCTAGCCTTACGAGTGGTAGTCTTGGCATCGACGAGCTGGCTGACCAGCTTGCCGAGCAAGAGTACCTGCAACGGTATCGAAGCACCGTACACAGCCGAAAGCCACCACTTCACAGACATCGGTTCGAGACGATGCGTGAAGTCGTACACGTTCGCAGAACCGCTTGCCACGGCTGCGAAAAGCACAAAGAGAGCTGCCCAGATGATAGGCTTACCCGTCTGCTGGAAACGGATCAGGACGAGTTCGGCTACGAATAGACCGAAGTCCTGAACAATTGCCTGCATCAGAGCAAGCCACCATGCCATGCCTGTTACTTCCGCCACCGCATTAGTCTGGTGGATTAGCGAAAGCGAAAGAAGAACAAGCTGGATGGTGATCGATAGTTTGATCAACATCTGATCGTACTTGCCACCGGAGAGATACCAAGTGACAATGCCCGTGAAAGGCCCAGATAGGGTTTTCATGCAAGACCTATATAAATAGGGTTGTGCGCGGGAGCCGCACACAGGAGTCGGACAACTCCCCAATCAAACATAGCCCTGTTTGATCAGCACCTCCATCCGATTGGAGGCCCCACCGCCGGGTTCAGTTCCTTCATCGATGTTGAAGAATCCTTGTATAGAGACGGATAGGGGGACGTCATATCAGTTTTGTGCATTTGACTTCCTTTGCTTTTGAACTGCAATAGAAAGGTAGAGGACGAATCCAAATCGAAATTTGAATTCGCCCTCTATATCAGTTGCGTTGCTCAACAATCTCCTTGAGCTGCTGCATGAGCATCTCCAGGTGTCGAGTGCGTTGTGTCTCCCTCTTTTTCTTGTTCTTTTTGCCCTTGCTCTCGGGGAAGGAAATAGTGCCACTGAGAACGCGCTCACGAGGACCATCCTGACCCTTTGCCCGAGAGGCATCGGACCAGTTTATATGGTTGACCCGGCGCAATTCCAAATGGAGATCCTTCCATTTGCGCTTGGACAATTCACCACTGACCTTAATAACGACCTGGTTTCCAGCTACGGAAAGCCTGGCGCTAGGTGTGTCAACGGTGATTGAGGGAGTGTGCACTGGCAATTTCTCTTGCCAGGCCGGTTTTTGTGTGACTGCCACAGGTGTGCTCACTGGCTCAACTTGAGCCGGTGATTGGTCAATTGCTGCACTGCTTTCGACCGTGTGGACGTCAGTGTCATTGGACGGGTGATCGCCAGTAGTATCAATAGACTGTGCCAGCTCCTCCTGCAAAGGCAAAGCTTGAGGTGGCGCTCCGTCAACTGTCAGCGCAGGGCTCACAGAATCGGGCAACACCTCGGCTATGATGACTTTGGGTTGAGCCACGGAAGCAGGCGCTCCCAGTGCAGTCGCAGCATCGGCGCTAGCCATCTCTAAAGGATTTGCATCCTCTACAAATGTATCGCGCTTTTGTCTTTGACCTCGCACCACGGCAACAATCTTTTGTGTATAACTACCGGCAAACCACGAGTCGCCCGCTAACAAAAACATCTCACTGGTCATATTTGCCAGAAGCATGGTTTGAAGCGGTACGAGGGCGCCGAGAAAAGCACCCAGATACCACTTGTATGTCCACGGATCCGACAACCGGGTCATGCCCCAGATGGCCATCATGCCGGTGATGGTGGCGGTTAGCGCACCAAACAACCAGGCATAATGACGGGGCATGATTTTGGCCCAGAGCCTGTGCGATACAAACTGACTGTGCAATAGTCCTGTGGCGATGACGATGGCAAAGAGCAGGGACAAAAACCATCCCTGTCCAGTAATCATCATCATGCCGTCGGCCACAAATCCAATCTGTGTGCCTGTTAAAAGGACACTGAGTACGAGGGTTGCGACGGCGAGATCCCCATCGTACTGTCTCGTGGCTGTAGACATGGATCGCTCCAGGGTTAGCCGCTAGCACGTGCAATGCACGTGGTTATGGACACCATTATTGTCGCTAAAAGCTAGCGCGGGTGTACATAACGACGCTCACTGCGTTAACTGATACTCAAAGCTGGGGCAAATAGTGGTAAGGTAAAAACTCTAGTATATGTATAAAGCGCCTGTCCATGTTGTGGAGACATAATAAGTCTCAAGCGGTTAGGGAAATAGGCTGGGTTTTTGTTTTTGGTGGTTTTTGCCTGCGGGAATGGGTGAATCTGAAACGATACTCACAATGTGCGATATTTCATCTGGCTAAGTCAACCCCTGCTCAAATAAATTCGCACCTGTCTGGCACAATTTATTTTTGAGGCTCTCCATAACTCCGCTAACTCTCTGTGTCCTGGTTAAGTGGTATGTAAATACCTGGCCTAGCTGCGATACCGTAGGTGGTGGCAAAACGCAAAAAGGACCGATCGATTTGCATCGACTGGTCCTGGCTAAAGATGCTGCTATTAGCTCTTAACTAGCGTGAAAAAGACGTGATATAAAAGTGAGTGTTTTGTTGATAGATCAAAACTTATTATTTGGATTGTATGATTGATCAGGCAGGCTGAAATAAAAGCTTGAGCCTCTGCCTGGCTGGCTTTCAAAGGCGATTTCACCTCCATGGAGGTGTACTAGAGCCCGACAGATTGCCAGACCCATTCCTCTATGTTGATTGTTTGCATCTTGTTTGTATGGAGCAAAAATTGTTTTATGCAGATGCTCCGGAATGCCGCTACCCTGATCGGTCACGCTAACTTTAAGGTAGCCATTGCCAGGTTGAGTGTTGATTGCGACCTGGCTATTGGGTGGTGAGGACTTAATGGCGTTGCTAAGCAGGTTGGTAAGTATTTGTACCAGTCTAAATTTGTCGGCAATTACTTTGTCTTTTGTCTGACGCAAATCTACTGTGACCTGCCTGGTTTCCATCAAGGCTGCCACATTTTGTACGGCAAGGGTCGCGGCTTCATAGACAACGACTGTCTCCAGTTCTAGTTGCAACATGCCTGCTTCCATTTTTTCGATGTCTAGTAGATTGTTGACCATGACTAACATCTTGTTTGTGTGATCACGAGCCTGGTTGAGTGCCACTTTGCCGCGGTCGCTTAGGCTTACGATATGTCCTGCCTCCATCAATTTATAGATCAGTCCGATGCTGGACAAAGGGCTGCGTAAATCGTGACTTACCATTTGCAGCACTTGCTTGCGCACCCGCTCCGCTTCGATGCGCTCGGTGGCATTTTGTACGACACAAAAAACCCGCTTGTGCTCAGCTACATAGCGCGCTGTCCAGAGTGTGTAGATTAGCGTACCGTCTGGTTTTGAGATTGTCAGCTCAAAAGGTGGTTGCGTGCCCTCCTGGATTGCCCTGGTAAAAAATTCAATGGCGCTCTTGCGTTCGTCAACAGGTACGAGGTCCTCTATATATTTGCCTTTTAGAGCCGATGGACTTAATCCCAGCATTGATTTTGCGGCGCTATTGGCTTGCTCAAAACGACCGAGTTTGTCGATTTGGCAGAGCAAACAATCAACAGTCTCAAAGAGAGTTCTTTGAGTTTGTTCGATTGCGTGCATTTGGCTGCTCATTTGATAAAAGTTCTGGTCCAATGTGGCGATTTCATCATGACCTGGCTCTGGTGCTAGAAGTCTCTGACCACGAGTAAAGCGAGCGACGTTGGCAGATAGTACAGCCAGTCTTTTGACAATAGCTGTGTTAAAAATGGCAGCGACAACGGCCATGGCTAAAAAGTTGATAAAAGAACCAGCAATAGCCAGGGTAAACCAAAATTTGCGTTTGTTTTGTTGTTGAGCGGATTCGGTATTGGGACTGTTTTTAATTAGATTTTGTAATTGTTGCTGGAGCTTAAACAGTTGCTCTTGCTTGGCTCTGACAACAGCAAAGCTAACTATGTTTTGCTTGTTTTGTCTTGTCTCTAGTTGTCTTAATAGATAGGTTTGATTGGCTTCCTGTAAAAGTATGGCAGTGCTGTGATGGATGCTATCAATTAAGTTCAAAGTGGTTTGATCATCAGCAAAATAAGACATCAGTTTATTTTGCGAGCCGCGGCAGATTTCAACAAAAGTGCGCGCATTGGGCTCCACCGGTGTGTTATTGAGGATGGCGGCATCTATAGCGGTTGACACAAACTGACTTTGTAATATAAACGTCCGTGTTGCTCTTGCTCTTTCTTTGTGCAGTCCAGCCTCTATTGCCGATTGATCGGCGTTATTACTCAAGAGCCAGAGGGCAAGCAGCAATAGTAGCTGCAATAGTACTGGCAAGGCCACAAGCAGACCGCCCTTTTGTCTCAAGCTCAGTTGTTGTTTTTGTTTTAGTCCGTGAGCCTTATCCGGGCTTTTGATGGATATGGTATTGCGCATCAGCTCTGCCTCTCGGCGTGTACAGTAGCTGGATTAGGCAGAGTAATTATAAAAGTTGTGCCTTTGTCTACAACGCTGTTGACACTTATTTTGCCGCCATGCAGCTCCACCAGGCTTTTGCAGATAGCCAGTCCCAGACCAGATCCTCCTTTAACTTTGGCGTCGGCAAATTGAGCTTGACTAAAACGATCAAAGACTGTGGCAATCAAGTGCGCCGGTATGCCGCGACCCTGGTCAATTACTGCTAGCTCTGTCACTGTCTGGGACTGCCTGGCTGCTAGCGTGATTGTTGTGTTCGGTGGGCTAAATTTGATGGCGTTGGCAATGAGGTTGATTAAAACTTGAATCAATCTATTAGCATCGCCAAATACTTGTAGATTATTGTGCTGCTCCATCAACCTGATATTTTGCGCCTGGGCCAGCGCCGATGTGGCATCTATGGCATCAGTAAAAATAGTCTGTATCGGTACAATCGCCTTAGTGATTGAGAGATTGCCCTGATCAGCTTTTTGGCTGTCGCTCAAGTCTTTTATTAGTGTTTGCATCCTAGATGTGCAACTACTGGCAATTTCAAGTTGTCTCAAGCCATCTTTTAAAACTGGGCCAAGCTCATTGTTTTTAAGCGACTGGTGAAAAATCATCAACTCGTCAATAGGCTTTTGTAGATCATCGCAAACCAGAGTGGTTACCTGTTGTTGTAGTCTGGCAGCTGATTTGCTGCGACTGATGTTTTGAAATATACAAAAGATGGAAGATTGTTCGGGTTGACTAAACAGTGAGCACAAAAGCTCTACTTGAGTCTTGTCGCGACGCAGTGCTGTGATTTCAAATGGTTTTGTTGTTTGACCTTGCCTGGAGGCATTTAGCGCGTCGTCAATGGCTTTGAGATCACTATTGTCTATATAGTCCAGCATCCATGTATCGAGCATTTGCTCGGCTTTATAACCCAATATGTCTATTACTGCCGCATTGATAGCGATAATGCGTC
>Ga0075158_10001078_pt1 | contig 21064 bp, 15 predicted proteins | sample JI91814BDNA_FD_70968 | JGI IMG/M metagenome (GOLD analysis project Ga0075158, IMG submission 70968) | Wastewater effluent complex algal communities from Wisconsin, to seasonally profile nutrient transformation and Carbon sequestration -... | ecosystem: Engineered > WWTP > Effluent > Algae... | reverse complement strand
TTTTGGTAGAAATCTCTACACCATTTATCACTGTATCATCATTTTTATAGCTGTCTACTCTCAAACTGGCCATTACCAGCAAGTTATCTGTGATATTCAAAACATTGGAAATATAACCACTGATGGTTCTGAATGTGGTGATATCAGATTCTGTAGATTTTCTTTCCTTATTCATGAATTTGTTTCTGGAAATAGGATCCCACGCTGAAGAACTGTCCAGGTTCACTTTGTCATAAGGCATGAAAACATTGCTGTATCCGTTGGCCTCATAATAAGGGAACTGATATTTTGTTCTTTGCTGGAAATAATCTATTCCCACTACCAAGCGGTTTCTTAAGCCGCCTATTTTAAAATCTCCTGTGAAATTCTGCTGGATATTGTCCGTAGTCACTTTAAAGCTGTCGAAAGGACGGATCATTCTTTCTACCTGATTGTTATTCAGATACCTCAGCACTAAAAATATCGATTCATTTTCATTGGCTTCCCCTCTTTGGTAAGAGGTTCTTGAAGTCCATTGATCATTGAATTTATGAGTCACCTCAGCCATCGTCACAAAATTGGTTCTTTTGGATCCGATATCATTACTTGTAAATGCTCTTTTATAGGCAACTTCCAGATCTTTCATTGAATGTAAAGTCAGTTTTTCTGAGTTTCTTACATATGCATTCAATGTTTTGTCAGGAGCATGGAACTCTGTATCAAGCGTTACTGTGGTTTTGTCGTTTACTTTGTACAAAACACTTCCTGAGAAGAACAAACCTTTGTTATAACCTGCATCCTGAAAAGAATCCTGAGAATACGCTGCGACATTGAATCTTGCCAGTGCTGTTTTTTCTTTGTTCAAAGGCGTGTTTACATCTGCTGTGATTCTGTTCATTCCCCAGCTTCCGGTGGTATAATTGATAATTCCTCCGAAGTTTTCCTGTGGTTTTTTCGTAACAATATTTACTACACCGCCGTAGTTGGCTAATGTTCCTCCGAATAAGGTTCCGGATGGCCCTTTTATTACTTCTACTCTCTCGATATTAGCGATCTCGGACTGTACTCTTGGGTTTTGGATCAATCCGTTTCTGAAACTGGCATTGGAGCTGAAACCTCTCATGAAAATATCGTTTCCACTGTCATTGACACTGTTGCTTACGACCACTCCGGGAGCAGAAGCCATCGCTGTATTGAAGTCCATTGCTCCCATTTCACTGATGATTTCTTTGGGAACAAGGTTATAAACGGTAGGATTTTCAAGGTTTTCCAAAGGAAGTCTTGCGATGGATTCAGATTTTTTGGTTCTGTAATTGTGAGTTCCCTGGAGTGATACAGACTGTATTTCAGCCACTTTAATGGTATCCGTTTCCTGAGCACTCAGCATGTTTACGGCTAATAGAGCTGCAGAAATAATCGTTCTTTTCATGTTTATAATTAAGTTAGTTCTGCAAAATTATCTTATTTTTATTAATTCTAAATAAAAACATGATACAAATCATAAAACTTCTGTAATGAAATACGCCATGAATAAAGGATTTGATGAAAATAAACAACAATTAGAACTTAAATTTTTCTTATCTTCATGACTCCATATAAAGCCAATTATTGATTATAATTTTCAAGAAATGAACCGCAACATCCAAGAGAAACCATCCAGCAATTTCTTCAGTTTCTTTCGGAAAGAAATCTGACAGAATTAACAAGCCTGTTTTCTGACACCGTTGACTGGTATATCCCTGGAGATAAACAAAAAGCACCCTGGCTTGGAGTACGAAAAAATAAACAGGAAATATCCGACTTTTTTGAACTTTTATGGAAAAGTACAGAACCCGTTTCCGCCAGGATAGATCATATTTTCAACGATGATGAAAATGCAGTAATCACAGGAGAATTTGTGACGAAAATGCTTGAAACAGGCAATATAGCAGAGTCTTTATTCTGTATTCAGATGCGTATTCAAAATAATAAAATTATACGCTACAGATTATTGGAAGATAGTTTGGCAGTTTCAAAGGCTCTGGAAAAGTAAGTAAGAATTATTCATGATAAAAACAGAAAAGCGAAAGATTTCTCTTTCGCTTTTTATAATGATTTGCAATTATTCCTGTTAAACATTTATATCACGGCAGCGGCCATCATCGACATATAATAATTGGCACAATGCAATGCATTAATTAAAACAATTTCGTTCTCTGGAAAATTTTCAAAGGAATCAGAAGTTGTAATCTGGTATTCGTAATTCATGGAAGTCCATTTCAGATGAGGCTTTATTATCATCAGTTCAACTCCTTGCTGATCTGTAAGAACAAATGATTCTTTAAAAATACCTCTGTGTTTAAAAAGATAACCATTTTTCACGCCGTCAAAATAAGTCTGCACTACAATTTCTCCGTTCCAGTTCATTCTGAATTTCAGAAGAACTCTTTCATGATCTTTGAGCTCAATGGTAGTTCCCCAAAACCCTTTTGGTTCCACCTGATAGGTCATACCATCCGCAATTTCAATAACAGCATTAAATTTAAACCAGCTTGTATAGATAAGTTTTCCTATTAATTTTTCTTCTCTTGTAACCTCAAAAGATAAAGAATTACTTGATTTTGCGTAATATTCTGCCATGGTTATATTTTGATTTGGTGGAATTTTTATTAGTTTTTAAATAATAATAACAGCTTGAATTTTAACGCTCTAATTTATAAATAATTCGGTAAACATAAATGCATTTTTAAGCGGGTGTGATAAAAATGATTGAGAATTTTGGATTGATCTTATTTTCTTTGATGTTCCGCTGTAAGCTCTATTTCTCTTTTCAATCGTCCAGACATAATCATTCCGATAATAAATCCAGTCACTAATCCACCAATGTGAGCGGCATTATCAATACCTCCTGTGAACCCCATAAGCAAGTTAAAACCAATAAAAACAATTATACTGATTAAAAAAACTTTATTAAAATCTGCAGAAAATACTTTAAAAAGCATACAGGCGAGAAAAAAACCATATAAACCAAAAATTGCTCCTGAGGCGCCAACGCTTACTGTTGCATCATACCACAAAATACTTGTAAAACTAGCCATAACACCTGCTATCAAATATATCAACAAATATTTTCCTCTGCCCAATAACGGTTCAAGGAAAATACCTACAAATAATAGTCCAAACATATTTGCGAAAATATGCATTAAACCTCCATGCAGAAATGTATTTGTCAGCAATCGCCACCACTGATTGTCTGTAGTCAATGGTTTAAAATTAGCTCCCCAATTTAACAAATCATCACTTTTAAAAGAAACTAATCCCAGTCCTGAAAAAACCATTAAGATATAAACTAGTAGGTTTAAATCAATTAAAATGGGAGTTATAAAAAATCCTTCTTTTGGAATAAACATATCAAGGATTTCCTTTAAGTCTGAATCTATTCTCGTAACACCCTTTTCCTTAAAACTTTCCAATCTATTTTTATTAAATTTTGGAAATAACAATAAGATAAAATAGGCAAAGACACCTATTGCAAAGGAGCCGAATATCCAGGAAAACTTATTTCCATTTCGTGCTTCAAACGGTTCTTTTCTTGCTTCAAAAATTATATTATCATGAGACAAATTTTGCTCTGCTTTTTCAAGAGCTTTATTATATTCATCATGATCTTCAGTATTTCCAATAGTTTCTAAATAAGTGAATTTATGAAAATCTGTGTTTTCAAATTCTTTCTGTGACTGTTCTGCAAACAATTTATATTTCTCATTCTTTTCTTCATCTGAAAGACTATTGGTGATTTGCTCCGAATATAGCTTACCAAGCCAATATTGATGAGTCATATTAATTGTATCAGACGCTTTTTCCAGGATTGGCATTGCAACATAAATCAGCATATTAAAACGCTCATTATTTCTGCCTGTAACAGATGCGGTATTCTGTATGGCAATATGCCGTTTATCTATATAATAATTTTTAAGAGTATAATATTTTGTACGTTCTGTTTTCTGTATTTCTGAAATAACATTCAGCTTTGTCAGTTCTCCGGTAGCAGTTGCTAAATATTTCTGAGCAATAATTGTCGGAATAGCAATAGCCAAACAAGCTAAGAATTGGTAAACAAAAGAAGAATTTTCATTTTTAAATTTTAACAATTTTATCCTTGGTCGAAGCCAAATCAAAATCGGGATAAAAGGCAATCCAAAAGGTAGCCAAAACTCAGCAATATCTTCTTTCAGAGGGATACCTATTTTCATAAAAAGTAACCAATTCAAAAAAGTATATATTAAAATAAACCCTATCGCAATTAATAAAAATGGTTTGTAAATAAATTGTAATTTATCTTTCATTCTGTTTTCAATATTTCTAGATCTCAATCTTTCTTTTGTTGGATTTGCCTTTATAAGTATGTTCAGCTACAAGAGCTCTTAAATCTTTATGCTGCTTGTAAAGGTCCTAATAATCAGGTTTCAAAATTACTTATTTTTTAAAAAAATTTAAATTACAAAAAACCTCATAGATTTTTGAAATCTATGAGGTTTAAATCTTTTGCAAATCAAAAATCCCGTAAGAAAAATATACGGGAATTAAGATTCATTTTTCCAAACAATAGTATTTTTTTAACTCATGTTCTATCATTTAAAAAACACAGGATAGACTGTACTACAGTAATAATTTTGATCGCTTTTGTTATTAATTTATTCTTATATAATAATTGATAGCCATATTTTTGGGGCGGGTTTCTGTCCCTCCTGCATTGGCAATAATTAAGGGAACTGTAGTCTTATCATAACCACTAACGATTTGTGAGCCATCAAGATCTCCATCTGCTCCGGAGGTATTTCCCGAAACTGCTAGAGGTGTTGTAACTACACCTCCAAAAGCTTGCTGTACAATTTGATGATTATGTTCCTTAAACTCATCCTTCTGAATACTGCCACGTACTCTGTTGTCAGAAGGGTCTTTTTGATATTGAGGAACTGGCGGAATACCATTTCCAGCTTCATTGGAATCAAATAAATTATTTCCACGTAGAAAAACACCTCTTAAATCCGGGACATTATTCAAATTTTGTGCAGCCCGTGCCAATCCACAAGTACTATCAATTCGTCTTCCGTCACAAGGTGCCCATTTTGAATATCTGCTATTCCAGTTCTTATCAGGATTTGTCAGATTATTTTTCGTCACCTCCTGAAATTCATCCCAACTTAAATAGGAACAAAGTATTGTCCCTACAGGAAAATCTTTGTTAAATCCACTAGGGAGTCCATTTAACAAACAGTTTACAGGTCCCTTATCTGTGTCTAAGAAAAAGAAAATATCTTTTGACGGATCGCTTCTTTTGAAAGTAATTGAATTATTATCATCAAGGATACCGTCTTTATTAAAGCTTTTGCTTATTTCTATCCCGTTGGTTATTTTATAATCTTCAACAACAGGGCTTGGATCCGTGCTTGATATCTTATTATAAAAAATATAAATGGTTATCCCTTCATCTCCTTCCTGTACTACTGTTGATAATCCTTTTTTATTATTTTGAACTTCTAAGCATTTCACATATCCCTCAATAACATCTTTATTGGGCGTGTGTAAACTAAAAGAATCAAAGAATGATTGTGAGACTGTAATTGTTTCAAGGGATTTAATTTTCTCCTGAAAATTATTAATTTCATCATCGGAAGCTCCAAGGTTTAAGACATTCTTAACCATTGATGTAGGATCAATTGCTTCAAAACCAAAAGAAAATTTTTTAGCTTTAAAATCATCTTTGAATTTTTCGGATTCATAATATTTCTTCAGGTCATAAAGAAAATTACCTGTTTTTACAACATTCAAAGTGGTATAAATTCCACCTTCCAGAAGTTTTGTACATTGATTAGGTTCCATTTGTATAGTTTTTTGAGGTTAGTTACTAAATCTTTGATCTACAACAAAATTGTATTATGAAAGATTCGTCTGTTATGATACCTCAAAAGTACTTTATATGGAATCATACGTCAATTACCCATTTGTGGTATTTCCCTTACAATTATTTACAACAAAAAACCCCACAAGATAACTTGTGGGATTTTAATATTTATTCTAGTCCGAGATTACATCGTCTCCATTTTGAAGCTCATGCTTTCGATTACTTTTAGAATTGCTTCTACCGTATCCATTGAAGTTAAACAAGGAACACCGTTTTCCACACTCATTCTTCTGATCTGGAATCCGTCTCTTTCAGCCTGCTTACCTTTTGTAGTGGTATTTACAACATACTGAACTTTTCCTTTCTGAATCAGGTCGATAAGATTTACACTTTCTTCTCCGATTTTGTATCCGATTTTGCAAGGAATTCCTTTTTCTCCGAAGAATTTCGCTGTACCTTCCGTAGCCCAGATTCTGAATCCTACTTCATGGAATCTTGCTGCAAGAGCTGCTGCCTCGTCTTTGTGCTTATCTGCTACTGTGAACAGGATAGAACCGTGCATAGGAACTTTTCTTCCCGCTGCTACCAATCCTTTGTAAAGTGCTTTTTCAAGGGTTGTATCTTTCCCCATAACTTCTCCTGTAGACTTCATTTCAGGGCCTAGAGAAATGTCAACTTTCGTTAATTTGGAGAAAGAGAATACCGGTACTTTTACAAATACTCCTTCTTTGTTTGGAACCAATCCGTTTTCGTATCCTAAATCTTTTAGTTTTTGTCCAAGGATTGCCTTTGTTGCAAGGTTAGCCATAGGAACCTCTGTGATTTTAGACAAGAAAGGAACTGTTCTTGATGAACGAGGGTTTACTTCGATTACATAAACGTTTCCTTCGAAAAGAACGTACTGGATGTTCATTAATCCGATAACATTAAGTCCTTTTGCCAGTCTCTTCGTATAGTCTACCAGAGTATCAATCTCACTTTGAGAGATATTTTGCGGCGGATATACTGCGATAGAGTCTCCGGAGTGAACTCCCGCTCTTTCGATGTGTTCCATAATTCCCGGAATCACTACTGTTTCACCGTCACAGATGGCATCTACTTCAATTTCCTTTCCTACCATATATTTGTCTACCAATACAGGGTGCTCAGGGCTTGCTTCTACTGCATTTTCCATGTAGTGAGCCAGTTCTGCTTCTGCATATACAATTTCCATTGCTCTACCTCCAAGAACGTAGCTTGGACGTACCAATACCGGATATCCGATTTCGTTGGCAATTTTTATCGCTTCTTCTTTCGAAGTTGAAGTTCTTCCTTTTGGTTGAGGAATTCCAAGCTCCTGAAGTGCTTTTTCGAATTTATCTCTGTTTTCAGCTCTGTCAAGATCTTCCAGTGAAGTTCCTAAGATCTGTACTCCGTGAGAGGCTAATTTATCTGCAAGGTTGATGGCAGTTTGTCCTCCGAACTGTACTACTACTCCTTTTGGCTTTTCAAGCTCAATGATATTCATCACATCTTCTTCTGTAAGCGGCTCGAAGTATAGTTTATCAGAGATAGAGAAGTCTGTAGAAACCGTTTCAGGGTTATTGTTGATGATGATTGCTTCGTAACCCATTTCTTTGATCGCCCATACGGAGTGAACGGTTGCGTAATCAAACTCAACTCCCTGTCCGATTCTGATAGGTCCGGAACCTAGTACGATGATTTTTTCTTTGTCTGAAACAACACTTTCGTTTTCTTCTTCGTAAGTTCCGTAGAAGTAAGGCGTTTCACTTTCAAATTCAGCAGCACAAGTGTCTACCATTTTGTAAACCGGCATGATTCCGTTTTCTTTTCTGAAATTGAAAACCTCACGTTCTTTTACATCCCAAAGCACGGCGATATTGATATCTGCAAAACCTAATCTTTTAGCTTCAATTAGTGTTTCTTTATCAAATTTGTTTTCAGCGATTACTTTTTCGAAGTCAACTAACTTTTTCAGTTTCCAGATGAAGAACTTGTCAATTTTACTCCATTCTACAATCTGCTCCCAGTCGTATCCTCTTCTTAAAGCATCTCCGATGATGAACAATCTCTCATCATCACATACTCTGATTCTTCTTTCGATTTCTTCAGCAGTAAGTGCCTGAGCCTGCTTAGTTTTTAATCCTAAATGCTTGATTCCTGTTTCTAATGAACGGATGGCTTTCTGTAATGACTCCTCAAGATTTCTTCCGATCGCCATTACTTCACCAGTTGCTTTCATCTGAGTGGAAAGTCTTCTGTCTGCCGTTTCGAATTTATCGAATGGGAATCTTGGGAATTTGGTTACCACATAGTCAAGAGCCGGCTCAAAACAAGCGTATGTTTTTCCTGTTACCGGGTTCATGATTTCATCCAGCGTTAATCCTACAGCGATTTTTGCTGCAATCTTTGCAATCGGATAACCTGTTGCTTTACTTGCTAAAGCTGATGAACGGGAAACTCTAGGGTTTACTTCGATGATATAGTAATCGAATGAATGTGGATCTAAAGCTAACTGTACGTTACATCCACCCTCAATTCCTAACGCTCTGATGATTTTCAGGGAAGCATTTCTCAGTAACTGATACTCTCTGTCTGAAAGCGTCTGAGAAGGAGCTACTACGATAGAGTCTCCCGTGTGAACTCCTACCGGGTCTATATTTTCCATGTTACAAACCACAATGGCGTTGTCGTTTGCATCACGCATTACTTCGTATTCAATTTCTTTGAAACCTGCAATTGATTTTTCAATAAGACACTGCGTAACCGGGCTGTATTTCAGACCTAATTCAGCAATCTCTTTCAATTCAGATTCTGTGGAAGCGATACCACCTCCGGTACCTCCCATTGTAAAGGCAGGGCGGACAATTACAGGATACCCGATTTCATTTGCAAAAGCCAATGCTCCTTCTACTGTATTAACGATATCAGATTCCGGTACCGGTTCATTCAGTTCTCTCATCAGCTCACGGAAAAGGTCTCTGTCTTCTGCTCTGTTGATGGCAGAAAGTTTTGTTCCCAATACTTCCACTTTGCACTCTTCAAGAATTCCTGATTTCTCCAATTCTACCGCCATATTAAGACCTGTCTGGCCTCCCAGCGTTGGTAATAATGCATCAGGACGTTCTTTTCTGATGATGTGGCTTACAAACTGTAATGAAATCGGCTCGATATATACTTTATCTGCGATTTCCACATCTGTCATGATCGTTGCAGGGTTTGAGTTGATCAAAATTACTTTGTAGCCTTCTTCTTTCAAAGACAGACAAGCCTGCGTTCCTGCGTAATCAAATTCAGCTGCCTGACCGATGATGATAGGTCCTGAACCGATTACTAAAATTGTTTTTATATCTGTACGTTTTGCCATTTTTCTTTTTTTATTAGAGTCAAGAATCAAAATTCTTAAACTTCGTATTTTTTACTTTTATAAGACTTACGATTGTACTTTTTCATTCCGTAGGAATCTAACTCATTATAGTTGAGATTCTTCACTTCGCTTTCGCTTCTTTCAGAATGACAATTGGGTGTCTTACTTTTTAAAGTCCTCCATCATTTGAATGAACTCATCAAACAGGTAGTTTGCATCTTCCGGGCCTGGGCTCGCTTCAGGGTGATACTGAACTGAGAAACAAGGGTGGATTTTGTGTTTCAATCCTTCGTTTGTTCTGTCGTTCAAGGCGATGTGCGTTTCGATAAGGTCTGTTCCTTTTAAACTTTCCTGATCTACAGCATATCCGTGGTTCTGAGAAGTAATGGCTACTGTATTTTTCTCCAGATCCAAAACCGGGTGGTTTCCTCCTCTGTGTCCGAATTTCAGTTTGAAAGTTTTTGCTCCACAAGCAAGACCAATTAACTGGTGTCCTAAACAGATTCCGAAGATGGGAACTTTTCCTAATAATCCTCTGATCATATCTAAAGCATGCGGTACATCTTCCGGGTCACCAGGACCGTTTGACAGCATTATTCCATCCGGATTCATTAGTAGGATTTCTTCTGCTGTAGTATCCTGGGAAACAACAATGATATCACAGTTTCTTTGAGACAGCTCTCTGATAATTCCCAGTTTTGCACCGAAATCTACCAATACTACTTTGAAACCTCTGTTCGGGTTAGCGTAAGGTGTTTTTGTAGAAACTTCCTCTACCTGATTGGTTGGAAAATTCGTTGATTTCAACTCAGAAGCTACAGCAGCTTCATCAGCATCAGCATTTACAATTTTTCCTTTTACTACTCCATGGTTACGAAGAACTCTGGTCAGTCTTCTGGTGTCGATTCCTGAAATTCCTGAAAGGTTTTTCTTTTTAAATAATTCATCTAAAGTAATCTGAGTACGAAAATTGGAAGGAAGATCGCAAAGTTCTTTTACGATAAGCCCTTTAATTGCCGGCTCAATACTTTCATAATCATCACGGTTAATACCATAATTTCCGATAAGCGGATAGGTCATACAAACTATCTGACCGCAGTATGATGGGTCAGAAATCAATTCCTGATACCCTGTCATTCCGGTATTGAAAACTACTTCCCCTGCAGTTTCCAATTCTGCTCCGAAACCTTCTCCATGAAACACTTCACCGGACTCCAGTATTAATTTTTTCTTCATTTTAAACTTTTATCTCTTATTATTTATATGTCATTAACAGGTCGCCCTTACAGGGCTTGGATTATTTAAATCCTTTTTGTTTCCATGGGCTTCACCCATTGCTATTAACAGGTCGCCCCTACGGGGCTCTTTAACTTTTAACTTCTTACTTTTACCTTGGCTCTTTTATCTTGGCTCTTATTTAAAAGTATATCCTTTACTTTCCAATGCTTCTTTCAAAATGGCCATTCTGGCGAAAACACCGTTTTCCATTTGTTTAAAGACTCTTGATCTTTTGCATTCTACAAGATCTGAATCTATTTCTACTCCTCTGTTGATCGGAGCCGGATGCATGACGATTGCTTCTTTTTTCATGGCCCGTTCTCTTTCTTTGGTAAGACCATATCTTTTATGGTATTCTGAAGCGGTAAAGCTCATTGCGGCATCGTGTCTTTCATGTTGGATTCTTAATAACATTAACACATCCACTTCAGCGATCAGTTCGTCCACTGACATGTACGTTCCGTTGATCAGGGCACCTTCGTCAAACCATTGTTCCGGTCCTGAGAAGTATACTTTAGCCCCTAATCTTCTTAAAGCCTCCGCATTGGAGTTGGCAACACGGCTGTGTTTTACGTCTCCTACAATTCCTACTTTCAATCCTTCAAACTTTCCGAACTCCTGATAGATGGTCATCAGATCCAGCATGCATTGTGAAGGGTGGTTTCCCGTTCCGTCTCCTCCGTTGATCACCGGAATATTAATATTTCTCAGTTCCTCAAAGTATCTGTCTTTCTTATCACGGATCACCACAAGGTTTACTCCTATACTTTCAATGGTCTTTACTGTATCATAAAGGCTCTCTCCTTTGTTTACCGAACTGTGTGATGCATCAAAGGGAACTACCTGAAGTCCCAGTTTTCTTTCTGCAAGATCAAAACTTGTTTTCGTTCTTGTACTGTCTTCGAAGAAAAGGTTTGAGCAAAAAACTTCTCCTTCAATTTTAGCAGTTTTACCGTTTGCAAAAGCCAGTGCTTCTGTCAGTATACTGTTGATTCTCTCGGTGCTTAGTTCTGTAATCGTAAACATAATTCTTATTTTTGGGCATAAAAAAAGCGAAGACAACAATCTTCGCTAATAACAATAAATATCGTAAAGGGCGCTTTCGCCCGGTAAATCTAATGATATAAATGCTTTTTTATTCATTAGGTGCAAAGATACAACAATTTTATGAACCTACAAAAATTATGTTTAAAATAAATTAAAAACTTCAGTCTTTCCTTATTCTCATTTAAAATTAATATTTTTGTTAGCACACAACTTTATTCTATGGATTTAAAAGACAAAATGATTCTCAGTATTATTCAGGAAGACTCTACACTATCGGTTAAGGAAATTTCCGAAAAGATAGGTCTTACCTTTACTCCTACGTATGAGCGAATCAAACAATTGGAGAAACAGGGGATCATTCAGAAATATGTTGGCCTTTTAAACCGTGAAAAACTGGGTTTAAATATTGTAGTCTACTGTAATGTCCGTCTTAAGGAACAATCCAAGAAAGTATTGGAAACCTTTGAGGAACATATTGGAAACTATGATGAAGTACAGGAAATCATCAGCCTTTCCGGAGAGTATGACTATATGTTGAAGATTATTGCCAAAGACATCAATTCTTACAACGAATTTGCCGTTAATGTTATTTCAAACATTCCCAATATCGGGCAATACCACAGTTCTATTGTACTTCACGAGGTGAAAAAATCTACCAAGTTTAAAATTGATCTGGAATAATCCTTCTATTTTAAACCATTAAGAGATTTTAAGAGGTGAAGAATAATTAAATAATTCGCAAGCGAATTTTAAAACTATGCAACTAAAAAATCGTAGATTTTCTTAACTTACCTTACAATCTTCATCTCCCTTAATGTAATGGTTCAATTTTTCAATCATCAAATTCAAAGAACGGAGTAAAATCAAACCATTAAGATCACTTAAGCAGATAAGATTTAAGATTAAGGCTTTCACAACGAAAAGACAGCAGGCTAAAATAATTTTAGAAATTCCACTGATTTTTGCCTAAGTTTTTGCTGACCTTAATGGCTTAGATTCTAACCCAATAATTTATTTTTCAGTTTATTAAACTGATATTCTATTTTATCCAGACAAAGATTCCCAATACTTCCCTGATGGGTATGTTCAAGGTTTCCAGGTTCGAATTCAAATTCATTGTTTTCGATCTCCTGCCCTACTTTTACATAAGCATCGCGGAATGAACTTCCATTTTTCACTTCTTCATTGATCTTTTCTACGCTGAAAAGATATTGGTACTTTTCATCTTCAAGAATTCCGTCTTTTACCTGAATATTGGGTAAAGTATAGCTTAAAATTTCCAGACATTCCTTTAAAGAATCTATCGCAGGGAAAAGGATCTCTTTCGTAAGCTGTACATCTCTGTGATATCCTGAAGGCAGATTGTTTGTCAAAAGAATCAGTTCGTTGGGAAGAGACTGAATTCTGTTGCATCGTGCACGAACCAGCTCAAAGATATCCGGATTCTTTTTATGAGGCATAATACTGCTTCCTGTAGTAAACTCTTTTGGAAAACTGATAAAATCAAAGTTCTGGCTCAGGTACAGACAAACATCATAAGCAAATTTCCCAAGTGTTCCGGCTAAAGTAGCCATTGCCATTGATAACATTTTCTCCGACTTTCCACGGGTCATCTGAGCGTACACAGAATTATAGTTCATCGACTGGAAGCCTAGATTATATGTAGTACTTTCACGATTGATCGGAAACGACGAACCATAGCCAGCAGCAGATCCCAGTGGGTTTTTATTAATGATATTCTTCACTGAAAACAGCATTTCCACATCATCCAAAAGTGCTTCTGCATACGCTCCAAACCATAATCCGAATGATGAAGGCATTGCAATCTGCAAATGGGTATATCCCGGAAGCAGAACATTTTTATGCTGATCCGCCAATTGAATTAAAATCTGGAAAAATTCGTCTGTAAGCGCAGTTATCTCACGGATTTCATCCAGTAAGTACAATTTTATATCCAGTAAAACCTGATCATTTCTTGATCTTGCCGTATGGATTTTCTTTCCTGTATCGCCTAATTCTTCAATGAGAATAGCTTCTACCTGAGAATGGATATCCTCAGCATCTTTATCAATTTCAAAACTACCGTCTTCAATTTTAATTAAAATACTATTTAAAACAGATAACATCTGCTCTGATTCTTTCTGAGTGATAATACCGGTTTCAGCCAGCATTTTGCAATGTGCCATAGAACCTTTAACGTCATATTTCGCTAAACGTTCATCAAAGTCAAGATCTTTACCTACTGTAAACTGATTGACTAATATATTGGTGGCAAGGTCATCCTTCTGCCATATTTTTTTCATATTCTTTGATTTAAAATACTGATGGGTTTTGACATGCCCGGCAAGGCAATCCTTATTACTATTAACTATAAAAAAACATTTCCTTATGTAAAGCCTTCATTTCTAATTTTCTTTTTGCATAAATCTTATTAAAAACTAAACTTCTAGTGCCTGCCGGGCGGAGTCAAAACATATATTGAGCCGGAAGCCCGAAGCCAGATGACGGAAGTGAACTACAAAATATAATAACTTCCTTTCTTCCTGCTTCCCTCTTCCATTTTTATAACACTTTTTCTAAAATTCTGATGTAGATTTCTATTCCTTCTTCTATTTCATGGATATAGATAAATTCATCTGCAGTGTGAGAGCGCCTACTGTCTCCAGGACCTATTTTCACTGATGTACATGGAATAATCGCCTGATCTGAAGAGGTTGGTGAACCATAGGTTGTCCTTCCGATTTCAATTCCTGCCTGTACAAACGGGTGATCCATTTCTATTTTTGAGGAATTCAGCCTGAACGATCTCGCCGTCAATGTAGATTTCATCTGAGACTGGATGATTTCAAATGCTTCCTGATTGGAATATTCGTCTGTTACCCTTACATCCAGCGTAAAATGGCACGATTCCGGAACGACATTATGCTGTACTCCTGCATGAATTCCTGATAAAGTCACTTTAACTTCTCCCAGATATTCTGAAACCTTTGGAAATTTAAAGTCCAGAATATTCTGCAGATCCTGCATACATTTTATAATCGAGTTATCATGATTAGGATGAGCGGCATGAGAAGGAGTACCTTTCATTTCTCCATCAATCACAAGAAGTCCTTTTTCTGCAATCGCCAGATTCATCTGCGTGGGTTCTCCTACAATGGCGAGTTCTACGTTGGGTAGCTGCGGAAACAGGGCTTCAATTCCATCAAATCCTGAGATCTCCTCCTCTGCCGTCAAAGCAATAACTAAATTATATTTTAAATCTTCCTTATCATAAAAATGTAAAAAAACCTGTGCCATAGAAACCAAAGAAGCTCCGGCATCATTACTTCCCAATCCAAACAGTTTAGCGTCTTTTTCAATAGGAACAAACGGATCCAGCGTATAAGCTTTATTCGGTTTTACCGTATCATGATGTGTATTCAGTAAAATGGAAGGTTTAAAAACATCAAAATGTTTATTTACCGCCCAGATATTGTTTTTAAAACGTTTGGTAGGAATCTGGTGCTTTTTGAAAAAATTCTCAATTTCTACCGATGTATTAAACTCATCTTTACTGAATGAAGGAATCTCAATCAAATTTTTAAGCAATCCGACCGCATTATTCAATAGCTCTTCTTTATTATAAACAGATTTCAGTTCCTGCATGATGATTTTCTATATGGTTTTTCAATTCTGTTTCTTTGATCAGAAACACTTTGTCTACATTATTTTTTATCGCTCCCAGAGCATTTTCAAGTTTGGGTAAAATCCCTTTGTGAAGCTTTCCTTCTTCTTTTAGCGTGGTAAAGTCTTCTTCAGTTACACTTTTAATCACGGATTCAGGATCGTTTACATCTTCCAAAACACCTTCTTTATCAAAACAATACAACAATTCAACTTCATATTTTTCTGAAAGAGCCTGCGCCATTACGGAAGCAATGGTATCAGCATTGGTATTGAATAGATTTCCTTTTCGATCATGGGTGATTGCTGAAAAAACGGGGACCAGATCCAGCTTGATGAGTTTTGAAACCAGCTTCCTGTTCACACTTTTCTTATTGATATCTCCTACAAATCCAAAGTCAATTTCAGGATGCTCTCTTTTCTTTGCCTTAATCAGATTTCCATCTGCTCCGGAGAATCCGATCGCATTGCATTTTTTCTGCTGCAGCTTTTCAACAATATTTTTATTGATTCCTCCTGCATACACCATCGTTACAATATCCAGAGTTTCTTTATCCGTAATCCTCCTTCCGTTGATCATTTTCTGCTCAATGCCCAGTTTATCAGCCAGTGTTGTCGCCAATTTGCCTCCACCATGTACAAGGATCTTCCTTTCCTGAATTTCAGAAAATTGTTCTAAGAATTGGTTTAATAATTCCTCATCATCAATTAAAGCTCCGCCAATTTTTATGATGTATAACTTTTCTTTCATTTGTCAACTTTTTGAGATCCTTACTTCTTTCTATCCTTGTCAAGGTTTTGAACCTTGACAAGGATCATTATTTGGCTTTTAATTCATCTAAAATTTCACTGAAAACAGCCTGTGCAGAGAAAATTCGGTTTTTAGCCTGCTGATAGATGATTGAATGTTCTCCATCCATTACCTCATCACTCAGCTCCACATTACGGCGAACAGGAAGGCAGTGCATCACTTTCGCATTATTGGTATGGGCTAATTTTTCGTTGGTCAGCATCCAGTCTCCTTTTACTTCAGGCATTGCTGCATAATCATCAAAAGAAGCCCAGTTTTTTACATAGATAAAGTCTGCATCTTTCAACGCTTCATCCTGATCATGGGTTACTGTCACATCTTTTGTGAAGTTTTTATCTAAATCATACCCTTCGGGATTGGCAATTACCAGTTCTACATCCATTTCCTGCATCCATTCTGCAAAAGAGTTTCCAACTGCATGAGCAATAGGCTTGATGTGCGGTGCCCAGGTCAATACCACTTTTGGTTTGTGGTCTTTTTTCCAGTTTTCTGTAATGGTGATACAGTCTGCCAAACTTTGCAGCGGGTGACGGGTGGCAGATTCCAATGAAATGACAGGAACTTTTGCATGTTTTTCAAACTGGCTTAAGATACTTTCATTCACATCATCTTCTTTACTCTTCATTCCTGCAAAACAACGCACTGCAATGATGTCGCAATATTGGTTTAACACTTCAATGGCATCTTTGATATGTTCTACAGTATCACCGTTCATTACCGCTCCGTCAGCAAATTCAAGATTCCAGGCTTCCTGTGCTGCATTTAATGTCAAAACATTTAAACCAAGATTTTGTGCTGCAATCTGACTGCTCAGACGGGTTCTCAAACTTGAGTTTAAAAAAACAAGTCCGATTGTTTTTCCCTTTCCTTTTTGTGTTTCAGTAAGGGGGTCTGCTTTTATCTGTAAAGCTTTTTTTATGATGTCCTGTAAGTTTTCCACATCACTTACAGAGGTGAATTTTTTCATTTTTAAATTAATTTTAAAGATTCTGTTTTTAAATCCCTTAGATATTCCCCAACACCACTTTCAAAGCGTTGATGAAAAGATCCGTTTCCTCTTTTTTGATATTCAGTGCCGGAAGAATCCTTAACACTGTTTTATCATTAGAGTTTCCTGTGAAAATATGGTGATCGAACAATAAGCTTTTCCTTATTTCTGAACAGTCTCTATCGAGTTCTATTCCGATCATCAACCCTTTCCTTCGGATGGATGTAATATGTGGTAAATCTTTAATTTCATTTTCAATATACTCGCCCATTTTCTGAGCATTTTCGATAAGATTTTCATCTTTCATGACATCCAGAACAGCAATTGAAGCTGCACAAGCCAAGTGATTTCCTCCGAATGTAGTTCCCAGCAAACCGTTGCTCGCCTGGAATTTTGGATGAATCAAAACTCCGCCAACAGGAAATCCGTTCCCCATTCCTTTAGCTGTAGTGATGATATCTGCTTCTACACCAAATTCCTGATGGGCAAAGAAATATCCGCTTCTTCCATATCCGGACTGCACTTCATCCAAAATAAGAACAGCATCATATTTTTCACACAATTCTTTAATTTTAGATAAAAATTCCGGCGTTGGAATCATAATTCCTCCTACTCCCTGAATTCCTTCGATGATTACCGATGAAATTTCACTTCCATATTTCTCAAAGGTTTCTTCAAGCTGTTGTACATCATTCCATTCCGATTTGATAAATCTTTCTGAAAAGTTAACCGGAGCTACAATTTTTGGATTATCCGTCACAGAAACCGCTGCGGAAGTTCTTCCGTGGAATGAACCTGAAAAATAAAGCACTTTGCTTTTTCCATTATGAAATGACGCCAGCTTCAATGCATTTTCATTCGCTTCCGCTCCTGAGTTGCATAAGAAAAGGTTGTAATCTTCATATCCCGAAAGCTTTCCTAATTTTTCAGCCAATTCTGTCTGCAATTCATTCTGAACGGAATTGGAATAGAAAGATATTTTTTCCAGCTGATCCTTTAATTTGTTTTGATAATAGGGATGGTTATGCCCAATGGAAATAACAGCATGACCTCCGTAAAAATCAAGATATTGTTCTCCTTTATCATCCCAAAGAAAAGATCCCTGAGCTTTTACCGGATTGATGTTGAATAATGGATATACGTTGAATAAATTCATTTTTGTTGCTAGTTGTTAGTTTGATGGTTGATGGTTGAAAGCTTGCAGGTCTAAAAGTTATTCTTCGCACTACTGCAACCTATCATCTGCAACCTTCTACCTTATTAATAAATTAGAATGCTATCGGTTTCAGGTTCAGTCCTGCATTTTCTTCCCAGTTCATGGCCAGATTCATATTCTGTACGGCCTGCCCGGAAGCACCTTTTAACAAATTGTCAATCGCTGAGTGAATAACGACAACATTTCCACTCTTTTCAATTTGAATCACACAGCGATTGGTATTGACAACCTGCTTTAAATCAACTGCCCTGCTACTTACGGTAACAAAAGGCTCCTCTGCATAAAAATCCTGATACAATTGTTCTATCTCCTCCAGATTCAAATCCGTCTTCATGGTGGAACTTGTAAAAATCCCTCTTGCAAAATCGCCTCTCCAAGGAACAAAATTCAGGTTTACTTCTTTATTATTGAATGAAACCAGCTGCTGCAAAATCTCATCTACATGTTGATGAGTTAATGTTTTATAGGCTGATACATTATCATTTCTCCAGGTAAAATGAGTGGTTGCCTGCAAAGACTGTCCGGCTCCTGTAGAACCTGTAATCCCCGTAGTAAAAACTTCACTTAATGCTCCTTTTTCTGCTAATGGCAATAAAGCCAATTGAATGGCCGTTGCAAAACATCCCGGGTTCGCAATGCTTTTTGCTCCTGCCAGTTGTTTTTTATTGATTTCCGGTAATCCATAGATAAAATTTCTGTTTCCGAAATTCCCTTCTAAACGGAAATCGTTTCCAAGATCTATAACCAGCGTTTCATCTTTGACAGGATTCTGAGTTAACCAGTTTTGACTTTCTTTATGAGGAAGACACAGAAAAAGAATATCTACGTCTTCAGGTTTATCGGTCAAAACCATTTCACAAACCGTCGTTAAATCCGGGTACAGATCTGAAATTCTAGTTCCCGAATTCGAACGACTATATAAAAAACTCAATGTCACATGGGGATGAAAAGCCAGTAAGCGTATCAGCTCACTTCCTGTATAACCGTTGGCACCAATGATTCCTACTGTTTTCTTCATTTTGATTCTGACAGCATTTTGTTCTGTCTTTCATTACATCGTCCCTTCGGAACTAGTTGATATTTTGGTTAATCTGGTGGTATATATTTAAAGAATTGCTTACAATCTTTGTATAACCTTTCACATCATCTCCCGTCCAAGCTCTGTTGGCTTCTCCATAGCTTCCGAATTTGTCAGACATCAGATCATGATCAGATTCAATTCCATTAAGAATAAATCTATAAGGATGAAGCGTCACAAATACTTTTCCGCTTACTGTTTTCTGAGAATCTGTCAGGAAAGACTCAATATTTCTCATGACAGGATCTAAGAAAAGTGCCTCATGAAGCCAGTTTCCATACCAATCGGATAGTTGTGACTTCATCATTTGCTGATATTTTGAAAGGGTATGCTTTTCTAATAAATGATGGGCTTTGATGATTACCGATGCTGCAGCAGCTTCGAATCCTACTCTACCTTTAATCCCAACAATGGTATCTCCTACGTGAATATCACGGCCGATTCCGTATGCTGAAGCTAATTCTTCTATTTTTTGAATGGCATTTACCGAATATTCAAAGCTTTCTCCATTTACTGCTACTACTTCTCCATTTTTAAACTCGATCTCCAGTTCTGAGGGCTGAGTTTCTTTGATTTGAGATGGAAAGGCTTCTTCCGGAAGATAATTTCTGGATGTCAATGTTTCTTTTCCTCCTACTGAAGTCCCCCAAAGTCCTTTATTGACAGAATATTGAGCTTTCTGAAATTCCATTTCATAGCCATGATCTTTCAAGAATTCAATTTCTTCTTCACGGGATAAAGCCATATCGCGGATTGGCGTAATGATCTCAATATTCGGACACATCACCTGGAAAATCAAGTCAAAACGAACCTGATCGTTTCCAGCTCCTGTACTTCCGTGAGCAATGGCATCCGCTTTTACTTCAATCGCATATTTTGCAATTTCCTGCGCCTGAATAGTACGCTCAGCACTTACAGAAAGAGGATACGTATTATTTTTCAGTACATTCCCGAAAATCAAATATTTCACACATGAATTATAATAATCTTCCTGAGCGTCTACACACCTGTATTCTTTTACTCCAAGGTTTAAAGCTTTTCTTTCCAATTCTTTTTCCTCTTCTTTTGAAAAACCTCCGGTATTTACAGTAACTGCATATACATCATATCCTAGAGTTTCACTAAGATATTTAGCACAATAGGAAGTATCTAAACCTCCGCTAAACGCTAAGATGACTTTCTTTTTCATCTGGACTTTTTTTATTTTTATTAATTATCGAATGAAAATCACCAACAGAATTTTGCGCAGAATACCCAAAATCGGTTTGGCTCATTTCATTATATTTAGTTTCAGGCAGATTATCTACTACCTCATCTTTTTTTTTATCATTTTCAGGAACAAACAACATGGCTGTACACAGACAATTTTTGCGTTCCTTCATCATTAAAATTTCATAGTTCACGCAGTTTTTGCAGCCATTCCAGAATTCTTCATCCTGAGTCAGTTCAGAATAGATTACCGGTTTATAGCCTAAATCGCTATTGATTTTCATCACTGCCAAACCTGTTGTTAACCCAAATACTTTCGCATCCGGATACTTGTCTCTAGATAATTGGAAAACTTTCTGCTTGATCTGAGTTGCTACTCCCCCGTTCCTGAATTTCGGTGACACAATCAGCCCCGAATTGGCCACAAACTTTCCATGTGACCAGGTCTCTATATAACAGAAACCTACCCACTCACCGTTTTCAGTGGCTACCACAGCATTGCCTTCTGAAATCTTCTTACTCAAATATTCTATAGAACGTTTTG
>Ga0075158_10001077_pt1 | contig 21070 bp, 17 predicted proteins | sample JI91814BDNA_FD_70968 | JGI IMG/M metagenome (GOLD analysis project Ga0075158, IMG submission 70968) | Wastewater effluent complex algal communities from Wisconsin, to seasonally profile nutrient transformation and Carbon sequestration -... | ecosystem: Engineered > WWTP > Effluent > Algae... | reverse complement strand
TCCAGCGCGTCCCCGTGCTCGCCGACGCGTTCTCTCAGGCCCGAAGGATCGACCCGGCCGTGATCTCCGTGTCCCTGCCCGGCACCGACAAGAGCAGCGAGCGCCGGGACCCCATCGACGCGCTCGCCGGCCTCCAGTTCGAACCCTCCCGCGCGCTGCGCAGCACCATCGAGAAGGTCCACGCGGCGCTCGAGCAGAGCGCCACGATCGCCGCCCAGCTGCAGCAGATCGACATCAGCGCGCGCGCCGACGCCATCGTGATCGGCGAGGACAGCGACGGCGTGCCCTCGCGGCTCGTGTGCCACGGCGCCGTCGTCGACGTCGGGCCCGCCGGCGCCTACGCCGGCCTGTCCGGCCCGGACATCCCGCGGTCGATCGAGGTCGCCGCCAGCGCGAGCGCGGCGATCGAGTCGACGTTCGCCGAGATCGGCGGCGGCGAGGTGTTCGCGATCCTGCGCGGCGGCCTCGACGGCGAGATCGCCGGCGCCGCTGGCATGCAGGCGCTGCCCCACCTGCTGCACGCCGCCGGCTTCGACGGCGCGCCCGACGAGGCCACCGACCTCGAATATGTCGGCACCGTCCAGGACGCCGCGTTCCAGCCCGACCCCGGCGGCCTCCAGCCGACCACCGCGATCCGCCTGGTCGACCGCCGGACCAAGGACGGCCCGCGCGTGCCCGCCGGCGTGCCCTTCTCCGGCCTGGCCGGCCTGCGCGCGCAGATCCAGCCCGCCGTGATCGTCGTCGAGCGCCGCGTGATCCCACGGCCGCGATGGCACCGCCCAGCGACCCCGGTGATCTGCGTCGAGGGCCACGGCCGCAGCTTCCGCCACGGCCACGACGGCCGCATGCGCAGCGACGGCCGCCTGCAGTGCCGCGCCGGCGGCCAGACCGTCACGTCGCTGACCGTCGCGGTCAAGGACGCCAGCAGCGCCAGCAACTGCATCCACGGCCACGGCCTCGTCGAGATCGACCCGGGCCTGCGGTTCGAACCCGCCTATGTGCGCGCGCTGATCTTCGAGGCCGCCCTGCTCGACCCCGGCAACGCCGCCCGCGCCGCCGGCCTGTGGATGACCGGCGCCGACCAGACGATCGCCGACCTGCCCGCGCGCGCCGCCCTCGCGTTCCAGGCCGCCTCCGAGGGCTGGTGGCCCGCCGCCGACCCCGACGCCGCCCCGCCGGCCGACCTCAAGGCGTTCGCCGGCACCCTGCCCGCCCCGCTCGCCGTCACCCCGTGGCGCGCCCCGTGGCTGCCGCTCTACGCCGAGGTCGACTACACATTCTCCCCGGCCGTCTCGCTCAGCACCGCCAACATTCAACTCGAGGACCTCGACCCGCGGATCCTCGCCCCACAATCCTTCCCCGCCGTCGCCGTGCGCACCCGCCAGGTCCTCGCCTCGGCCCTGCCCGCGACCCTGCAGAGCGCGATCCAGAGAATTAAATCCCGCTTCGACGGCGTCGCCGAGCGCGCCGCCCAGCTCGCGCAGATCGTCCGCCGCCTGGCCAGCCTCGACCTCCTGACCGTCGCATTGCCCGAGCTCGACCCGGCCCTCCGCGACGCCGGCCACGCCCTCCGCGGCGGCAATCTCTCGGTCACCGCCCTCCGCTTAGTCGACACCTTCGGCCAGGTCCACGAGCTCGGCGCCGTGCAATCTCAGCTCCCCCCGCGCCTCACCCACTGGTCGCGCGTGCACACCCGCCTCGTCGACCGCACCTCCGCCGCCGACGCCGGCCCGCTCACCTCGCCCATATGTGGGTACTTCCTGTTCGACTCGGTCGAGCAGGCGCTCGAGGTGTTCGACCCCGCCGGCGCCCCGCTCGGCCAGCTCCGCCACGACCGGATCGCCGCGACCAGCCACTGGGAGGCCGCCCCGAGCCGCACCGGCACAGCCCTCGCCGCCATCACGCCACCTGTCCTTAAAGACATCGTCACCCTCCTCACCGCCCCGAAGACCCTCACCACCCCGAGCGCGCTCGTCGACACCCTGCACGTCCTCGACACCGCCCGCTTCGCCGTCGCCCGCCGCCTGCCCGGCGACGACCAGCGCGGCCTGCTGTGCCGCCGCCCGGTCCTCGTGCTGCGCGCCCATCTGACCCTCGAGCTGCGCGGCGCCGGCCCGAGCGACGCCCCGGCCCTCAACGTCCCCGCGAAGGCCCCCGACCGCGTGCAGGTCCGCCTCGGCAGCCTCGACCAGATCGACGACGCCCTGCTCGGCTACTTCGCCGCGACCCCGCAGGGCGCGTGGCACCTCCACGTCGTGCCCGACGTCGCCGGCAAGGCGTGGACCACCGGCGAGACCAAGCACCCGCTCATCGACACCAGCGCCGTGCTCGACCTGATCCCCGGCCAGCCGCGCGAGGTGTTCCTCCTGCTCGACGGCGCCTCGACCTTCCACGTGCAGGCCGGCCTGCTCCCGCGCAAGCGCATCGACGTCAGCGAGGTCGTGCCCCCGCGGACCCTCGCCCACCTGCTCCCCACGTTGCGGATCGGCCCCGTCCTGTTCGACACGGCCCACCCCCGCATCGCCGCGCCGGCGCTCCCGGGCAACACCTGGTCGTTCGTCGAGCGCAGCGGCCTCGAGTTCGCTACCACCCCCCTCGACGACTTCACCCCGGCCCTCGCCGAGCTGCCCGAGCGCCCCGTCACCCTGCGCGAGGGCTGGCTGCGCCTCGACCCCGCCGACTGACCTCGTCGATACTCGCTCCGAGCGGACAGCGCGGGGCGTGCGGCATCGTCGGCGGACGACGGGCGGGCCGACGAGCAGCGGCGATCGGGCCGCGCGGCGTCTCAACGCGACAGCAGGATCTTCAGCGCGCCGGGGAGGGCCGCGCGACGCATCGCGTCGGCTCCGTCGTCGAGCGTGACGACCTCGCTGATCAACGCGCCGACGTCGACCGCTCCGCGCGCGAGCAGGTCGAGCGCCGGCGGGAACCGCCCGCAGCGCGAGCCGAGCACGCGGATCTCGTCGACGACGATCCGCGCCGCGTCGATCGGCGTGTCGCCGTGGAACGTCGACTTGAGGACGAGGGTGCCCTGCGGACGCAGCAGCTCGAGCGCCAGCGCGAAGCCGGAGGGACCTCCGGTGGCCTCGATCACCACGTCGAACACGCGGCCGCGTCGGCGCGCCTGCTCCGGCGACGCGGTCTCGAGGCCCCGCGCCAGCGCGAGCTTGTCCGGGTGCTTGCCGACGAGCAGCGGCGCGCGGTCGGCGAGGGCCATGGCGCACAGCAGCCCGAGCTTGCCGTCGCCGAGGATGGCGAGGCGCGTCCCGGGGTCGATCGGACAGCGCTCGAGCACGGCGCACGCGGCGGCGAGCGGCTCGGCGAACACCGCGTGCTCGTCGGAGACGCCGTCCGGCACGGCCAGGAGGTTGCGCGCCGGCAGGCGCAGGAGGTCGGCGTGGGCGCCGTCGCGGCCGACGATGCCGAGCACGGTGCGCGTCGGACAGTGGCGCGGATCGCCGCTCAGGCAGCGCGGGCAGGTCCCGCACCCGGCGTTGATCTCACCGACCACGCGCCGCCCGCGAGCGAGCGCCCCGCCGCCCGCATCCTCGACGACGCCGACGAACTCGTGGCCGATCGTGCCGCGAAAGCTGGCGTAGCCGCGCGCGAGCTCGAGGTCGGTGTTGCAGATCCCGGACAGCACGACGCGCACGAGCGCCTCGCCGTCCGCGTCGGGGGCCGGGATGTCGACCCGCGACACGGCGCCGTCGCCGACTCGGAGCGCTCGCATCCCCGCGATGTATCACGCCGACCGATCACGGACCAGCTCGCGCAGCGACGCGCCGGTTGAACCGCTTCGGGGCGCCGCGGTAGGCTCGCCGACGATGCAGGACGAGTCGTTCGAGACCGACGTGGTGGTGGTGGGGACCGGCGCGGCAGGCACGGCGGCGGCGATCGCCGCGCTCGAGGCCGGCGCCGAGGTGACGCTGCTCGACGCATCCGAGGTCCCGGGCGGCACGACGAGGCGCTCCGGCGGCGGGTTCTGGATCCCCAACAACTCGTGGATGCGGGCGGCCGGGGCGGAGGACCCGCGGGACGACGCGCTGCGGCTGATGGCGCGGCTGGCCCATCCGGGGCTGTACGACGCGTTGGCGCCGGACCTCGGGATCGGCGGCCGCGAGCACGCGCTGCTGGCCCGCTTCTACGACGAGGGCGCGGCGATCGTCGACCGCCTCGCGCAGCTCGGGGCGATCCGCGCGATGCTCCTGCCGGGGCTCGGCGGCTCGCCGAGCCCGATCGGCGACCCCGACTACCACGCGGAGATCGCCGAGAACCGCAGCCCGTACGGCCGCGTGCTCACGGCGATCCCCGACCCGGGGGCGATGGTGTGGCCGGGGATGTTCCTCGCGGACGGGCTGCTCGCGCACGTGAAGGCCCGCGGGGCGCGGATCCTCGCGGGACACCGCGCCGAGTCGGCGTGGGTGAACGGCGGCGAGACCGTCGGCGTGCACGCGACGCGGGCGGGCTCGCGGGTGTCGCTGCGGGCGCGACGCGGGGTGGTGTTCGCCAGCGGCGGGTTCGCCCACGACAAGGAGGCGGCGCGGGCCCACCTGCGCGGGCCGATCTTCGGCAGCGGCAGCGTGCCCGAATGCGACGGCGTGTTGCTGCGGGTCGCGGCGCAGGTCGGGGCGCGCCTCGGGAACCTCGGCAACGCCTTCTACTACCAGGTCGCCCTCGAGGACGCGCTGGCGGGCGGCGGCGCGGTCAGCCACCCGCTGGCCCACTGCTTCCTGCCGTACGGCGACAGCACGATCCTCGTGGACATCCGCGGGCGACGGGTCGTCAACGAGAAGGCGATGTACCACGTGCGCACGCAGAGCCACTTCGACGGCGCCGGCACGGGCTGGCCGAACCTCGTGCAGCTCATGATCTACGACCAGGCCGTCGCCGACGAACCGACCTTCTGGCCGTGGCGCGGCGTGGTGCCGGTGCCGGGGATGACGTCGCCGTTCGTGATCTCGGGCGACACGCTCGAGCAATTGGCGGAGCGGGTGGGCGAGCGGCTGGCGCGGCTGCGCGGGGCGCGGGGCGTGACGGCGGCGGTCGGGGCGGGCCTCGGGCTGGCGCCGGACTTCGTGGCCACGCTGCGGGCGACGATCGAGCGGTTCAACGGGTTCGCGCGCGCGGGCGTCGACCTCGACTTCCAGCGCGGCGAGACGCCGATCCAGCAGGCGTGGCAGGGGCCGTCACGGAGCCCGACGGCGAACCGGACGATGACCCCGCTCGCGGAGCGCGGGCCGTACCACTGCGTGCTGCTCGGGGCCGGGGTGCTCGACACGTGCGGCGGTCCGCTGACCGACGAGCACGCGCGGGTGCTGCGGGACGACGGCACGCCGGCGCCCCGGCTGTTCGCGGCCGGCAACTGCGTGGCGTCACCGGCGGGTCAGGCGTACTGGGGCGCAGGCGGCACGATCGGCCCGGCGCTGGTGTTCGGGTGGATCGCCGGGCGCGGCGCGGCGTCCGGGTGACGCGTCGCCCGAGGCCCGCTCCCGGAGCGTCCTTGACACGGCGCGCGGGCTCGGGGGTCCTGGGGGACAGACACGGTGCCACTCGACCGACCAGGCCGCCGCGTGTGAACGCCGGGGTTCACACGCGGCCGCGTCCCCAGTCGGATCGCATGGCCGTCCATTGGTTGCAGATCAAGAAGGGCTCGCACCAGCGCCTCGCCGATGTCCGCGGCGAGGCCGATCCGTCCGACGACGTCAGCTTCATCCTCGCCCTGGTCGGCGGGTGATCCGGAGGCGCCATGCACCTGCACACGATCCTGATCTCCGCTCTGCTCACGGCCCCCGTCGCGTCGACGCCCGCGCCGCAGGACTCGCCCTGGCCCACCGTGGCGATCGTCCGCCCGCGCATGGTCGGCGACGAGGACCCGGCGCTGGTCGATCGCCTGGCCGCCCAGCTGGCCGACGGCCTGGTCAGCGAGCGCACGCGCCAGCTGCCCGCCGACGAGGTGGCCCGGGTCGTCGGCGCCGCGTGCGACGACCCGGCCTGCCTGCAGCGCCTGCGGACCGAGCTCGGCGCGGACTTCGTGCTGCGCTCGACGATCTCCCGCCAGGATCGCGACTACACCCTGCGGCTCGAGCTGATCGACAACCGCAACGGGGCGGTGATCGCCCGCGTCGACGAGGGTTGCGAGCTGTGCGGGCTGACCGAGCTGGGCAGCCTCGCCGCCGACCTGGTCGCGCGCATGCGCGTCTCGCTGGCCGCCTCGGCCGTCGTGCCGCCGCGGCTGCAGATCTTCAGCGACCCGCCCGGGGCCGTCGTGACCATCGACGGCCGCCTCGCGGGCGTGACCCCGTTCGACCACGAGGTCCTCGCGGGCCCGCACGCCGTCCGTATCACCCACGACCGCCACTCGCCGATCGAGCGCGCGGTGACCCTCGCCCCGGGCGCGCCGATCCGCCTGCGGGTCGAGCTGCGGCGATCACCGGAGACGATGCGGCTGCGCCGCGGCGCCTGGGGCCTGCTCGTCGCCGGCCTGGCGAGCGCGGCCGGCGGCGCGACGCTGATGGCGCTCGACGGCCGGTGCGCGACCCGCGAGCGCGACGCGGCCGGCGACTGCAGCCGACTGTTCAACACCGACTGGGGCGGCGCGGGTTTGCTGGCGGCCGGCGCCGGCCTGGCGACCGCCGGCACGGTGCTGCTGATCCGGACCCGCGTGCGCGGCGGGCGGGCGGGGCTGCGGCTGCGGGCTGCGCCTGGCAGCGCGGGGCTCGCTATCGTCGGCGCTTTTTAGACGCCCCTGGGTCGCCCGCGCAGGTCCACGGAGATGACTATCTGCGGGGCATGCTCCATTCACATTCCGGGCGCTGGCTGGTCTATCCCCGCCGCTCACCCGCTGGCCGCGGGAGGAGATCCGATGACGCTGCGCCGCCTGCTGTTCCTGCTCCTCGCGCCCGCCTGCACCGAGGCCAACCCGCTGTACACCACGTCCGAGGCGGTGCAGACCATCGTGTCGTCGACGACCGTCGATACGACCGTCGATACGACCGTCGATACGACCGGCGATACGACCGGCGATACGACGACGACCGGCGCGGCGACGACGGACGACTCGACCGACACGTCGACCACGAGCGCGATCGACACCGACACGTCGACGTCGACCTCCTCCTCGACGATCGGCCCCGACACGTCGGCGTCGACGGCCTGCGACGAGGTCCTCTATTACCCGGACGGCGACGCGGACGGGTTCGGCGACGCGGACGCGCCGGGCGAGTCGGCCTGCGTGGCGCCGCCGGGCACGGTCGACAACGCCGACGACTGCGACGACGGCGACCCTGACGCGTTTCCGGGCAACAGCGAGGTCTGCGACGGCGTCGACAACGACTGCGACGGCGACGGCGAGCTCGACGGCGACGGCGACGGCGCGTTCGCCTGCGCCGACTGCGACGACGGCGACCCCGACCGTTACCCCGGCGCCCCCGAGCTGTGCGACGGCGTCGACAGCGACTGTGATCCCGACACGCTCTGCCCGGCGCAGACCTGCGACGACATCAAGATCGAGGACCCCACCGCGGTCGACGACGACTACGTCCTGTACATCGACGGCGACCCGACGACGCCGTGGGACGCCTACTGCCACGACATGGCCGGCACGCCGCTGTCCTTCCTGACCCTGGTGAACGTCGGGCCCGACCTGAACTTCTCGCAGTACTCGGCCGGCGGGGGCTCGCCGGGCACCGACGTGCGCACCAACTTCACGCGTGTCCGGCTCAACCCCGTGAACCTGCGCGTCGACGCCGACGACCGCACCTTCGCCAGCTCGACCGGACAGCTCATGCACGGCCAGTTCGTCGTCACGATGCTGCCGTACGCCACCGCCGAGGGGTGCAACAACACCGCCAACGGCCTCGGGAACATCGACCTGACCGGCACACCATTCCGCGTCATCAGTTCGTTCTGCAAGCTCGGCGCCAACATCATGGGCACGACCATGTTCAGCGGCGGCGATCAGGTCGTCGACTTCACCGGCGGCGGCTTCTGCGCCTGGAACACCGCGGGCTGCGTCGCCGACCCGCACGTGATGCCGGTCGGCGAGATGCTGGCGCTCGAGTACATCGGCCCGTGAGCGCTGACCTGAACGACCCTCACCGTGCTCAGGACCCATCACGTGTGGTCGCCCTGGCTCATCTGCGCGCCGGTCGATCAGCGCATCAGCGCGAGCAGACGATCGCCCGCGGCGCCCTGGGGGGCGATCACACCCCGGCGCAGGGCCGCGAGGTCGTTCGCGTCTGGTTCGGTCCGCCGCTGTGAATCGCGGTCCGTCGATTCACGCCGTCGATGGATGTGGCGAGCGACATCGCGTCGGTTCGCACTCGCCGTGAAAGTTGCGTGAAAGAGAGGGGGGCCTGGCCCTTGCTATTGATGAACGACTGACGTGGATGGCCATGGGCGAGACGACTCGTCGGCTGAAATATGGAGTGTCCGGGCGAGAGCGACTCGTCCTGACGATCGCCTGTCACCCGCTGCTGCGGCGGATCGGCGAGCGCGCCGTGCTGGGCCGCGAGACGCTGCTGTCGCGGAGCGCGCCCGATTTCTGCACCTCCCAGGGCCGCGTCGTCGGGCCGCTCGACGACCCGTCGTTCGCCGACTCGCCGCTCGTGCTCGTGCTCCACGGCGAAGAGGCGCACCTGCGCGTGTCGGCGAGCGCGGGGGTCCGGATCGACGGTCGGACCGTCACGGGTCCCACACGCGTCCCGACGGCCGCGCTGCGCCGCGGCGTGACCCTGGCGATCGGCGAGCAGATCCTGCTCCTCCTGCAGCTGGAAGCCGAGGCCGCCGAGACGCTGCCCCGCTACGGCCTGGTCGGCGAGAGCGCGGCCCTGCAGCGCGTCCGCGAGGGCATCGCCCTGACGGCCGTGCTGCCGATGCCGGTGCTCATCCGCGGCGAGTCCGGCACCGGCAAGGAGCTGGTCGCGCGGGCGATCCACGCCGTCTCCCCGCGGGCGTCGCGGCCGTACGTCTCGCTCAACATGGCAGCCCTCAACCCCCAGACGGCCGTCGCCGAGCTGTTCGGACACACCCGCGGGTCGTTCACCGGCGCGGCCCAGGCGCGCGACGGCTACTTCCGCGAGGCCGACGGCGGCACGATCTTCCTCGACGAGATCGGCGAGGCCCCGCTCGAGATCCAGGCCATGCTGCTGCGCGTGCTCGAGACCGGCGAGATCCAGCCGGTCGGCGGCGTCGGCTCGCGTCGCGTCGATGTCCGCGTGTTCGCGGCCACCGACGCCGACCTCGAGGGCGCCGTCCAGCGCGGCTCGTTCCGCCTCGCCCTCCTCCACCGCCTCGCCGGGTTCGAGCTCACGATCCCCCCGCTCCGCCAGCGGCGCGACGACATCCCCGCCCTCGTCGTCCACTTCCTCGCCCAGGAGCTGCACCGCGCCGGCTACAGCGCCACCTTCGACGCCCTCGCGGCCGACGCCGCGGGCCACCTCGGCCCCGACCTCATGGCCCACCTCCTCGACGAGCCGTGGCCCGGCAACGCCCGTCAGCTCGCCAACGCCGTGCGCCAGATGGCCGCCGCGCTGATCGTCGGGCGCCCGATCACCAGCCTGCCGATGTTCGCCGGGCGAGCCGCCCCGGCGGCCCCGCCGTCGCCGTCGCCGTCGCCGTCAGCGCGGGCCGTCGTCGCGGACGAAGTCGTGGTCGCGGCGCTGCACGCCCACGGCTGGAACATCCACGCGACCGCCCGCCACCTCGGCATGTCGCGCAACACGCTGTACGCCCGCATGAAGCGCTGCGAGGGCGTGTCCAAGGCGGCCGACATCCCCGCCGACGAGCTGGCCGCCGCGCAGGCGCGCCACCGCGGCGACCTCGCGGGCATGGCCGCGGCGCTGCGCGTCTCGCTGCGCGCGCTGCAGCTGCGGCTGCGCGCGGGGCAGCGGACGTGAGCGCCGGGCTCACCCGACCTGGTCGAGCCGCTCGCGCAGACGGGCGCGGGCCAGCTGCAGCCGCTTGCGGGCGTTCTCCTGGGTGATGCCGAGCTCGCGGCCGATCTCGTCGTACTCGAGGCCGTCGCACAGGCGCCGGGTCAACACCTCGGACAGCCGCGGCGGCAGCCTGGCGACCGCGCCCGTGAGCGCGGCGCGCAGCTCCTTGCGGTAGACGTCGCGGTCGGGCAGCGCGTCGCGGCATGGGATCACGACCACCGGCTCGACCGCGTCGGCGCTGACCCAGCGGCTGGCCACGCGCAGGTTGTCGAGGCACAGGTTGCGCAGCAGCTGCAAGGCCCAGGGCCGGAACTTCTCGACCCCGTCGGGGTGGTTGTGCAGATACTCGACCGCGCGCAGCGCCCCGCAGCAGACCACCTCCTCGGCCTCATGACGGTTCCCGCGCAGCCAGATCGTGCACATGCGCTGGAAGTAGCCGCGCTCGGCGAGCCAGCGGCGCCAGAAGTCGTGCAGCGATGGACGCGGGTCCTGGGGGCGGGGGCGGGGGCGGGTGGATCTTTCGGGGAGCATGGGCCGCCGCTTCGCAACCCGTGTGCCACCGCAGGAACCGGACAGCGAGGCGCCCGGACGGTCGCTTTGCTCGCGCTGAACAGTTCCTGAACTGTTCTGAACTGCGCCGCCGCGCCGCGTTCACGCCGTCGGCGGAGGTCAGTCAGCTCGTCCCACGGAGCGAAGACCATGCGATCCCCCCCTGACTTGAACGTGGGCCCGGCGCTCGGCGAGACGATGGCGAGGCCGCCGCAGCAGGCTGTGCCGTCGGTCGGTGATCTCGGCGAGACGATGGCGAGGCCGCCGCAGTCGCTCGCCGAGACGGTCGCCCGCGCCGCCACGCAGACGAACCCGGACGGGTCGCTCCAGGCCACCGTGCAGGCCCAGCTCGCCGCCGCGGGCGAGCACGACGACCCGATCCGCATCGGCCGGTTCACCGTGCTGCGTCTGCTCGGCGAGGGCGGCATGGGCGTCGTCTACGCCGCCTACGACTACGACCTCGACCGCAAGGTCGCGATCAAGCTGGTCCGCGAGACCGCGACCGCGGGCACCCAGGGCCACACCAGCATGCTCCGCGAGGCCCAGGCGATGGCCAAGCTGTCGCACCCCAACGTCGTCCAGATCTACGAGGTGGGCGAGCACGACGAGCAAGTGTTCGTGGCCATGGAATTCGTCAAGGGCCGGACCCTGACCGCCTGGCTCGGCGAGGCGCCGCGGACCTGGCGGGAGAGCCGTGACATGTTCGTGCAGGCCGGCCACGGCATCGCCGCCGCCCACGCCGAGGGCCTGGTCCACCGCGACTTCAAGCCGGACAACGTGCTGATCGGCGCCGACGAGCGCGCCCGCGTCGCCGACTTCGGCCTCGCCGGCGCCGCGGCCCGCGGGGGGCAGGGCGAGGTGCCGCGCGACTCGCTCGCGCGCCTGTTGTCCCTCGACGCCGAGCTGTCGATCGCCGGCGCGATCCAGGGCACGCCCGCGTACATGGCCCCGGAGCAGCACCTCGGCGGCGAGACCGACGCGCGCAGCGACCTGTTCGCGTTCTGCGTCGCGCTGTGGGAGGCGCTGGCCGGCGAGCGCCCGTTCGCCGGCGACACGCTCGAGGCGCTCGCCGAGTCGGTGACGTCGGGGGCGCTGCGCCCGTGGCCGGTCGCCGCGCCCGCGCCCGCGTGGTTGCAGGCGGCGCTGACCCGCGGCCTCGCGGTCGACCCGGCGGCCCGGCCCGCGACGATGGACGCGCTGCTGTTCGACCTGACCTGCGATCTGCGCCAGCCGGTCCGCAGCCGGGTGGCCATCGTCTCGGCGGCGCTCGGCGTGTTCGGCCTCATGACGGCCGCGGCGGTGTACCTCGGCACCCGCGAGGTCCCGCCGACGGAGGAGGAGCTGGCGGAGATCGCCGCGCTCACGACCGCGGCCCGCGACGCCGCCGCGACGCGCCACTGGGTCTACCCCGCCGCGGACACGACCGACGACACGGCGATCCGCCGGGTCGTCGCGCTCGAGGCGCTCGAGGGCTCCGCCGCGACCCCCGCGCGGGCCGAGGCGACCTCGCTGCGCCGCGAGTTCGCCGCGGACCTCAACGGCCTCGGCGACCAGTACTGGGTCACTCCCGGCGCCCAGCCGTTCGCCCGCGACTTTTATGTGCAGAGCATGATCTTCGTGCCGACCGACGCGCGCGCCCGCGATCGCAGCGGCATCTCGGCCGGGCAGTTCGCCGACCTCGAGGCCAAGGCGACGCAGGGCGGCTTCACCCCGGCCGACATCGTCGCCGCCGAGCTGCTGGCGATCCTCGCCGACAGCGACACGCCGCTCCGCAAGGCCAGGCTCGCCGCGTTCCAGGCCCGCCGCGGCCAGGGCAGCTCGGTCCAGAAGGCCCTGCTCGGCCCGTTGCTCGGTCAGCCCTTGCCGGTGCTCGCCGCGACGGCGCCGATCGACGAACCAGCGCGCAAGTCGGGGCTCGTCGCGGACCCGGGCGACCTCGCGAGCGAGGCGCTGCCCCCCGACCCCTGGCGCGACGTGCCGGTGTTCCTCCCGCCCGAGCCCTCGCCCGCGAGCGACACGCCGACGACGTCCCCCGCGAGCGACACGCCGGACGCGCCGCTCATCGGCCCCGCGCCGCCGCCTGTCACGCCGACGAAGGCGCCGGAGTCGAAGCCCGCCAGGCCGAAGACCGGTGACACCCCCCCGCCGAGCGCCGACGCCTCGACCAAAGGCCTGGCGAAGGCGAAGGAGCTGGCGGCCCAGGGCGAGGCGGCGCGCCGGCGCGGCGAGCTCGACGCCGCCGAGGCGCTGTTCCACCAGGCCCTCGCGGCCTCCGGCGCCAGCGTGTCCGCGCTCGTCGGCCTGTGCGACGTGTACTTCGACCGCGGCAAGTACGACGAGGCGGTCGGCTACGCCGAGCGCGCCGTCGCCGTCGCGCCCAACGACCCCGCTCCGCGCATGCGGCTCGGCGACACCAGCGTCAAGCTGCTGCGCTACCTCGAGGCCCGCACGCAGTACGAGCGGGCCCGCGAGCTCGGCCACCCGCAGGCCGAGGCCCGTCTGCAGAAATTGAAGGCCAAGCTCGGAGAGTAGTTCGATGTTTCATCCCAGCGTCCACGCATGGTTCGTCGCCCTCGTGTCGTCCGCCTCGCTCGCCAGCGCCAGTCCGGCGCCGCCTGTCCCTACGGACAGCCCGGCGCTCGCCGCTCCCGACGCCGTGATCCCGCCCGCGCCCGCACCTGTCCCTGCGGTCAGCCCGTCGCCCGCGCCCGGACCGGCGGACGGCGAGCCCAGGCGCCTCGCCGTCGTGCGCCCCGCGCTGGTCGGGTTCGGCGACCGCGACCTGGCCGACGCGATCGCCGGGCAGCTGGTCGCCGCCATGCAGCCCGGCCAGACGCGCGTGCTCCCGCGGGACGCGGTCGACCGCATCGCCGCCAACACGTGCGAGGACGGCTGCCTGCGGGCCTTGCGGGCCGGCCTCGGCGCCGACCAGGTCGTGCGCACGACGATCTCCTACGCCGACCGCGACTACGTCGTCCACCTCGAGCTCGTCGACGGCCGCACGCGCGAGGCCGTGTCCACGCGCGAGGCCACCTGCGAGCTGTGCAGCGCCAACGAGCTGCCGCGGTTCGTCGCCATCCAGGTCGCCCTCCTCTTCGGCGCCGTCGCACCCGCCGCGCAGCCGAAGCCGCGGCTGCGCCTCGACAGCCTGCCCGCGGGCGCGCGCGTCCACGTCGACGGCCGCTTGCTCGGGGTGACGCCGTTCGACGCCGAGGTCCCCGCCGGCGAGCACGTCGTCCGCATCGACCTCGACGACCACATCAGCGAGCTGCGCCGGCTGTCCGCCGCGCCCGGCGTGCAGGAGCGCATCCACGTCGTGTTGCGCCGCGTCCCGGTCGCCCCTGCGACCGCCCGCCACGCGGGCTTCGCCATGCTGTTCCCGGGCGTCGTGGCGTCGATGGCCGGCCTCTCCATGCTAGCGATCGACGGCCACCCGGTCCGCTCGCGCTGCACGGGCGTCGACATCGACGCGGGCGGCGACTGTCACTACCGCTTCAACACCGACGCGGGCGGCGCGGCCCTGTTGTCCGCCGGCGCCTTGCTCATGACCGCCAGCGTCCTGCTACTAATCCCCCCGCGTCACGCCCGCAAGACCCGACTGCGCGCGGGCCTCGGCGGCGCCGGCCTGGTCCTGCGCGGCGCCTTCTGACGGCATCGTCGCCGCGTCGTCGCACCGATATGGACCGACGTAATGCCACGATTCACGGGTGAGACCATGGTGATCGATGCATCGTAAAAACATGTCACACGGGGCCGAATCGCCGGTCTACCGCATGCCCCTGGACGCCATGAGCGAGCGCTTCAACCATGACCGGCGCCAGGCGGAGGAGAACAGCATGCAGTCCGACACCAAGTTTTTACATATTCCAGCGCGCCCCCTCACGCCGGAGCAGCAGGAGACCTTGCGGCAGGCCCTGGCCGAAGAGGAGTCGGCGAGCGCGGGAGACGGCCCGGCGTCGTTCGCGGGGGGAGAGATCAGCAAGTTCTGGCCGCCCGGCAAGGTCCTGCGGGTCTACTTCATGGGCGGGTCCAAGCGGTCCCAAAAGCGGCTCATGAAGGCCGCCCAGACGTGGGCTGCGCTCGCCAACATCCAGTTCGTCGAGAGCACCGACAGGAAATCGGAGGTCCGCATCTCCTTCTTCGAGACCGGCGGGATCTGGGCGATGCGGGGCAACGAGGCCCTGGGGCTCGCGAAAGCCGACCCGACGGCGAACTGCGCCGGTTACGACGCCTGGTCCGTGGAGAATGTCGACGGGTCGGCGCTCATGCTGTTCGGCACCATCCTGGGGCTGGCCTACGAGTGGGACAACCCCAACCGGAACATCCCCTGGGACAAGGCCGAGATCTACGCGGATCTGAAGCCCCAGGGGTGGACGATGCAGCAGGTCGAGCAGGTCTTCATCACCAAGCCCAACGCGACCGGGACGAACTTCACGGCGTTCGACCCGAAGTCGATCATGTGCTCGCCGATCCCGGAGAACTGGACCCTGGGCACGTACTCGACCCAATGGAATAACACGCTGTCCGACCTCGACAAGCAGATCATCGCCAAGATCTACCCGCGGTGACGCGGCCTCGCAGGCGCGGGGCCTCGTGCTCCGCGTCGACGACCCGGCGGCGCGTGAGCACGACGTCACGCGGGCCGGGTCCTCCGGCGAGCGACCGGTCGTGCAGCGATACGACCCCCTCGCCGAGGCCTGTCGGCGGCGCCTTTAAAATAGCCAGAGCGCGGCCGGGTCGCGGCCACGTCAAGGTCCGCCGAACGAGCCCGGGCTCGGCGGCGGACCTCCGCCCCGCAGGGGCGTCCGTGTCATTTCGGGTAGATCTTGGCGATGAACTTCTTGTCGGTCTCGGACAGCTCGTAGTTGGCCTTGGTCCGGTACTGGCCCTTCGTCCATTCCTCCGGGATCGCGGCGCACATGATCGAGTCCGGGTCGAACTTCGAGAACTGGGCCACGCTCGCGTCGGTGCTCTTGAAGAGGTAGTTCTCGATCGCCTCATTCTTCCACCCCGCCGCCCTGTAAGCGGCGAAGACGACCTCCCGGTCCCAGGGGATGTCCCGCCTGGGGTTTACCCACTCGGAGGACAATCCGAGGATGGTGCCGAACAGCATCAGCGCCGACCCCTCGACCTCCTTGTCGCTCAAGTCCTTGTAACCAGCGCAGTTCGCCGTCGGATCGCCGTGCGAGAGACCCAGCGCGTTGGTGCCGATGACGGACCAGGTCCAGGTGTCCTTGAAGGAGATGCGGATCTCCGCGTCCTTATCTTCGCTGGCGACGAACTTGATGTTCGCGAATTCCGACCAGGTCTTCGCGGCCTTCATGAGCTTGTTGCGGGCCCGATCGCCCCCGCCCATGAAGCGGATCCGCAACGTCCGGCCAGGCGTCCAGAACGTGCTGTTGAAACCAACGGCGAAGGACTCCGGGCCGCCGCCCTCGCTCGCCGCATTCTCCTTGAGCAAGGCCTGCCGCGCGACCTCCTCCTGCTCCGGCGTGAGAGGAGGTGCATCGATGTTGATATGAACGTTGGACTGCATGCTGTTCTCCGTGGCCCGGAGCCGGCTATGGTTGAAGCGCTCGCTCGCGGCGTCCAGGCGGCATGAGACCGCGGAGCCGGCCCGGCGTGACACGATCTTTCGCCGCCGCCCGAGGGCGGCAGGATCGACGACGGTGGTCCACGGGACGACGCCGGAGGCCCCGCTCGACGCCTGGGGGCGCGCGCGGGACGAGCGGTCCGGCGCTGGTGTTCGGGTGGATCGCGCGGCGCGGCGCGGCGTCCGCGTGAGCTTCCGGGACACGCCTCGATCGAGTAGCGTGGGCTGATGGTCGAGTGCCGGATCTGTCGCGCCATTGCGGACACCAACGAGCGCCCGCTGCCACGCGAGGTCGAAGAGCTCGAGCAGTTCGGGGGCGCCGCGTTTCGGCTGCGCAGGTGTCCATCGTGCGGGAGTTACTACAGCTACTATTATGATCACGACAATGGCGGCGGCACGTCCGAGGGCAGCACCGAGGAGAGCCTCACGCGGCTGACTCCGGCGGACACGATCGACGCGATCCGCGACGCGCTGAGCGAGCTGCCGTTCGAGTCGATGCCGACGCTCGAGGCGGACCTCGAGCGACTCCTGCGCGAACATCCACAGCCCGAGGAGCCGATCGACGTGCTGATCCAGCGGCTCGACCAGGCGGTGGCGGCGAACGACATCCTGGGCAACGCGTCGGCCAACCTGGCCGCCTGGTCGCTTGGCCGGCGCAACGCCGTGCAGGCGATCCCCTCGCTCGAGCGTGCGCTCGGCGTCTACTACCTCCGGGCCCACGCCGCACGCGCCCTCGCCAGCATGGGCGCGGCCGCGGTGCCACCGACCGCCGCGCCGGGCCCCGAACCTGCGCAGTGCCGGATCTGCCGCGCCATCCCGGATCGAGCCGACGCCGACGACGGGCTGCCGGCGGAGTACCACGAGCTCCAGCACATCACGCCCGATCTCTGCAGGTGTCCGCTGTGCGGCGCCTACTATGATTATGACTACGGTCATTATCCTGGTGACGGCGTCTATTGCGACCCCGTCACCGACGAGGTGGTCACGCGCCTGACGCCCGCGCAGACGATCGAGCGGATCCGCCGTGCGCTGCGCGAGTCGCCGAACGAGCCGAGACCGACGCTCGAGCGGGACCTCGAGCGACTGCTGCGCGACCAGCCCGGGCCCGCGGAGCCCGGCACGCCGCGGCGGTGACGCCGAAATGGGTGTCGCGACCTCCGCGGCCCCCCGACCGGGCTACGCGCCCGCGGCGAGCGCGTCGGCGAGGCGCGGGAACCTGGGCTGGAAGCCGAGGTCCTCGCGGATGCGGCGACCGTCGAGGAGCGCCTCGAACGCACGCCCGTACTCGGCGTTCGCGCCGTCGGGCGGCGGCTCGCCCACCGCGGCGAACAACGCGGCGAGGCTCGGGGCTTCGTCGTCGACCACGTTGTAGATGCGATGCGCGGGCGACGGCGCGTCGAGCAGGCGCGCGACGGCCTGCGCGACGTCGGCGTGGTGCGCGATCGACATCCGCTGGGTCGGCGAGAAGCGGCGCATCATCGGCACGGACTCCTCGATGTGCGGATCGCCGTCGCCGTACACGAAGGGCAGCCGCAGGACGCGCACGTCGATACCCTCGAACGCGAGCAGGAAGCGCTCGGCGGCCAGCTTGCTCACCGGATACGCCGCGGTCGGCGCGCACGGGTCGTCCTCGCCGGTGAGTCGGCCTTCCCGGGCGCCGTAGACCAGGCCGGTGCTCGTGAAGACGAAGCGTCGGACGGCGGCGGCGCGGGTGGCGTTCGCGAGGTGCTGCGTGCCGAGGTCGTTGACGGCGTGCGCCTGCTCGGCGGTCGCGCCGCGGAAGAACGCGGCGCAGTGGACCACGACGTCGACGCCCTGCACCGCGGCCGCGAGCGAGCCCACGTCGAGCAGATCGCCCTGAGCGAGCTCGATGCCGGCCTGGCGCAGGTCTTCGGCACGCGACGCGTCGCGCACGAGGGCACGCACGTGATCGCCGCGCTGGGCGAGTCGCTTGCCGAGTCGGCTTCCGACCTTTCCGGTCGCTCCGGTGATGAGGATCTTCATGCGCGAAGCATATTGGTCCGGGTCTGGCCGAGATTGGAAGAATCGGACACGCCGACGCCGTGGCTTGCACGCCCGGCCCGCGACCAGCACACTCGCCGCATGCCAACGAGCGCGATTCACGACGAGCGAGTCGCGCCCAGCGCGTCGACCGCGTCGGCCGTCGCGGCGCTGTTCGTGTACGAGTGCGCGAGCGATGGCCCGCTCGTCTCGATCCCGCGGCCGGAGGTTCACCTGGTCGTCCGCTTCGGATCCCCGACGCGAGGCGACATCGATGCCCACGCGCTCGGCTCGCGCGACCGGGCGCATCGCAAGGTCCTCCGCACCGGGCAGCGCGCCGTCACGGCGCGTCTGCACCTGGGCGCGAGCGAGGCGGTGTTCGGCGTGCCGGCCTCCGCGGTCGCCGGACGCGTCGTGGCGCTCGACACCCTGTGGGGCAGCGCCGCGACGCGGCGCCTCCTCGATCGACTCGCCGACAGCCGGAGCACGAGCGACGCCGCCGCCGTCCTCGACAGCGCCATCTCCGAACGCATGCTGCGCGCCGCGCCCCGCCGGGCCCCCGCGCTGCTCACCCTCGCCGCTGCCGACAGGCTGACGAGCGCCAGCGTGAACGCCGTCGCCGTCGACCTCGGGGTGAGCGAGCGTCACCTCCGCCGCGTGTTCCGCGAGACCGTCGGCGTGAGCCCCAAGACCTTCGCCAAGCTGACGCGCTTTCACCGGGCCCTCCGCGCCGCGCGTGACGACGTTCGCCCGAACTGGGCCGAGGTCGCCGCCATGGCCGGCTACTACGACCAGGCCCACCTCATCGCCGAATTCCGCGCCATCACCGGCGCCACGCCCCGCTCCCTCCTGCGCGAGCTGCACGCAGCTTCGCTCGGCTGACGCGCAGCGGGGGTATAACGACACCCATGACCAGTTTCTCGGGTTCGAGCGTCGATGTCTTCCTGACGAGTTGGGGCAACAGCAAGATCAACGCGATCAAGGAGGTGAGGGAGCTGCTCGCCTTCGGGTTGAAGGAGGCCAAGGACCTGGTCGAGTCGGCCCCCGTGCTGTTGAAGAGAGACATCGACGAGACTGAGGCCGACGCGATCGTCCGAAGATTCAAGAAGGCCGGCTCCACGGTCGAGATCCGCGATCACGAGGACGCCGGCTGCGAGTCCGGGCCCGACCCGATCCCGGAGGGTGAGTCGCTCGACGTGTTCCTCGTCGCCGTCGGGTCGTCCAAGATCAGCGTGATCAAGGTGGTGCGCGATCTGTCCGGCCTCGGGCTGAAGGAGTCCAAGGACCTCGTCGAGTCGGCGCCGGTCCTCGTGAAGGGGAATGTCGACAAGTCCAGCGCGGAGGAGCTGCAGAAGCAGCTCGTCGCGGTCGGGGCCCAGGTCGTGCTGCGGATCGCCGGATCGTCGGAGCCCGCGCCCGGGCCGGAGCCGACCGGCGAGCGGTTCGACGTGGTCTTGACCGCCGTCGGCAGGCAGAAGATCGACGTGATCAGGGCGTTGCGGGAGATCACGAACTACGGGCTGAAGGAGGCCCGGGACGTGGTCGAGTCGGTGCCGATCACGGTCAAGATCGGCGTGACCGAGGACGAGGCCGAGACGATCCGGCGCCGGCTCATCGAGGTCGGCGCCTCGGCCGAGCTGCGGCGCGTCGCGGGCTCACATTCGTCCGGCGAGTACGCCGTGTTCCTGCGGAGCTTCGGCGACCACAAGATCGCGGTGATCAAGACTGTGCGCGAGCACCTGGGCCTCGGGCTCAAGGACGCCAAGGACCTCGTCGAGTCGGCTCCGACCCTGCTCAAAGAGGGCGCCTCGAAGAAAGAGGCCGCGGCGCTCCAGAAGGGCCTCGTCGAGGCCGGCGCCACCGTCGAGATCCGCTGATCCCGCCCGGCCGGCAAGTGCTCGCCGTCGGTCGGGGCGGGTTGCGCTTGGACCCACTCGACGACGCCAGCGGTCGTCGGCCTGGCGAACTGATGCCGAATCGGTGGATTGACATGGAGCCGACGATCCTCGCTCGGCCACTCCGGATTGTGCTCGTGTGCGATGAGACGCAGAGATGGTCGGTCCTCGTTCGGCCTTGATGTGCTCCCAGGCGCGCTGACGGTTGCTCCGCATGGATGGGCGCCGCAGTTGCAGCGAGGGCACCGGCTGTCGTGTGGCCCCGCTCACGGAGCGTCGAAGCAACCGCAGATGTTCTTGTCACCGTCCTCGGGCATGTACTCGGTGCACGTCTTGGTGCTGTTGCAGACCCACACGTGGCCAGTCTGGCACAGTGTGAGGGAGTCGTCGGGGTTCACGAGGGCCCCGCCCTTGATCGGCGGATCGACCCCGCCGACAGGGGTGGCCAGCACGATGACCTCGCCGTTCGGCCCGACGATGCCCGTCGCGAGTCATTCGTGCTCAGGATCAGGAGGTCGCCGGCGCCGGAGATCACGTTGATACCGTCCGGACCGTCGAGATTGGCGGGCTCGAGGCTGAAGCGGCCGAGCTCGGTCTGACCATCGCGGGAGATCGCCAGGATCTCGTCCGTCGTGTAGCTGGCGATGTACAGGTTGTTGTCGATCGGCGTCAGGGCGATGCCGGAGCACGTCTGGACGCCGAACTCCAGCTTGTCGAGCTGGATCTCCCCGACCTTGAGCAAGGTGTTCGGGTCGAGCTCGGTTGATCAGGCAGGTGCTGTTGTCGATCGTCAGGACCGTGTTGCTCAGGGCGTCGTAGATCCCGCCGTCCGTATTCGGGAGCGGCGACCCCTGAATGGCGCCGAGCCGGGCGCCCTGCGGCGTGAAGCGCAGGGCCTTGCCGTTTGCCGAGCTGAAGCAGATCTTGTCGGCGTCCGGGTCATACCAGGACGTCTGCAGGAGTCCCAGCGCGGTCACGTCGACCGTGAGGCCGGTCGGCACGAACGACTGGGCGACCTCCTCGACGCACTCCGGCGGGACGTCCCCGGTCGTGGCCGTTGTGGTGTCCCCCGTCTCGGAGGTCATGTCGTCGCCAAT
>Ga0075158_10001075_pt1 | contig 21114 bp, 13 predicted proteins | sample JI91814BDNA_FD_70968 | JGI IMG/M metagenome (GOLD analysis project Ga0075158, IMG submission 70968) | Wastewater effluent complex algal communities from Wisconsin, to seasonally profile nutrient transformation and Carbon sequestration -... | ecosystem: Engineered > WWTP > Effluent > Algae... | reverse complement strand
AATCTCAGCATCTTCCTCCTTGGCGGCAATCCAGGCGCCGCGAGCGAGGCCGCCGCCAAGTTCACGGCGAAACACCCCGCGCTCCGCATTGCTGGCACACTCTGTCCCGACTTCGGATTCGAGAAAGACCCCACCAAAGTGCGCGCGATTGTCGAACGCGTCGTCGCGACGAACCCCGACATCGTGTACGTCGCGCTCGGCTCGCCCAAGCAAGAGGAACTCATCAAGGTCCTCCGCCCCGCTCTCCCGCGGACATGGTTCCTCGGCATCGGCATCAGTTTCAGTTTCGTCAGCGGCGAGGTCGCCCGCGCCCCACGCTGGATGCAACGTTTCGGCCTCGAGTGGTTCCATCGCCTCCTGGGCGATCCAAAGCGTCTCTTCGCCCGTTACATCATCCACGGCTTGCCCTTCGCGGCCCGCCTGTGGACCGTTTCCTACTTCAAAGGTCTCCGATCGCGCTCCTGAGATCGCGCATTGATCGGCATCGAGTTATCAGACCAAACCTAACGACTATCTCGGTCGTATGGCCTATCCCGTTTGGGGGGTCGGGCGAAGACGTGAGTCGTTCGGTCATTGGCACTCGGGCCCATGAAAGCCCGAGTTCAGCCGAGAAAGCGATATACTGGGGTCTCGGACGAAAGCGCTGGGGGCGCAACGTACCGGGCCATCGCCCAGTGGTGTCGGAGGCGCGTGGTGGGACTGGAGCCTGATCGATCTGAACGACTGACGCCCGACCTCTTGTCGAGCGCCGCTGCCCATCGCCCTGCAAGGACTCTTCCAACGTCTGCTCCGTTATCCAGACTCTCGGCCGTCGTCCTCCTTTCGGGGGCCGTCCGATCCTCAGACCTCGCGCGGTCGATCGGTCGCTCCATTCTGGACCTGCCAATCGACGCGAACACGAGCATTTTGCAGCAGTGGCGCGATCAGGCCGAAGCCCTGACACGCTCCTTGGGTGATCGGTCGATTGACTTGCGTGTAACCGTGGACCAGAACGCGATTCTCCCGCACGCACCCGCTGACACGCCTCACGTGAAGGTCTCCGTTGGGCATGATCCGAACGACTATCGCGGAACGGCTGGTCTCATCCGCGACCTGTCGCTCAACGATGCGCAGGACTCATACCTCCTGGTCGCGAACGGCAACCAGGTTCTTCTCGAGCCTCTCGACGAACTGGCGCACGAACTTTCCGAGCGTGGTGGCGACATCATCCTTACCGCACACGACGATGGCACTCCCGCGGGCGTAATGCTCATTCGCGTGGGTGTGATTCGGGGCGTGCGAGAACTGGGATTCATGGACTTCAAGGAGCAGGTGCTCCCCAAACTGGCGCAGGACTTTGACGTCCGAGTGGTCCACCGCCCGCACGCCGCTGGACTCCCCGTGCGCAACCTCGACGGGTATATCACGGCTCTCACTGCGCACCACAAGCGACTCGCTGGCAAGCCCATCTTCGATGACGAGGCGGGCTCGGAGCAATGGTTCTCGACGTTCTCGATCATCGAGCCTGGCGCCAACGTCGCGGCGTCGGCGCGCGTGCATGACGCCGTGATCCTCGATGGAGCTCAAGTCGGTGCCGACGCGGTGATCGTGCGTTCGGTCGTGGGCGGCTCTGCGAGCGTCCGCGCCGGGCAACTGGCAGCAGACCGCGTCGTCGATCGATCCACCGATCTTTCAAGCAAGGGTTTCGAGTGATTCCACAACTGCTCATCAAGCAGGGCTGGTCCAATCGCCTGGTGTTCCAGGCGTTGGCGATGACCATCGCCGCGTTCGCCGTGACATGGGCGGCGTGGAAGGACATGTGGACCATCGCGACCAACGACGACGAGGCGAGCCACGCGCTGCTTGTCCCGATCATCGCAATCTGGATGGTGTGGGTGCGACAGGCTCGATTCTTGCGATGTCCGCCCGGCGGGGGGATCGTCGGCGTAGGCGTGCTGGCGCTCGGCTGGGCCATGTCTGCGTTCGGCTATCAGAACTCAATGCAATCGCTCTGGCACTTTGGAAGCGTGCTCATCGTTGTCGGCGCCGCACTGAGCGTGTTGGGAAAGCACGTTCTGTTCCAGTTCCTGCCGGCGTTCATGGTGCTCGTGTTCCTGGTGCCGGTGCCCGGGCGTATCCGCGAGGCGATTTCCATCCCGCTCCAGTCCGCCAGCGCGTCGGCGACGCACGCCATCCTCCAGGTCCTTGGCGTCGATACCGACCTCAATCAGAACACGCTGTCGGTCAACGGCATGAACATCGCGGTTGCCGAAGCCTGCAACGGCATGCGCATGGTCTTTGCCCTCGTCCTTGTGTCGTACGCCTTTGCCTTCGGCACGCCTCTCAAGGGCTATGTCCGGGCGTTGATCCTTCTGCTCAGCCCCGTTGCCGCCCTCGCATGCAACATCCCTCGCCTGGTCGCAACAGTCCTCGTATACGTCATCGGCGATAACAAGGAAATGGGCGACTGGTTCCATGACGTCGCCGGCTGGCTCATGCTGCCCTTCGCGTTCCTTATCCTCCTCGCCATCACCCGCGCCCTTCGCTGGGCACTGCTCCCCGTCGAGAAGTTCACGCTCGCCTATCAGTAGTCGTTTGTCGCATGTTCAACACGATCTCTAAACTCCTCGCCGTACTTCTGCTTGCGGGCATCCTGCTGGAACGCATGGGGTACGCCACGTCAGAGGATGCGCAGCCGTTCCACCACTCGGTCCACGAAGCGATCGAAAAGGTCCCGCCCGCGTTCAACACTTGGAAGGGCACGCCGGTACCCGTCCCCGCGCCGGCTCGCAAACTGCTCAAGCCCAGCACCATGCTCGCGAGAGAGTACACCGACATCGCTCGCAACATCTCTGCCACACTCGTCATTATCCACTGCCCCGACACGCGTGACCTCGCGGGGCACTACCCCGACCGGTGCTATCCCTCGATCGGCTGGGGTCGCTTCGGTGAAACTCAGGAAGTCAGTTTCGGCGTCGCGGGCACGACTGTTCCCATGCGACGCTACGAGTTTGTGAAGCACTCGCTCGAGATGGAAACACGCCAGGTGGTGTACGGCACGTTCCTGATCCCAGGCAGCGGCGTCGCGCCAAGCATGGAAGCCGTTTACGAGCGAGCCGCCGACTATCGAACACGCCTTTATGGTGCGACCCAGATCCAGATTATCTTCAGCGACGGCTTTCCGGCGCACGAAGAGCAACGCGTGGTGACCGATTTCCTCGAGCAAGCCTGGCCTGTGATCAGCCTCGTCAAGAACAAGAACACCGGGAGTTGACGCTTTGGACATGAACCGAACCTATACCAAGGCCCTCCCGCACGCGCGAGGCGAGATTTTCCAGGCCGTGCCCCAGGGCAACGGTCGGTACGACGCCACGCCGCCGGGGCAGCGATGGGACCCGCCCCAGGACATGGGAGGTGGCAACCTGTCGGGCGCGGGCGGACCGAGTAATCCGAACCTTTTCAAACTCGTCCATCGCTTGCTGCGTGGAAGGTACGTGCTGACGCTCTCGCTCGCGGGCGCGTTCGCATTGATCGGCGCGATCGTTGGATTCACCTCGACACGCCCGATGTATCGCACCACGGGCACTGTGCGCGTGCAATCGCAACTCGGAGGCCTGGGCGCGTACAGCGGCAACTCGCTCGCCTTTCTCGCCACACAAGCCGCGCTGATGCGCAACGACCGCGTGCTCCAACTCGCGGTCGAGAATGTGGACTGGAAGGCGATCGGGATGGGCACCGATCCGCAGTCCCAGGAAGACCTCGCGGACTCGCTCGACATCTCGCAGGTACCGGGCAGCACCGAACTGATCTACATCACTTCCACACATCGCGAGAGCAAGTTCACCAAGGCCGCCGTCAAGGCCATCCTCGGAGCATACATCCAGTTCCAGCAGTCCGATCAGGACATCCTGCGAGATGCGACAACCGCGGCGTATCAGGCGCGCAAGAACGACACGGAGCGAGCCATCCGCGAGTCAGGCACGCAAATTCTCGAACTCAGCAAGGAGTTCGGCACCACCGACCTCAAGTCCGCGATCGATCAGAAGTCGATGCAGATCAACGAGGTCGAGGCGCAGATCAACGCGCTTGACATGCGACTCGCCGAGATTCCCGTTGAGGCGCCAACCCCGGGCTCGGTGCCCCTGACGCCCAAGTCAGCGGAGAAGAAGTGGTCCCCCCTCGAGATCTCCAAGGTCGACGCGACGATGAAACTGTACCTTGAGGAAGAGGCCAACCTGGCTGCAAGGTACGAATCGCTTCGCCAGCGATACTCCGACCAGCACAACGCCGTGCGCCGCGCCGCAGACGACCTCGCGACAATCCGCATCAAGATTGAGCGTTATGCCAACCAATGGAAGGCCGACCCGGCAATTGAAGAGCAGGTCCAGGTCCTTTCCTCGGGCGACCGTCCGTCGATCGAGCGCGTCCGCGCCAACAAGGTAGTCGTCCGAGACAACTTGTTCACCGACCGCAACCGCATGAGCCTGACGCAGCAGCGGATCGATGCGCTCAAGGAACAGATCAACCGTGACGAGGCGCGACTCACCGAGATCCAGTCCAGCATCGATGAGCAGACCATGCGTCTGCAGATCATGAACCAAACCAATCCGACACGGATGCAGATCGTGAGCGAAGGGTTCACACCCGCTGGCCCAAGCGTTGACCGTCGCAAGCAGTTCGGTGCGGCGGGCTTCGTTCTGGGTGGCGGCATGCCGGTCGCGATCATGCTCCTCCTTGGTCTCATGGACCGGCGCTTCCGCTACAGCGACGACGCGAGCGATACGGGCATCAACGCCCCACTGCTTGGCATCCTGCCCATCCTGCCCCCCGATGTGCACGACGAGGAACGCCGAGCGATGGCCGCCCACTGCGTCCACAACATCCGCGTCCTGCTTCAACTCTCAGGCGAAGTCGGCGGGGCCAAGGTCTTTGCCGTCACCAGCCCGACCGCGGGCGATGGCAAGACAAGCCTGGTCCTCTCGCTTGGCCTCTCCTTCGCGGCATCCGGCTCGCGCACGTGCCTCGTCGACTTTGACACCGTGGGCACCGGGCTCTCCGCCAGCCTCGATGTCCGTGGCGGCCTTGGCGTGCTCGATGCGATTCGCAACAACGACGCCGGCCCCTGCATCCGTCAGAGCGGCGTCGATCCCAACCTCTTCATCATCCCCTCGTCGCGGGGCGACGACGTTCACGTGAGCCGCGTGTCAACGTCATCGGTTCGCCGCCTCCTCGAACAACTCCGCAACCAGTTCGACGCCGTGATCATCGACACCGGGCCGATCCTGGGCTCGATCGAAGCCTCGCTCGCCGCTGCCCAGGCCGATGGTGTCATCCTCGTGATCGGTCGCGGGCAGCACCATACGTACGTCAAGCGCGCGGTGGATCGCATCACCGCGGTGGGCGGGCGTTTGGCGGGCATGGTCTTCAACCGCGCGTCCGCCGCAGACTTCCGTCGCAGCGTGTCCGCCGCCTCGATGCGTTCGGTTCCGCGTGGCTTGCCAGCCGGCCCAAGCAGCACGGCATCCCAGCGCAGCAACGTCGGCCCGATGGCGAGCAGTGTCCGCGGGTTCGACCCCGACGACCATCGCGCCGCGTCCTAACACGACCTCCGAGCACTCACATGATCGAGCGAGCACAACCACCACAACACACCCTCTGGGGCCTCAACGCCCACGATCTACACTCGCGCTTCTGGGCGTCGCGTGGCGTGCAGGTCGTCTGCCCGGGGCGCGCCAGCGAACTGGTCCCGAGCGCCGAGTTGTACCTGCTCGCCGATCCGCGCACGCTCGCGCTCTTCCGCCTTGCGCCGATCCTTGAGACGATCTCATGGGTCAACCCCACGATCTTCAACATCCGCCTGATCGACTCGCGCCAGAGCGGGTATCGCGAGGAAGTGGTTTCAGACAATCAAGGCAAGTTCGTGAAGTTCAGCCGCGTCTATCGCGGCGCAAACCACCGCGTGGCGCACATTGTGCTGACCACCGACGTGGAAATCGCAAAACTCTGGCAGAACGCCAGCGACGTGCATGCCGCACGCATCACGCTGCGCCAGACCGTGCCGCGCCGCGAGCGTCACGCCGGCAAGTTGAACGCCAAGGTGTACAACGCCGACGAGCCCGAAGAGTCCGACAAGTTCATCCGCGATCTCGTGCGAGACTGGAAGCGCCCGGACGCGACGATCGATCGCATCAAGCGCATCGCTGATCGCGTGTGGGCGGACGAGACCGCGCAGGTCAGCAAGGGCGCGAGTTTCGTGGGGCCGGTCTGGATTGGTGCGGGCCGCGCGGTCGAGCCCGCCGTTTCTGCCGTCGGTCCGAGCGTGATGTGGGACAAGCCCGAGGCACGCCCGCCCCGTGGCGAAGTGAGTTGGATGGACCTCGAACCCCTCACGCCCCCGCCCGCGGTCCTGCCACCCATCTTCGTGCCCAAGTGGTCCAAACTCGCGAAACGCGCATTCGATCTCACGTTCTCCGGCTGCGCCCTCATCGGCACGCTCCCCCTCTACCCGATCATCATCGCCGCCATTCGCATCGAAGACAACGGACCCATCTTCTTCGCGCACAAGCGTGAGACCCTGGGCGGAAGAGAGTTCGGCTGCCTCAAGTTCCGCTCCATGCGTCCCGACGCAGAAGAGATCAAGAAGCGCCTCCAAGCCGTCAACCAAGCCGACGGTCCTCAGTTCTTCATGGAGAACGACCCGCGCCTCACCCGCGTCGGCAAGTTCCTGCGCAAGTACCAACTCGACGAGATTCCCCAGTTCTGGAACGTCTTCAAGGGAGACATGTCAATCGTCGGCCCGCGCCCCAGTCCCTACAAAGAAAATCAGTTCTGTCCCGGCTGGCGCGAGGCTCGCCTCTCCGTCCGCCCCGGCGTCACGGGCCTCTGGCAGATCCGCCGCACACGAATCAAGGACACGGACTTCCAGGAATGGATCCGCTACGACCTTGAGTATGTCGAAAAGCAGTCGTTCTGGTACGACATGACGATCATCGCTCGAACCGTCGGCATGATCCTGAAGGGATTCATCAAGAAATGAGCATCAAGCCAAAGACCCTGCGGCGTCTGCTCCTGCTCGGAGCCTTCGCCGGTGTTATCGCGTTGGGCGGGACGGGCTTTGTCCTCCTGCGCCAATACCAGACGCAGCGCTCGACGCAGCGACTGCGCGTCGAAGGCCTCGCCGCATATGACAAGGGCGACTACCCCGCCGCCCTCGACTCCCTCGGGCGCTACCTCGGGCGCGTGGGCAACGACGCCGACGTTTTGCTGCGCTATGCCCGCGCGCGGCTCCATCGCGAGGAACCCGATGGTCGCCATCTCAACGAAGCCCTCGCGGCTTTCAAGCGGTACCTCGCGATCAAGCCAGACGATAAAGCCGTCCTCCGGGAGACGCTCGAACCCTACCTCCAGGCGGGACTCCTGCAGGAAGCCGTGTTCTACTCCCAGAAACTCCGCCCCGCTTCGCTCGACGCCACGACCGAGACTGACCTGCCCGTCCTTCACATCGAAGCGTCGGCGATGCTCGCGATGCGCCCGCGCGATCGCGGCGCACCGGACATCCTCGCTCGCATCAGCGCGCTCGACCCGCTGGATGTCGAATGGCAACTCCGTTACGCCGCCGTTCTACGCGAACTTCGCCGCATCTCCGACATCTCTGCCTTGGTCGCGAGCGTGGTCGCCAAGGCTCCGGGTGATCCGCGCGCCAGACTCATCGCGCTCCTGGCGCCCTTCGACGACGCGGCTGACATCCCAAGCGGCGACTTCTTCCCGAAACTCTGTGAACTCGCCGGGCTCCGCCCCGCCGACGCCTCCGCTACTTCGAGTGTTCCATTCCCCGACGCGGCGTACGCCCTTCGCCTTGCCGACACCTTCGACCGCCTGGGCAAGTTCGATCATGCCCTCGCCGTGCTCTCGAGCGCCGCCGGTTCGATCAAATCGCACGATCTCTCCACGACGCTGGCTCGTCGCCTGTACCTCGCAGGACGTGCCCAGGACTGCATCGACGCGTTGTCAGCGAGCCCCACCCCGGCCCATGGCACAAACGTCACGATGATGGGAATCAAAGCCCTCGCCTACAAGCAACTCGGACAAGACGCCAACGCCGCCGCAATACGCGACGCGCTCGCTTCCCGCTCCACAGAGTTCCGCCCCCGCGCTTGGACGACCGCGATCGACGCCTACCAGCCGCACGAGAGTACGAACCTGATCGAACTGGAGCGCAACCTCGCGTCCGCCTGCACGCTCTGCCCGGGCGAGCCGATCTTCCCGTTCCTGCACGCCGAGTTGCTCGCATCGATGGGTCGCCTCGATGAAGCCGCCGACCAGTGGCATCTCTCCACACGTTCACTCTTGTCGCAAGGCTGGGCCCTTCCCTGGATCCGCCTGTCGCAGAACTCGCTGCAGACCGGAGACATCCGCGCTGCAATCGAACAATCGACGATGGCGGTCGCGCAGGCGCCCCGCGCGGTGCACGCCGCGATGGCGCGATTCTCCTCGCTCGTCGCGCTCGCGGTGACGTCCAGCGCATCGCGGTCCGAGATCGCCGAACTCATCGCGCTCGCGGATGCAATCTCGACCGCTGCGGAGCGACTGCCGACGCCCGACCTTGCGAGCCAACTCCGCGAGGAAGTAGGCGTGTCGCGCGTGCTCCTCCATCTGCGCGCTGACCAGCGGGACGCCGCCACGCAAAGCATCAGGGGACTGCTCTCCTCCACTACTCCTCCCTCAAGGCGTGCCATGGAGCGCCTCGCCCTTGCCAGCGCACTCGAAGAACTCGGGCTCGAGGAAGAGATCGTCGCGCAGATCGAAAAGACCTATGGCCAGGCGCCCTCGACCGCCGCCGTACGTGCGGTCACGCTTCGCCTCGCCGGCCGCAAGGACGAGGGCTTTGCTTTGCTTCGCGCCGGTGCCGAGGGCGCGAACGCCCCGGACCGCCTCGCCTGGGACATCCAGATCGCGACGTTCCTCGACACCGCCAACGACCCAGCCGCGGGGCCAGCGTGGATCTCCCTCGCCGATGCAAACCCCGACAACATGTCCGCTCAACGCAGTGCGCTCTCATCACCCAGCGCGTGCAGGGATCAGTCCTTCGTCGATCGAGCCACGCAGCGCTTCGCCAAGGGCACCGGTGCCAGCGCCAACCAGGAACTTCTACTTCGAGTGGCGAACGCTCGCGCGCGCATCGTGCCCGAGATGAACACGCTCACGCGCGATGCCGTCATCGCCGACCTGCGGAGCGTCGTCGCGGACCGCCCGGGGTTCATCGATGCCCGAGTTCTGCTCGCCAACGTCCTGCTCATGAGCGACCCCGCCCGCAGCATCCAGCCCGATCTCCTGGGCGCCGTCACCGAACTGCGCGCCGCCGCCAACGCCTCTTCCAATCCGCAACTTCGCCTTCGTGCGGCAGTCCTCCTGCAGGAACAACGCAACTTCGCCGATGCTCGCACCGAACTGCTCGCCCTCTGGCGCGAACGAAAGAGCGATGCAAACCTCGGCCGCAGGGTTGCCGAACTGCTCGTAGCACAAGGCGATACCGCCGACGCGGTGCCCGTCGTTCGCGACCTGATCTCAAGCGAAGGAAGTCAGGCAACGCCCGACTTGCTCGTGTTCGCGGGCTCGGTTCTTGCAGCGGCAGACGCCAAGGCCGACGCGATACGCCACCTCAAAGCAGCCTCCGACCATCCTGCCACCCGCCCAGACCAGATGCCCGAGATCGCCGCGCACCTCTTCCGCCTGCAGCAATTGCCAGCCTTCGAGGCGGCGCTGCGCCGCATCGACGCCGTCACACCCCCGGCAAGACGATCACTCCTCCGCGCTCGCACCTTTGAACTCGTTGGCAATCACACAGAGTCCCTCGCGAACTACGCCCAAGCCGTCAAGGAGGACGCCAACCTCTTCGCGGCGTGGTCGGGTTTATTCAACCACCACATCCGTGCGGGAGAACTCGACAGGGCACAGGAAACGCTCGACCAGGTCGCGGCCGCGCTTCCCAATGAGCCCGACCTGCGCCTCCTTCGCCAGCGTCTGTTGCTCACTTCCGGCGCCAGTGGCTCCGATGACCTCCGAGCACTGGCGGACCTCCTCGCGGCGGACCCACAGCGTGCGAGCGAGGCACAGGCCGTCCGCGCCGTCGAAGACTTGCGCAAGCGCCAGAAACTCAGCGACCCCGAGGCTCTCGAGTCGCTCGCCCTCCAACACAGGGGCAATCTGTCGATCCAGATGCTCGCGGCGAGACGCCTCATGCTCCTCTCTCCCCCGCGCGCCGAGCAGGCAGCCTCCATCGCCTCTCGCGCTATGACCGCGTTCCCCGCCGACGCAGAACCCGCTCGACTTTCGGCGCAGATCTTCGCGTCCCAGGGACGCTGGCCCCAAGTCGTCGCGGCGTGCCGTGCTTGGAAAGAACGCGAGCCTGGTTCGGCCCTCGAGCCAGACCTCGCGATCACGGAGGCGTACCTTGCCGTGCAACGCCCCGATCAGGCGGCGTCCCAACTCCGCCCGCACCTCACGAACTTCCAGTCCGCTCTCGAGCGTCGCGACAGCATCCGTGGTCTTGCCTTGTACGCTCGCGCCGAACTCGCCGCCAACAAGCCAGATGCCGTTCTCAACGCGCTCAAGAATCTGATCGTAACCAACGCGACCATCCGCAACGACGTGTGGCTGCGCCTCGCTTCAAGCGAGACCCCCGACGAGCCTACCGCCAGCACCTGGATCGAACTTGCCCGGGCCGCTTCCAGCGAGTCCAACGTCGATGATCAAGTCGCACTCGCGTCCGCGTGGTCAACGCTTGCGGAGCGCTTTCCCGACTCGCCCGGCGCGTACAGCCAGAAAGCGCTCGCAATCCTCGAACCTCTGGCGAGCAGTCAGCCAACCGCGCCGGTGCTCGAACTGCTCGGCGCCACGCTGCAGCGGACTGGAAACACCGATCGCGCCATCGAGGCTTTCCGCCGAGCCATCGCCGCCGACCCCAATCGTGCCAGCGCCCTCGCGAACCTCGCGGAGGTACTCGTGCGCACCGGTGAGCACGCCGAAGCCGTTCGCCTCGTGGACCGCGCCTTGAAGATCGCCGGCGAGAACGACCCGAACGTCGGGTTCCTCGCGGCCAGCGTCCTTCGGCGGGCGGGCATCGCGCTGCAGGATCAAGGCGATGGCGAACTCCTGCTCACCCGCGCTGCCACCCTCGCGAAACAACTGGCCTTCCGCGACATGGGAAATCTCTCCTCGCTCGCCGCCTGGGCCCAGTGTGCCGCAGATGTGGGCGACTTTCCCGGCACCGCTCAAGCCAACACCCTGATCCTCGAACTTCCCACCATTGCGCCCGCAGTGCGACTGATCGCCAAGAACAACCTCGCCTACGCCCTCGCCCGCGCCGGTGGCAGCCGAAGCGACCTCTCCCGCGCCGAAACGCTCGCTCGCGAAGTCCACGACGCTCGCAAGGACACCGGTTCGCTCCAAACGCTCGCCCTCACCCTTTCCGCACAAGGACGCCGCGATGAAGCCGACCACGTGATCAGGGATCTTCTGAGAGCCTCTTCGCCCACGCCTTCGATTCTGATCACCCACGCCCTCATCCTGGCCGAAGGCGAAGAGGCGCAGCGTCAGCAAGCCAAGGACATCGTCCGTAATCTCTCGACACAAGCGACGGGTACACTTTCGCCGCAAGACAAGCGCGACCTCGCACAACTTCGCGGCAGGCTGCTGCCCACCTCGCAAGCCCCGACTGACCCATAGCTGCAAACCCGACATTCAAGTAACGCCTCGAGGCGAGCGCCACCGCGCTCGCCTCTTTTCGCTTTTGGATCTCACTGCCAACGAAAGTGGAGTCTCCGACGAAACAGTTATCAGACCACGTAGGTCCGACTTTGCTTGAGAGCAGGACTGAGAACAGAGTGCGAACGTCCGTATAGGAGAAATCTCTTATGCACGCGCAAGAAGTACCTTGCCGTTCAGCGTTTGTGTGCTATTTTTGCATTGTGGAACGGTCGCTTTACGCGTCGTGACGGCAGAGAGACGTCACGGCCCGTCGCCATCGGGGAAACCCGACAGGGCAAAGGGCGACCGCTAGCGAGTCGAGCGGTGGACTGTCCCTAGACAGGCACACTCGACCTCTACGAAATGTCCGGAGGGTGGACGCCGAGCGGGGCCGCAAACCTCGTCAAGCGTGACAGAGAAAGAGAGTGGGTCCATGAAGACTTGGTGTGTTGCTGTAGCCGCTGTTGCGGTGGGTGCCCTTGCCCCCATTGCGTCCGCGACCCCTGATTCGTACGACCAGGTGAACATGCGTTTCGCCGGCGTGGGCGCAGGTCGCGCTGTTGGCGTCCAGTTCTGGGTTGGCTCGACGAAAGTGATCGATTCCAATGTCTTCGCGGGTTCCTTGAATCACCAGTTCACGACTGGTGCCGCCGGAAGCGCTAACGCTGTTGCCCAGTCCGACTCGAGCAGCGTCCTCAACGGACGGACCCTTGGCACGTTCTGCACCGACATCCTCGAGCACGTCGATTCCAACTGGCGCACACACAATCTCACACAAGTGACGACCGCCCCCACCACCCAGAATCTCGCCAATGCCGCGATGGGCGATGGCAAGTCGAATCGCCTCGCGCAACTCTACAACTACGGGCAGTCCACGGGCCTCCTCAATGGCCAGGGCGGATGGGCGAGCAACTCCGACAGCGGCACGAACCGGGATCAGGGAGCCGCGTTCCAACTCCTCGTCTGGGAAATCGTCTTCGGCGACGCGAACGAGGCCAACTGGGAGTCGAACGGCGCTCTTCGCGTCTCGGGGCTTTCGTCCTCAGTTCGCAACTACTTCGCTCAGTTCCGCGATCTGTCCGCGTCGTACTCCGACAACCTCGCGGGTTTCCGCGCGTCCAGCCGTTCTGGTTCGCAGGACCAACTCGTCATCATCCCTCTCCCCCCGGCATTCTTCGCTGGTGCGGGCATGCTCGGCCTGGTGATGGGTGCTCGCTACCTTCGCCGTCGTCAGGCGCAACTTGCCTGAGACCGGGCAAGCACAACCGACAGTGACAAAATGCGACATCCGATTTCACACGAGGGACCGAGCAATCGGTCCCTTTTTCATGGGCTTTCTGATATACTGTGCCCCGCCGCGGAGTCTCACTCCGTTCGACGCCAAGGGAACACTCGGGGGCTATGGAACCACATTGGGCGATCGTCGTGCAGTTGGTCGTGCTGCCGGGACTTGTCGTCGCCGGTGCGCTTCTCTATTCCTCCATCCTGTGTCGCCCTTCAATTGACACGTCTGCACCCGCCGACCTCTTGATCCTCGCCGCACATCCCGACGATTGCGCGATCATCGCTGGCGAGTATGCACAGGTCAGCGCCGCCGCGAATAAGTCGATCCGCATCGTTTATCTCACGTGTGGCTCGGTCGACCCGAGCGACGAGCGCGCCCAGGCCCGCCGGCAGGAGTGCCACGACGCGTGGAGCATCCTGGGCGTTCCGGCTTCCAACCTCGCCTTTTTCGATCTCCCCCACACGGATCCCGCGACCAACTCCGCACCGACGCCACGCCTGCTCGATCAGGCTCGTGGCGAGTTGACGGAGATTCTCAGAAGCCTCGCGCCGGGCACGCGCGTCTTCCTTCCAGCCGATGGCGAGACGCACGCCGACCACCGTTCATTGCGTGAGATCGCGCTGCGTGCGTTCACACAGGTCAATCGCACCGATCTCGAAGCATTTGAAGCCCCCGAGTACAACCCCTACCTCTCGCTCGCTCGCTCACCCTTGCGGGCTCTGCTCTACGTCATGACTCTGCTGCCTCTCATCGGAAGGCTCGTCGATCGGCGTCGATTCATCCCGCCACCAGCCTTCTTTGAAGGGCCTGCGGGATTGGTTCTCAGCCCGGATTCGGAGCGCCTTGCCACCAAGTGCCGCATGCTCCGACATTTCACGAGCGAGAACGAGGGGGACGTGCTCGTGCGTCACTTCGGTTTCCCAGATCACTTCCGCAAGTTCAATCCGATCGCTTCGCTCGATGCGAAGCCGGGACGCTGGTTCCTCCGCGTGGGTGAGCGTTTCTTGTCCCCTGGCATCATCGCGTGGTGGCTCTCGCTGTGGACCGCAATCCTCGTCCTCGTTTACATCGCGGGTCGCTGGAAGGTCCGCTGGCTCGGCGCGGGAGGCCTGTTCGGGAACTCCACCGCCGCAGTGTCCATCACGGCCGCCTTGGGCATGGCGCTGCTCGTGATCGCGATCATCCGACGCCACAGCGTCGAACGACGCGTGACCATCTTTGTTTCGGGTGCCGGCCTCATCGCAGGTGGCCTCGCCGCAGAAGAGGTCCTCTTCGACGCGTTGCAGAACTGATCCTCGCTGGCAGCGAGGGGCTTCGTTCAGCGCCAAGGTGCTCGCGCGCCTCGGCGCGGAACAACAGGTCACTTCGGCGGCGCAGATTTCAACTTGAGCAATGCCTCCAGCCGCTTGGCATGGACCTCTCGATCCGGCTCGAGCGTCACCAGCGCCCGCACATGCCGCTCCGCTTCTTCAAAGTCCTTTCGTTGCAGAGCCATTGTCGCCGCAAACTCTCGCACGCTCGCGTCATAAGGCGACACCGCGACAGCACGCGCTGCCATCACTCCCGCCTCGTCCCGATCTCCCTTGGCAAAGAGCAGCCGCGCCAACTCCATCGCGTACGACGACGAGTGTTGCTCGCGCCGATCGAGGAATCGCAGGTGCGGGATCGCCGATGCACGCCCCGCGCCCTTGCCATCGAGATAGTACTTGGCCAGCAACTTGTGTGGCATAGGGTCCGGTGGCCTCGCCTCCGCGTAGCGCTCCAGCCACGGCACCAACTCCTCCGTCACCGCGTCTCCAGAGGACTGCAACTTGGTGGACACAATTGCGCGGAGCACATCCGGATGCTTCGGATACTCGACGACCCATGCCTCGAGCATCGCGGGTGTAGGCTCTTCGACCGCTTCCCCCCCTTGGCTCGTGACAAGCGTGTTGTGGCGCGTCAGTAACTCGTCAACACTCGGCATCCCATCTGGCAGCACCATCCCCCACGACACCAACTGCGCTTTCGCCCACGCCTTGAAGTCCTTCAGGAACTGCTCACGTGAAAGCCCCAGCAGGGACACATACGCCTGCTCTTCCTTGGTGCCTGCCGCATACGCGTCCATCAACTTCAGCGGTGCCTCGGGTCCGAAACGCTCCACGATGTACTCGTACATCCAGTGCCCCTGCGCATACGCCAACTGGCGATCCGTGGGCTTCTTGGGACGCACAAACGCGAGATTGATCTCGTCTAGCGTGAACAGTTCATCCGCCTCGGCCGTGCGCGCGATCAGTTGCACCGTCGCCCAGTCGCGCGGTGCGTCCTCGAGATACACCGCCGCCGCCTCCGTGAACCAGTGCGGCAAACGATTCTTCGTGCGCGACAACGTCACCGTGTGCGTGTACTCGTGCTGCACCACTCTGGGCCAGTCATAGGGCCCGACCAGATGACCGGGGCCCGAGCGCGGCGCTTCCATGGCGACCAGCGGCCCCGTCGCCGCCGCAATCGTGTGCAACTTGGGCATGCCCGTGATCCGCACGCTGAACCAGTGGTGATCTGGCATGAGTTCAATCACCGTCTTCGCCGCAGGCTCATGGCGAATCCCGCCCGGCGCATCGCCGGTCACTCGCGCATGGATCCGCTCGAGCACGCTCGGCATCTCCTTCGCCAGGACCTCATCAACCCCAGGACGATACCGCACGATGAAGTGATCACTCTCGACCGTTGCAAACGCTCGCAGATCACTGATCAGTTTCAAACTGTTCGCAATGCGAACGTTGAATGGATCGAGTTTCGCGGCACGATCAAGTGCCACCAGCGCCTGCTCGTTGCGCCCTGACTGCACCTCAAGCAGCCCCAACTCAACCACCGGCGCCGACCAGAACGGCGCCCGCTTCGCCGCCTCTTCCAGGTACTTTGCCGCGTCCGCGTACTGACGCTCCTCCGCGAGAACGTTCCCTACTTCATAGTGCCCGAGAGCCGAGCCGGGCGACACCGCGTCCAGCGACTTCAGCCGCGCATCAACGTCCGCAAGGTCGTACGTCGCCGCCGCGATGCCCGCACGCAGCGCGATGAGTTCCACGTTCCCGGGGTACTTTGCGATCATTGGATCTATCAGCGCCGCCGCGGCCGCCGGGTCCTTCTGCCGAAGTCGCGCCCGCGCCAGCACCGACGCACCGAGCACCGATGCCGATGGAGCCGTCGCCGCGCCAGCATCCGCGGATCCCATCTTTGTCAATGCGTCGAGATTCTCGTCCAAGCGAGCCGCGATCTGTTCGGCTCGATCGATGTCAAACCCATTGACCGAGAGTCGCCCAAGCGCGGCCCATGCATCACCGAGCCGAGGATTGAGCGCGAGCGCCGACGCCAGCGCCGCCGCCGCGTCCGCGTAGTTGTCCTTGTCGGCGAGCACCTCAGCCTCTGCCAACGCGACGTTCCAGTTCAGTTTGTCCACAGTCTCGCGCGCACGCTGGAGGACCGCGAGCATTGCTTTGTAATCCGCCGCACCAGCGGGCGCACCACGCCAGCGTGCCCGCAGCATCAACCCACGCACGCCCTCGGCCACCTCATCCGCATCCGCCAGACTCTCCGCGACCGCAAGTTCGCCCATGCGCGTCACGAGACGTTCGAGCGAAGCGTCGGCCTCCGCGGTCTTTCCCAGCGCCGCCATCGCCTCCGCACGCAGCCGGATCGCGAGCAGCGATATCGCCTTCGGATCCTCGCACAGCGGCGTCAATCGCTCGATCGCCTGCGCATACTCGCCCCGCGCAACTTCGCCTCGGGCACGCGTCGCCGCACTCGCTTTGTCGCTCTGCAGGCTCGGCGAATCGAACGCCCCCAGCATCAGCGCCGCCAGCGCCGCCGATTCCGCGTCGCCCTCATCGCTCACGTCCTCGGCCGTCCAGATGCCATGACGCACGCGCAGTGCACGCCGCTCGGCATCCTTCAGATAGGGCTCTTCGAGCAGCCTCTTCACCGCCGGCGCAACGTCGGGTAAGGGGAACGCGTTCGACTCCTTCGCCTCGACCGTCGGCGGCGCTCCTGGTGCTGCACTACCTTCCTTCGCTGGTTCCGAAGCGGGAGCCTTGACCGGGTCCTTTTCAGTTTCGCTTGGCTGCTTCGCAGGCTCCACAGGCTGCACTGCGGGCGGCGGCACATCCTGCCACGCCGACGCCGCTTGCCCCGCGAGCAATACCAGCACCATCGCAATGCCGCAATGCGACACGCGCCCACGAGGCTCCACCCCACGCCGATCGCACTGCATCCCTGCCACGCGGATCACTCCTGCGGCTTCCATCGCCGCGCTCGAGCACTGCCCACTCTCAAAATCAGTTCGCGCCGCCACCTAGCAACTGCTCTTCCCACCCCTTCGGCACGCTCGTATCAAACGCTGACGTCACCTCGACGTTCACCTTCACGCCGATCAAGAGCACTGTGTCGGTGTTGTCCTGCTTGTCCTTCGCGCGGGCCATCTGGGGAAGCAAACGACCCGGCGCATCTCCCACCGCCGGCATTCGCTTGAACCACAGCCGTGCCTCCTTGAACGTGCACTCCCGCTCGTGCTCAGGCTTGGGCACCAACTTCAACTGCACGCAGCCAACCGCCGTTGACCGCACCAACTTCACCACATCGTCTTCCGGGTCCGCCTCCTTTGAGACTAAGTCCGTCTCGGGTGGCAGCAACTCCACGTTGAATCGCGACAGGATGTCCTCGCGCTTCTGACCGATCGGCAGCGGAATCGGCCCCTCGCCGATCTTGAGTGGGTCCGCGCCAACTTTGTTCCCCAACTGGTGCCGCAGGATGCGCTTCTCGTTGGGCTTGCGTTCGACGAGCAACTTCCCGTCGAAGACGTAGTCCACGCGCGACTGATCGAGTCGGGCGTCCTTTGCGTCCTTCCCACCCTGCATCTTCATTGCTTCGATCTGCACGGCGAACTTCCGGCGCTTTTCAACAGCTGCCGTTCCTTCCTTCGCCGGTGCCGCTCCGACGCGCTCATCCACAAAGAACAACTTCCCGGTGCGCGTGTGCGTGTCTCCGCCGAGGTAGAACTCTTTCGACCACAGCAGATCGCACGCCAGTGACTTCATGTCCTTGTCCGCACTCTCGAGCGCAATGAGCAAGGCGTCTGCCGACGCAAACTCGCCCACAGGCTTGGTCGCCGTGGAGGCGTCAGATTTCGTCGTCGCCGCAGGCTCAGGCGTCGATGGCGCACCATTCTGTGCCACACACCCCGCCAACCCGATCAACGTCCATGCCGCAACACCAATCATCCGCGCCTCCATTCGCCGCTCCCGCCGCTTCGTTCGCTCCGCCAGCCTCGGCCGCACTCTACGCTGTCGCATTCAGTTCCCAGCCGCGCCTCGTCCTCATTCCAAGACGCCCCATCCATGATTTCCCGCCGAACACTTCTTGGGATTCACCTTCCCGCCACCATCATCGTGGCGGCCGTGGGCCTGAACCTCGCCACTGGGGCGAGGGTCTTCACCTCCCTGCCCGATCCCGACCTCGCAAGCATGCAGTCCTACGAATCGGCGATCGACGCGGTTTTCCGCGATCCCACGCCCGCGGATGCGAAGGGCGAACAATCCCCCACCGCCGCCAGTACGCCCACCCCGATCGACAACGACTTCCACTTCGGCTGGCTCCCGTCCGGGTTCAGCCTGGGTGCCCTCTCGGTCCTGACGTTCGCCATTCCTGCAGCCATCGCTCTGGGCGTGGGTCTCGCCCGTCGAAACTCCCGCACCACAAATTCAAACAAGTGATTGATTGGCGCGACTACGCTCTAATGGTCGATTGATGTGCTTGGCAGAGGGAGGGGACCTCGCCACTCATTCCGGCGGGACACACATGCCTCAGCGACCCACACCACGCCTCGCGCAAGCCAGCATCTTTGGCCTGCGCTCCCTCGCGCTCGCGGCTGGTCTGCTCCTGACACTTCCCGCCCTAGCCCAACCCAAAGCAACCGAACCCGCGAAGACCGACAAGCCCGCGACCGCTCCAAGCGCCGCCGCAGCCACCATCGCACCCTCGGGCAAGTCCCTCATCATCCCCGACGCTCTCAAGGCCAAAGGCACCGTCTATCACGCTCTCCCGGGCGGCGGTCGCCAGGCTTCCTTCCTTTCCGATGCCCCCTTCGAGAAAATAACCGGACACTCCAACGCGATCCTCGGCTTTGCGATCGCAGGCCCCGACGCCGACCCTGCCAACCTCCAAGGTGGCGAGTGGCTCCTCCCCATCAACTCCCTCCGCACGGGCAACTCCGATCGAGACTCACACCTTTTGAAGCCCGAGTGGCTCGACGCCGCCAAGTTCCCGCACCTGCGCTTCCGCCTCACGGGCGTGCAGAACATCACGCCCCTCACCGGCGTGAAGGACCCGGCCCTCCGCACTTCCACCGCCACTCTCGTCGGCGAGATGACGATCAAGGGCGTCACCAAGTCGATCACCATCCCCAACGCCACCATCCGCCTCCGCGCCAAGAGCACCGCGACCGCCGCACTCGCCGATGGCGACCTCCTCTTCATCTCCTGCAAGTTCCAACTCACGCTCTCAGACTTTGGCATCAAGCACACGCAGATCACCGGCGCGAAGAAGGTCTCGAACACCATCGAGATCGACACGCAACTCCTGCTCGCGACCGTTGCGCCCGAAGATCAGAAGCCACGCGAGACGCCCGCGAAACCGACAGACAAGCCAGCCGACAAACCCGCGGCCAACCCCGCGAGCAAGCCCTCGGGCGTGCCGATCGTGAAGCCCCCGACTGCGAAGCCTTGATCTTCTCCGCGTGCCTCACGTTCGGCCTTCCGCGCCAGCGTCTTTAGGCCCGCAGCGGCTCGATTGGGGTCGCATTCACGAAGGCAACCCCGCCAGAAAATCCCGCAGGATCTCCGCCGCCGCGATCGCATCGCGCCGCTGCTTCTTCTCGCCGCGCGTCATCCCGCTGCGCGCCATCGACCAATCCGCCGCGGCACTCGTGAGCCGCTCGTCCTGAAAATGCACGACGCGCCCTATGCGCTCGCCAATCCGCGCCGCAAACGCGCGCACCGACTTCGCGCGAGGCCCCTCCGTGTCATCCATATTCAATGGCAGCCCCACCACCAACTCCCCCGCACTCTTCCCCAACTGCTCATCCACCGCTTTCGCGAGCGCCTCCAGCAACGCCTCGCCTCCCCGCACCGCGATCGGCGACTCCAAAACACTCAGCGCAGACACGAGCCGAGTCTCGGCATCCCCCACCGCCAGACCCGTCCGCTTGTCACCAAGATCAATGCAGAGATAACGCACGCCGAATGCTACGGACGCTACTTGAGCCGCTCATCCACCAATCCGTGCAACTTCTTCAACTCCTCGGCCTTCGCCTTGGGCATGATCAGCGTCGCGTCCTTCGTGTGCACGACAATCAAATCCTCGCCGCCGAGCACTGCGATCGTGTGCCCCTTCTCCGCGTTCACCACCGTCGTGCCCTTGCACAGGGTCAACACGCTCGCGCCCAGTCCCGCGTTGCGATTGCCTTCCTTGTCCGCGTCCAGCGTCTCGGCGTAACTGGGCCAACTCCCAACGTCCAGCCACTTCACGTCCATCTGCACGGTGCACACGCTGAAGCGATTCTTCTTGTCCTTGCCATCGTCCTTCTGCGCGTCCTTCGCCGCAGGCTCCATCACGGCGTAGTCCACGCTGATCTTGGGGAGCGTCGGATAGATCTTCTCCATCGCGCTCTTGAACCCGCGCTTGCCCCACGCCTCGCGCAACTGCATCAAGCCTTCGTAACTCTCGGGCTTGTACTTCTTGACTGCTTCCAGGAAGGTCGCGGCCTTCCACACGAACATCCCGCTGTTCCATGAGAACTCGCCCGACCTGAAATACGCCTCGGCCCGGGGCTTGTCCGGCTTCTCGACGAACCTCGCAACGTGGTACGCCAACTTCTCTGCGCCTTCGACGCCGCGGATGCCGCTGCCGCGCTCAACATAGCCAAAGCCCGTCGCCGCATACGTCGGCTTGATCGAGAACGTCACCAGCCGCCGCGGATCATCCTCGACCAACCTGAACCCAAGGTCCATGCGTTCCTTGAACACAGAATCAGGCTCGATGATGTGGTCCGCGGTCAAGACCGCGAAGATCGCCTT
>Ga0075158_10001074_pt1 | contig 21119 bp, 22 predicted proteins | sample JI91814BDNA_FD_70968 | JGI IMG/M metagenome (GOLD analysis project Ga0075158, IMG submission 70968) | Wastewater effluent complex algal communities from Wisconsin, to seasonally profile nutrient transformation and Carbon sequestration -... | ecosystem: Engineered > WWTP > Effluent > Algae... | reverse complement strand
AGACTCCCGAGAAAGAGTACCGGCTTTGCTGGCGCTACCAATTGGTATAAAAGCAGTACCAATGATGGCAGTAGTATTACCCAGGGCAGCGGCAACCTTGTTACCATCACCACTGGTCAAATCATTGACATACGCTTTACCTTGCTTTTTGAGAGCTTCTGGTATTTTGTCGATATTGGTTGCAATATTGCCAGCACTCTTAAAAAGACTGACCAGAGCGCTGTCTTGTTGCACTGTGGTGTTGGCACGCAGAGCTGCTTTGTAGGCTGCATCTGTGGTCTGAGTGGTGTTGAACATGCCTGTCATACCCTCAGCCTGATGCTTGAGGTTAGTACCCAGAGCGGTACCAAAGGCATTAGCCATTGAGCCGACAGTAGCTGGCTTGGGCTCGGTCTTTGCCGGAGCAATTAAACTATCAGCGGCAGCTAACTTAATCCCACCGCTCAAAAAACTCGGTGTGCTTTCGGGCTTAGCAGCTGTATTAGCCCCGTGGCGCTGAGTGATCGAGAGCAACAACTCAGCAGCAGATTTGGCCTGACTATCGTCAGGTTTTGCCTTGTCTGAGGGTGTGCTTCTATCAGTCGTCATTTAGTTGAGCCTGGGGTCTCTTTGCTTACATTCTCAAAGGCGAGAATATTTGGGTGACCGGGTATATACGGGCTGTCAAGAATTTAGACAAATTTCTCATCTTTTATTCCTCGACAATAGTGCGAACTCCCTATAAACATCGGTTAATCTTGCGGTTTTTCCCACTGCAACCCGATAAATGGTAGTGTCAAGTCACTCCACACCCTCAATATCCCCTCGTTCGTGACAACCTAAACCCTGTAATGCCCGCCACACCGTTGTCAAGGGATATTTAGCTGGGGCAATTTGCGACAATTGGCTAGATTTATAGATAGAAGCAATCAATCGGACCTATGTATCTACGCGAATGCATCGACAACATTTATGAGCAAGACCCTGCCGCCCGCAGTCGTCTGGAAGTAGTGCTTTGCTATCCAGGCTTTCATGTGATGTGCTTCCACAAACTGGCTAATTTTCTCTGGAAAAAAAATGTACGAACACCAGCTCGATTTGTCTCGCACTTAGCCCGGGTCCTGACCGGTATCGAAATTCACCCCGGGGCCAAAATTGGCAGAAGAGTTTTTATTGACCACGGTATGGGCGTAGTCATCGGTGAGACTGCAGAAATTGGCGATGATTGTGTCATTTACCAGGGGGTAACCCTGGGAGCAGGAGCCGCAGCCCGCGCCGGGGCGGTATCAAGAGATACCAAGAGACATCCCACCCTGGGACAGGGAGTGGTGGTAGGCAGCGGCGCTGAAATCCAGGGAGCTATCCATGTAGGAGACAATGTCCGGGTCGCCTCAGGATCTATTTTGCTCAAAGATGTGCCTGCTAATTCGGTAGTGGTAGGGGTACCGGGCCGGGTAATTTACCGCGATGGCAAAAAAATTGAAAAAGAACAGGGCGATGTCCCCGATATCGAGGCCGAAGCAATTAAGAGCCTAAAAGAACAGATTCATGGTCTTGAATCTTGCATAAAAGAGGTTAGAAACACCGCCAAAGCGCAAGCCAGGGAAGTAAAGACATTGAAAGCCCAATTTTTGCAGGAAGGCAGAAGTGGCGAAGAACTGGCCTCGGGCACTGATTATCAGGCACTGCCATCGGAAGTTGCCCGCAAAAATGATGACGACGGCTCTGATCCTGTTGATGTTTTCCTACAGGGCGCAGGCATTTAGTCTATATCTGGATCAAACCGGGTAGAATAAAGCTACCGCATTTGCGCTAATCGGAGGAAGGATACTCGCATGGCCGTAAGCGAGCTGGAGAAAGCCTTTGGCACTCTAACTGAAGCTCTTAACCTAACAGAATCAGAAATTTCTGAAGAAATCAAAGTCATTCAGCAACAAATCGAAGAGCTGAAAGAAAGAATCGTCGAGCTACATGGTAAGCAAGAGACTCTTTCGCATGACCGCGCTTCCATTTCAGAAATGGTAAATCGCTATTGCGACGAAAATGGCAAGCCTCTGGAACAAAAGTAAATACTCGCTCAGTGCATTTTTTTGGTGAATAGACAAAAATGTCAGGCTCTTGCCCGTATTGCGGAGCAAAACTAAATTACGGCATAAAATTTTGCGTCGTCTGCGGCCGCCCTATCCAGGCGGGAGAAACGACCAAAATGGGCGGTGGTATGCGGGCTGGTATCAGACCCGCCGACGTCACAAGACGCCTTGAAGATTTGATGACCGCGGCCCGCTTCAAGCGCTCAAAGAGACAGGTCAATCTTGATCAGTCAGTACACTTCTTTTCGCTAAAAGCTTTTTCAATTGTGACTGGCATCGCCCTTTTGTTTTGCGCTGTCAAACTTAGCATTGACGGTGGCTTTATCAATAAAAATCAGCAGATGGTGGCTCCAATCAATAAGATACTGACAGATATTGGTGCCAACAAAGTCAACTTTAAAGATATGAAGCCGACCACTGGCGGCGCAAAAGGCACTGCAAAGTCTGGCAATCAAACCAGTACGACCTCAAAAAAATCAAAGACCAAGCGCAAACAAAATCGCAGCCACAGAGAGCAACAGTAGCCTTTGTAGTTATTGAGTCGTCGTATCAATCAAAGTGATAACACCATGCTTGATCAAAAGATCAAACTCATGGTGCGTCCAGTGCTTTTTGACTTTGGGTGAATTAAGCAGGTCGGCACGAATCAGCTTGTCACCACAGGCGGTGATGACATAAATATATTCTTTTTCAAAAAGGGGCGGAGCCTTAAAGAGGATCTGCTGTCCTTTTTTTAAATCGAATTTCAAATAGATGTCACCAGCTCACGACCCATCGCCACTTTAATTGATTCACTGGTGCCTTCGGTCAACTGACCTACCTTGGCGTCTCTCATCAATTTTTCAACAGGATATTCTTTGCTAAATCCATAGCCACCAAAGACCTGGACGGCATCGGTAGTTACTCTCATAGCCATTTCCTGAGCAAAGGCTTTGGCACAGAGCGCCTCAGGTATAGATGGCTTTTGCATGTCTGCAAGCTGAGCGGCTTGATAAACCAGTAGCCTTGCGGCCTCGATGTCTTTAGCCATATCAGCGAGCATAAATGAGACCCCTTGATAGGCGCCAATCATTTGACCAAAAGTCTTGCGCTCCTTGGCATACTTGAGGGCATGCTCCATGGCACTGCGGGCGATGCCAACCATACCAGAGGCAATCATGGGATAAATTTTGACCAGCACCTTGTTATAGATTTCTTTTACCTGTCCCGGGGCACCTAACATATTGCTGGCTGGTACAAGGACCTCATCAAATCTCGCCGGAGCAATCATTTGAGACTTCTTGCCCACTTTAGCAAGTGGTCCGTCAAATTCTAAGCCGTCTTCGCTGCCGGGCACGATAAAGTAAGCCCCCTGCCCCTCATCGCTACCGGGAGTTTCGCGACGATCTTCGTAGGCTTTGACAATGTACCATTCACCAACGCCACCATTAACAATGGCACCATGCTTGCCATTGATAAAGTATTCATCGCCGTCCTTGCGATAAAACAAACGACTGCTTTTGACACCGCTGTCCATGCCATAGCCAGCCAGAGACGGGGCGTCCACAAGGGGGCTAAGAAACTCAGCCTGCTGCTCCTTAGTACCACATGTCAAAACAAAGCACTGAGCAATTTCAGAGCCTTCAATACTACCGGCAATACCAGCTTCGCCCCAGGCTAATTCTTCGGCAATTACACAATTTTCGAGCGCGCCTAAACCCAGACCACCAAACTCTTCTGGCACTGACATATTGAGCAGACCCGACTCCCACGCCGCTTTGATAAGCTCCAGCGGAAAATCAGAAGATTCAGCCCCATGGCTGACTTTTCTCATCTGTCGAGAAGCAAAGTCGCGCGCTAGCTTCTGGTACTCAAGAAGTTCTTCGGGCAGTTTATGGATGAGCATGGTCTTGTCCTGATATCTATTTGGCACTACCAATTTTAGAGCTTATGCAATTAGCATCTTATTATGATTATTCAAGACAAACTCTTGACGTCCCCTTCTCTCTCAAAAGTCTGGCCACAAAGGGGCAATGGCGTCGGTGATGGCGCGAGAGAAGCAAGCTGGCTAAAAAAATGTTCATAAGTATCCAGGCATATGTGAGCGCTTCCACTTGACCAGCACCCTTGTTAAAAGTCATCATTACTCTGTCAAGAAGGAAAGCCCGTGAGTCCACTAATTGCACCCTCTATTTTGTCGGCTGACTTCGCCCGCCTGGGCGAGGAAGTGAAGCGCGTCGAAGAAGCCGGTGTTGATTGGATCCATGTCGATGTAATGGATGGTCACTTTGTGCCCAATCTAACTATCGGAGCTCCCGTGGTCAAAGCCCTGCACAATGTCACCAAGCTGCCGCTAGACGTGCATTTGATGATTACAGATCCAGATAAATATCTGCAAGATTTTGCCGATGCTGGAGCTAGCTATATCACTGTGCATCAAGAAGCCTGCACCCATTTACAGCGCACGCTGGCACAAATCCGCAACCTGGGCAAAAAGGCTGGAGTCGCCCTTAACCCTGCCACGCCGGAAGAAACTCTCAAATATGTCCTCAAAGACCTGGACCTGGTCCTGGTCATGTCGGTCAATCCTGGTTTTGGCGGTCAAAAGTTTTTGACAGAAGCCATTGCCAAAGTTGGTCGACTACGCAAAATGTTTAACGACGCTGGTCTACCTGATGTACACATCAGTGTCGATGGTGGTATCAATACCGAAACTGGTGCCCAGGTGGTTGAGCAAGGAGCTGATGTCCTGGTAGCAGGCAACAGCATCTACAAAGCCAGTGACATCAACAAAGCTGTTCAGGAACTAAAAGCTACAGATAAAAAGCTGGCCGATAGGCCAAAAGCAACACGCTGACTAAGGAGTAGAGCATGTCCCTACGGGTTAACCCCAATCATGAGACTGATAGCAAAATGAAATTTAGAACCATATTTTGTCTAATTGCCTCCACAGCTTTTGCACTTTTGGCAACTGCGGCTAGAGCTGGTGAAGACGATCAAGAATTTGTCGTCGACACTTCATCCATCGGTAAATCGCATCACGGTGTGATTCACTCAGACCAGTTTCTCGAGCTGGGCGTGCCCACAGCAAATGGACTACGTATCGAAGGTGAACAGTCTCTGCGCAATGGTCGTCTCGACCGCGCCATCATGGTTTTGCAGCGCAGCGTCGAAATGGCACCAAATGACATGGACGGACGCATCCTCTATGGCGAAGCCCTGGAGAAAAAACTGATCAAGCAAAAAGACAAAAGAGACCCAGCTCTATACAACTTTGTCATCAAGCAGTGGCTCTTTGTGGCTAAGCATGCCGAGTTTGCCGACCAGGGCATGCAAGGTCTGACCCACCTCTACAAAGTTTGCGGCACTGTGCCAAAAAAATGGGAAAAAGAGAAGAAGTTTCTTGAGCGTGTCCTCATGCCAGAAGACGGCTCCGAAAAAGTTGTCCTGGGCAAACGCAAAACTACTCTCTAAAGATCACCGGGTCTTTTGCCAGCACTTGCGCTTAACAAAAAGCACAAGCCAGACCAGGCAACCAATTAAACCCCAGGTAGCAGACAGTACACCGATAATCATCCAGGTATAAGCACTGTGCATGGAGATTAGATGGTCACGCATTCGACCAGCTTGGCCGGTAAATTTGTCATCAGGCAAATACTGCAATACAAGTAAAAACATACCGATAAAAGTATTTGCTAAACCAAAAAACAAAGTAAACCAGTGCTGCTTCCACTGATATAGACAGGGTCCAAAGCCAATCAACAAAAGCGCGTCTGGCAGCCAAATAAGTGCACTGTGGGCTGGTATAACAAAGGTCAGGATAATACCGACTACCCAAATAATACAGCTCAAAGTGAGAGCCAGGCTTTTTTTTGCAGGCGGCTTAGTAGCTACTACTGGCTTTTCTGATTGACTCATAGGGCAGGCAAGCGACTGGTCAAAATACTAGCCAGTTTTTTGATTTCAGCAGGCACATCGCCTGGCTCTTCTAATTTTTCTTTGGCCACCGAGGCAAACTCAAGCTTGTCAAAATCTCCCAGACCATGACTGCGAAAGAGCCTATTGAGGGCGTCTTTGCGTTTGCCATTTTTTGGCAAGACAAAAGAAGTTTGCTGCAAGCTCTGCCCATGGCGCATCAGTTGCCCATTTAAAATCTCGAGCATGGCACTATCACTAAAGGTATCTTCTAACTCGCCGGACTGTAAAACAAGCAGTCCATCGATATCACGCAAAGAGTCAAAAATTATCTCTGAAGCATCAGAAGCGTCCTCGTCAAGCAAACAAATCAAAGGCAGAGTGACAATCTCCCGATAAAAAAGAAAACGACGGACCACTTGCTGTACACCACCACTGGCGATGATATGCACACCGACTTGTTCAAGATCGAGACCCATCAACTGCATCGCCTTGGGCAAAATAATGCACTCAGATTGCCCCTCGACTAAAAGCAAAGCGCGCGGTCTTAAAAGCCCAATCAGGGACTTTGATGCTGCCACCAAATTTGCTACCGTATCCAGCGGGCGATTTTTAAATATTTCAGCCATAGCAGTGAGCCTGGGCATATCATCAAAGCTCTGAGCAAAAAGCCCACTCCAGCCAGGAGCGGCACAAGCCAGATAAAAGAGCCAGTCGGCTTGAGCCGGTGTTAAATTGAGTTGGGTCTTAAGCTCTTCAAAGAGCAGATTAATCTCCGCACTAAATTGCCCAGCGGCCAGCTGCAGCTGACGCTCCTGCCAGCCTATTGCGTTTTGCCAGATTTTAAAGGCCTGATTGGTAAAGCTGGCTATGTCGCTCAGGGCAATGGCCATATTGATCAATATGTCTTGATGGCGCGCGCCGCTTTCCTGATATATCTCACTATACTGACGAGCAATTGCCAGCGCATCAAATTGCTTAAACAGTCTCTGTGAATCAGAGTCACCAGAAAGCTGCCTGGCTACAAGCTTTTTAAGACGAGCACAACGACTGGCTGGCTCTTCAAAGGCAAGCAGCTTGAGAGCAGAGGCCAGAATTTCATCTGGAGCAGGTTGTTTGTACAAAACTTTTTGAGTCAAACTTCGTAATTAACCCTTGGCATACCCATGGTAATACGTGTAGTCTAGTAAATTCCCCGCCCTCAAGCAATGCCACGAGGTCGGGTCAGCAAACAAAAGGAACAAGCACGAAGTGCCGGTGAAAAGTCATGTCCTCCCTGATAGACGAGAAAGAGCAACAGCTCTCCGTAGACGACGTTATCGTCTCGGGGTCTACCTGGGCGGCCATATGGCATATGAGCTGGCCAATGCTGGTGCAGATGCTGATTGTGGCAGCAGCAAGTTTTGTGGATGTCTGGATTGCCGGTAAGCTCGGCTCAGATACTCAGGCAGCTATAGGCATATGCAACCAGATATGGTTCTTGATGCTACTTATGACAGTGGCGCTATCTTCTGGCTGCATGGCCTTAATCAGCCGCTTCTGGGGAGCACGCGACTATCTGTCAGCTATCGAGGCCGGTCGTCACTCACTTATATTTGGCATTTTGTTTGGCATTGCCTCCACAGTGCTCGGTCTTGCTACGGCTAAACCGATACTGGCCATGTCTGGTGCCACGACAGCGGTACAAGAGCTGGGCTGGCAATTTCTCTCTGTAGATTTGCTCTCGCAATTGCCATTTACGATTGTCTGGACAGCGCACTCGATGTTTAGAGCAATAGGCAACTCTCGCGTGCCCATGCTCAACTGGGTAGCTATGGCCATTGTCATCATCAGTCTTGATTTTTTACTCTGTCTGGGTCCCCTGCATCTGGGTATCGCAGGCATAGGTTGGTCATGGCTGGGAGGTGGACTGGTAGGGACAGTGCTCAACCTGGTACTACTCAGACAATCAGATTTGAGAGACTCTCTAGATTTGACACCAACTCTATTAGCCCTACTCAAAGGTGACAAACAAGAAATCGAACGCACCAGAGACTGGGTCTATCGTATCCTCAAAATCGGCTTGCCCACTTGCTTCCAAGATCTCGCCTGGATTTTTGGCAACTTTGCACTAATTGCCATTTTTGCCAAAACAAAAAATCCCACTGACGTCATGGCCGCATGGACAATTGGTTTTAGGCTAGAAGAGATAATTTGCACCTTGCCTTTGCATGCCATAGGTTGCTCGGTTGGTACCATAATCGGACAAAACCTGGGCGCGCAAAAGCCTGAGCGGGCGGTTACAACCGGCTGGCAAGCTACAATGATTGGATTGGCATTTGAAGTACCGACGGCAATAGCCATGTTTGTATTCGCCACTCCAATAGCTTCAGTGATGTCCAGAGATCCTGGAGTAATCGCACCAACAGTGGCGTACATGCAAATTATCGGGGTATCTGAGCCCCTGGTAGCATGCTGGATTATCCTCTTTGGCGCCATGACTGGAGCGGGCTACACCAAGTGGCCCATGTGGGTGGGTATAGTGGCACTTACTCTAGTGCGGTTGCCTCTAGCCTACTACCTCACCGTAAATGGTGGCATGGGAGCTTCCGGTGTCTGGCTAGCGGTAGCAATATCCTCATCACTTATAGGTCTGATGGCAATCTGGAAATATCATTCTGGAGCCTGGAAACTGCAAAAAGTTTGAACTTTTTGAGTATTGGGGCCGTCTAAAAGGGTGCGCTAACACGCACCCTTTTTAATTGTCATCCCAGGAGGATCCTATGTGTGCCTATGCAAGCACCCAATTAACGCTGCCTACAACTCCTGTTGTCAGGACAAAACGTCGCAAAGCAGGAGAAAAACAACTTTTAACAAACCTCAAATACAATTTACCAGTCTTCAAATTGATGATGGTAAAAGAAAAATCGGCCAGCAATCAAGCCAATTTAATTCGCTCAGCCAAAGACGCGGCCAGACTTCTGAGCCCTCTCACCTATGCCTGCGAAGAGCATTTTGTCAGCCTCCACCTCAACGCCAAACATGAGGTCATTGGCCTCCACGAGGTCTCACATGGCACACTTTCTGCCTCTCTAGTGCATCCCAGAGAAGTATTCAAAGCAGCCCTGGTTGCCAACAGCTACGCCATCCTGGTCTGCCACAACCATCCATCCGGAGCACGCATCACAGCCTCAAAAGAAGACCTGGCCACCACACGCACCTTAATAGAGGCAGGCAAGGTCCTGGGTGTTGCCGTTTTAGATCACATTATTTTAGGACCACAGTCACAAGATTTATCCTGTCAGGGCGAGACTTTTCAGCCCTTTAGCTTTAGAGAAGAACACCCTGAGCTTTGGCACACAAGCTCAGACGATTGACCGTTAAATCCACGTTAAGCAGCGTTGCATGCGGTTTTTGTGAAATATCTCAGATCCCATCTTGAGCAAACCGCTAAAATAAGGGGTCAGTCAATATAGCTTAAGCAATGTCCCATATAACCAGACGCAAATCACATACAGTCGCTGTCGGCGATAAGTTCATCGGCTCGGATTATCCAGTACTGGTCCAGTCAATGACCAATACACCCACCGAAGATCCAGAAGCAACAGCCCATCAGGTGATGGAACTGCACCAGGCTGGCTCTGAAATAGTCAGAATCACAGTCAACACAAGAGAAGCAGCACTGGCTGTGCCGCAAATAGTAAAAATCATGGCAAAGAGCGGCGTATCAGTGCCTCTCGTGGGTGACTTTCACTATAACGGTCATCTTTTACTTTCTGAATACGAAGACTGCGCCAGATTGCTAGCAAAATACCGTATCAACCCGGGTAATGTCGGTCGGGGCGATCGTCACGACGACAACTTTAAACAAATGGTGGATGCTGCTGTCAAATGGCAAAAACCAGTGCGCATCGGTGTCAACTGGGGCTCACTGGATCAAGATTTGCTGGCCACTATGATGGACGAAAATTCAGCCAGACCAGACCCACTGGATGCTCATGCAGTACTTATTGAGGCTATTGTAGAGAGCGCCATTTCTTCCGCTCGTCTGGCTCAGTCCTATGGTCTCAAAAAAGAGCAAATCATACTCAGCGCCAAAGTCTCCGAAGTCAAAGACCTGGTTACTGTTTATCGCAAACTAGCAAAAGCTTGTGATTACGCGCTCCATCTGGGACTGACAGAAGCGGGCATGGGCATGAAAGGGACTGTGGCATCGACAGCAGCGCTGTCTATTTTGCTCTTTGAAGGTATCGGCGATACCATCAGAGTCAGCCTGACACCACAACCCGGCGAGCCTCGTATCGAAGAAGTCCTGATTTGCCAGCAAATATTGCAATCACTCGACATCCGCTCATTCAAGCCACAAGTGACAGCCTGTCCCGGCTGCGGACGCACCACTAGCACGGTTTTTCAGGAATTAGCCAGAGACATCGAAAAACATCTGACGGCAAAACGACTGATCTGGCAAACAGAGTACCCCGGTGTCGAAAACATGAAAGTAGCTGTAATGGGCTGCATCGTTAATGGACCAGGCGAATCTAAACATGCCGATATCGGTATCAGCCTGCCCGGTACAGGCGAAGAACCAAAGGCTCCAGTCTATGTGGACGGTAGTTACCATTCAACTTTGCAAGGCGCGAAGTTGGCTCAAGACTTTATCAGTCTTGTCGAAAAATATGTGCAGGATAAATTCGGAGTTAAAAAATGACATCAAGCCGCCGCGTCCTCAAGTCGCTTTTGGCTTTTACAATACTGGCCCTGACCTCGTGCTCCTCAGCCCAGGCAAAAGTAACACTGGCAAAGATTTTTACTGACGGTGCTATTCTGCAAAAAGGTAAGCCAATACATATTTTTGGCTCAGCCTTGCCTGGTGAAGTCGTCACCGTCCAGCTAGGCTCGGGCGTAGCCGGTCAACAGGTAGTAGGCAAAAACGGCAGATTTGATGTGACACTACCGGCGATGACTGAGAGTGGACCACTGGAGCTAAAAGTATCAGGACAAAACACCCTGCTTTTAGCCAATATCAGACTGGGACAGGTCTGGCTTGTGGCTGGCGAAGGTCTTGTCCATGGCAGCATGGAAGAGGAATTGAGTCTCGATAAAAAATGGGACCAGCCCACCACCGAAAGCACTATGCCAGCCAATATGATGATCTTTAAGCAAGAATTAGCCATCAAAAGGAGCCCAGACCGAATTGGTAGTGGCAATCCCAAATGGATCAAGGCTAGCGATAAAGCAGCAGCAAACTACTCGGCACTGGCACAAATATTTGGCAAGACTCTGGCTGAAAACATCAAAGAACCTGTCGGTATAATCCAGGTCAGCTGCCCCGATACACCGCTGAGAGCCTGGCTATCCGAAGCCGGTCTGGCGAGCAAAGGTGATGGTCGCACAATCCAGAGCAAATTTATGCTCGACGAAGACAATTACAACAAACTCTGGCTTGATTACCAAAAGAATAAATCAGCAGGCATGGCACCAGAACTAGCTGGACTGTCCTCTGGTGTATACAACGGCATGCTGGCATCACTTGTGCCTTATGCTCTCAAAGGCATAGTCTTTTGTCAGGGTGAAAGCGATATCAAAGCGCCTCTCGACTATAAACTATTACTGCCCATTTTTATTACTGACATAAGAAGCAGATTCAATCAAGCTTCGCTACCATTTGTCTATCTGCAACTCGGTGCCCAGCCCTCACAAACTATCGACAAAGACAACAATAGCGAAGCAGCGAGCATCCGTCTCACCCAGCTCAAAGCGAGAGTAGCACCGCGTAGTTATATGACTGTATCTTGTGATCTCTGCCAGGAAGACGTCAAAAAAGGCACCATTTATGTCTCAGCCGAAGACCTTGCAAAACGGTTAGCAGGGGTCACTCTAGGTGCTGTATATAGCCAGGCCAAGCCATATCTCACTCCGGTTGTTGAGTACACCGAGGTAGTAGGCGAAACAATAAAAGCAGTATTCAAAAATGCTCCCTCTGGTCTGATCTGCCGCGACAAAAAACTCAAAGGTTTTGCCATAGCTGGCTACGATCACAAATTTTTTGATGCCACCGCCAGCCTTGAAGATCTCACAGTTTACCTGCAGAGCAAATTTGTAAAATCACCCAAGTATATTCGCTATGCCTGGGGCAACAATCCGCGCCTCTCGCTTTTTTCGGAAGAAGGTATGCCAGCATCACCCTATGCAGACGACAGATAAAATGAAAACGAAGTCCCGGGTCATATTAGCCGCTGCATTTACTGCTGTATCGCTGTTTAGTTTTGTGGCAGGCTCTATTGTTATAAGCGCTATCAACACCAATAGAGATATACCCGCGGCTCAAGCCCAGGTCAATCAAACAGATGCGCTAGTTACTTACAGTATCTATGATCCCACTTTTAAATTAGTAGCAGGCACCTACAGTCACCCGGCCGGCTGGCAAGCGGACAGCCAGGTCAAATGGGATATCGAAGCCTTCAGCCAACCACTCAAATTGCACAGCATCGCTCAGAGTCCAGATGGACTGAGTGCCCTCGAATTTTTTCCCGCTGAACAGTTTTGCTGGCTTGTACCTAATCCCGGCTTTAAACATCCAGGTCTACCCATGGGTGACGGCGCCACTTTATTGCCACCAGTCTCAGCGGTGGACGCCATGGTGCATTTTGTCATCCCCAAATTGCGCGGCAACGTGCCTAATTTGCAAATACTGCAAGTGGTACCAATGCCCGAGCTCTCTCAAACTCTGGGACTCACGCCAGCACCAGGCAGCACCGAAGAAGGCGTTGTAGCCAAACTCAGTTATCAACTCAATGGCGAGCCCGTCGAAGAAGAAATCTACGGCGTCAAAGTGGCGTTTCCCGGTGGTGTCACCAGTTTTGGTGGCGCTGGTCGAATCACTCAGTACAACTGGGGCTTCCGCACCCTCTTTAGCTTCCGCACCAAAACTGGTGGCGTGGACGCGGTCAGACCGGCATTTGTAGCCATGGTGCAGTCTTTTAGACCAAACCCAGCATGGCAGGCCTGCCGTGCTCAGTTTCAACAGAGAGCGCTGCAACACAATAATTTTAGATTGCAATTGACCCAGCAATCAATCGACAACGCCAATATGCTGTCGCGCACTGTACTGGCAGCCAATGAGCAATTCTTCCAGCATCAAGCAGAGCGCAGACAATACCAAGCCGTGTCGGATCAGATGCGCATTGACGCCAGACATAATGACGGCAGTGCGGGTACTCAAGCCAGCTTAGGTGGCTTCAGTCGCACCGACGCCGTAAATGATTTACTTGGTGGACAAGAAACCTACCAGGACGGTTCTGTTCATTCTGGCTATCACAGTAATATGTGGAGCGATGGTCAGGGCAATTACATCCCCTCCAATGATCCTAATTTCAATCCAAATATCAATTCCAGTAGTACCTGGACACAAATACAAAAAAAACAGCTGGGTCAGTAAATCCAGCCCTGGTATTAGACCTTGATGCCGTTGACGACATGACTGTCGCCTTTGCCAGCTAGCAAATTGATCATAGTGGCACAAGCCATGTCGCTAGCTAGTTGATTAGCCTCTTTTGTATTAAAAGCAGTGGATTCGTTGGAATAATAAAAACTCTCGGCCGGTAACTCCTTAAATGACTGTGCCGGAATATGATCGTAAGCAGCTCGGATGCGGCCGCTCTTGAGCTGGTCCAAGAGGGCATCAGCGTCAACTGAGCCATGAAATGACGTATCAACCAAAAGTGCTCCATCTTTTAGCACAGCCAGTTGATTAGCGCCTATATAGCCAACACCAGCCGCCTTAGATGTATGCAAACTGACCACGTCGCAGGCAGCCAATAAATCCATCATATCCATGTAATTGACGCCCAGTGCCTCTTCGATTTGGGGTTTGCGTCTTTTACTGTAATAACTAACTTGCTTTACACCGATACCTTTTAGCATGCCGGCAACGGTGGCACCAATGGTGCCCATGCCGATAATACCAATATGGCAGTCTAGCAAACCCCGAACTGTCTTAAAGGACTCTTTACCAGTGCGGCCAAGGCTAAAAATTTGACGTTGCATCGAGAGCATCAAAGTAAGAGCATACTCGGCCACTGCTCTGGCATTAGCTCCGGGGCAGTTTGCAATAGCCACACCTTTTTGAGTAGCCTCGACGTAACCAGGGATATAACTCAGCCAATCTGCTCCGGTAAAAATTAGCGCTTCAAGACAATCAGCAGAGTCTATTACTTTGCCTGAGACCTTTTCGATGCCACCCAGGATATAACCATGTTTGCCCTTAATAGCATCGATCAATTCAGCTTCGCTCGCCATGGGCTTATCCAGACGAGTGACAGTGATACCACTTGCTTCAAATTTTTGGATATGTTCGTCAAAGATAAAAAGACTATCTGTGATGAGCACATTTTTTTTGGCAGACATAGTGCACCTCTAGTTGTGGTAATAGCAATAATGCCTGGGGTTACCAGGCATTATCAATTCGTTTTAATTAGGGCTCTTAGTTGTGCTCATGCAATTTGCGCACGGCATCGGTGAGCTTGGGCACCACTTCCAGACAGTCACCAACGATACCGTAAGTGGCGTGCTTAAAGATGGGGGCTTCAGGATCTTTGTTGATAGCCACAATCACCTTGGATGATGACATACCAGCGAGATGCTGAATTGCTCCAGAGATACCACAAGCGATGTAGAGCTTGGGACTGACAGTCTTACCGGTCTGACCAACTTGATGCTGGTGATCAATCCACCCAGCATCAACTACAGCGCGAGAAGCGGCAAGAGCAGCGCCAAGAGCATCACAAAGTGATTGCAGTACGGGCCAGTTTTCTGGTCCCTTGATACCACGTCCGCCACAAACAACGATGCTGGCTTCGCTAAGCTCGATTTTATTACCTTCGCTAGCGTGTACTTCTGTCACTTTGGCTTTAGCATCGCTAAAGTTTACAGCCAGGTCTTCAACAGCAGCGCCTGCGCCAGAGCCTTCTTGCACAGCAAAAACGTTTGGTCTGAGTGTAACAAAGCTGAGCGGGGCAGTTATCTCGTAAGTACCATAGGTCTTACCAGAATACATAGCTCTGACTGGCAAAAGCTCAGCGCCATTATTTTGGAAAACCATAACGTCAGAGATGCAGGGAGCATCAAGTCTGGCAGCGACTCTGGGGACAAAGTCTTTAGCCATAGCGGTATAAGCAGCAAAGACATACTTAGGAGCGATAGCTTTAACGGCCTCAGCCAGAGCTTGAGTGTATGTTTCTGATGCGTAGTTACCGAGCACAGCGTTTTCGATAACTACAACTTTTGCAGGATTGTATTTAGCGACATCACTGCTCAATGCTTTGACATTGGCACCGATAAGCAAAGCAGTGACACTGCCACCAACTGCAGCAATCTGACGATTTGCTTCGGACAGGGCTTCAAGAGAGGCTTTACGCAGTTGTCCACCGCGCTCCTCGATAAAAACCAAAATACCTTGCGACATTTTATTACTCCAAAAAATTTGATTTAGATGACATGCGCTTCGCTGTGGAGCAGATTGATCAACTCTTTTACTTGAGTGTCACAATCGCCTTCGATTTTGCGACCAGCTGGACGCTCAGGAGGCAGGGACATCTCTTTGATCTTGACCTTAAGCTCGCTACCACCGACTTTGCCCTTGAGGCCAAGAGCGGCAGCATCTTTAACAGCAATCTCTTTACGACGAGCAGCCATGACACCTTTGATACCGGGATAGCGGGGCTCGTTGAGACCTTTTTGCGCGCTAATTACAACGGGCAAATTGCCTTCCACGATTTCATGAGCACCTTCGATTTCGCGCTCAGCCTTAAAAGTCTTGCCATCTGATTCAAATTTAACAACCATCGTTGTTTGAGCATAATCAAGCAATTCAGCCAGCATAGGAGGGACTTGCGAATTGTCGCCGCCCACACCTTGTTGTCCGACAAAAACTATTTCATAGCCACCATCTTTGATGGCGCTAGCCAGGACTTTGGCAGTGGAGAGCGTATCTAAGTTGGCAAAATCAGCGTCTGTGAGATGCACAGCACTATCGATACCTCTTGCCAGACTGTCACGCAGGACGTCGGTGCACTCGGCGCCACCCATCGAAATAACAGTGGTGTCGCCACCAAGCTTTTCTTTGAGCTTAAGCGCCTCTTCTATGGCGAATTCGTCATAGGGGCTGGTAATAAATCTAATTCCATTGAAGTCGATATTGGTTTTATCGGCTGCGATGGCAATTTTAGCTTCCGTGTCTGGCACGGCTTTTACACAAACGGCAATCTTCAAGGCCCTGTCTCCTGAGAGAATCTAATCTTCGCTCGATTATAGAAGCCTGAATTTAATAGTCCGAATTTTTACCAGATTGTTTAATGACTAGATTTCGGCAGGCGGCAGGTTGTCCAACTTTTCAACAGTCTCTTCCACCTTGGCTTTTGACTTGTCACGGCCCAAAAGCCCTTCTGGGGTGAGATAACACTTTTCGTTTTCACACCAGACAATCTGGTCTACAAGCTCATCGGGGTCATCAATGACACGCAAAAGCTCGAGTTCTTCTACTGTCAAAAAGCCTCTTGTGACAACCTCAGCCTTGAGCCATTCAAGCATAGGAGACCAAAACTTGGAATCCACGAGAAAGACTGGAAAGCGTTTAATTTTCTTCGTTTGAATTAAGGTGAGAGTTTCAAATAGCTCATCAAGACTGCCAAACCCCCCTGGCAAGATGACAAAGGCGACAGCGTATTTGACAAACATCATCTTGCGTACAAAAAAGTATCTGAAATCAAGAGACTTGGTTTGATAAGGATTAGGTCCTGTCTCACGCGGCAAGATTATATTGAGTCCAACTGAGACCCCACCAGCAGCCAGCGCGCCTTTATTGCCCGCTTCCATGACACCAGGTCCACCACCGGTAATGACAGCAAACCCCTTTTGGCTGATTTTGCGAGCGATAGTCTCGGCTTGTAGATAAACAGGATCGGTTGGCTTGCAGCGAGCTGTACCAAAAATAGAAACAGCTGGACCAATCTTGGACAGTTCGTCAAAACCTTCCACAAGCTCAGCCATCATTCTAAAGATACGCCAGGTATCTTTGACACTCATCTCGTCCAGTACATACCTAGACTCGTCCATTTTGTTTCCTTTCTTGAGTGCCTACAAAAAACAACTCCAGCGCATGGCTATCAGGCATCTGTCCAGTTTTAACTAGATGCTCCAGACGCGTCAACTCTACCCGTTTATTGATCAAAAATGGAAGAGAGACCGTGGACAATCTTTTTATATCTTTCTCCAAAACAAATGGATGAATTTTTAGCTCACCAGTCAGTCGCTTGGCAAGCTCACCGGGAGCAATCTGTTTGCGCTGCACACCCGGGGGCTGAGGCATTTTTTCGATTTCTCTCTCGCACATCGTTTTGACTTGCACCCACTTACCCATAAATGTCTGGATAGCGGCCATCACCCCCATGGCATTTTGCTTAGACAAAAGCTCCTGAAGCGACGCTAATGTTTTGCCATAATTGCCAGCTAGCCAGTAGTCGAGTACAGCAAAAATCTGCGAACTATGCGGACTGAGAGCTGTAACGTGGGCAAGCGTAATGTGAGTCTGCGGCAAAATAAAAGTAGCAACCTTTTGCAATTCGCTGTGGATATGGCGCAGATTTGCTTCCAGTCCATCAATTAAATAGGTCACAGCGGCATCATCAATCGTGGCATTAAAGCTGTGCGCCTCTTTACGCACCCAGTTTTCGAGTTTGGGATGGGGCGTACCACTCCAGTATTTTTCACGAGGAAATTCTTTAAGCTCCGCGTGTTTTGCAACAAGCTTGGAGAGCCTTAGCTGACTGTCAAAATTACTGGTGGCGACAAAAATCAAATAAGTATTTGGATGCACAGACGATAGCGCTTCAGCCAATCTGTCTTCATCGACATTGTCTTTGGAAGCGGCTTTAGCAGCCTTACTACTGCTAGCAGACTTTTCGTCCTTGGCACTGCGCTTTTTGGCAAACCAGTCTATGCGATCGAGCACGACCACTTTATTGCCAGGACCAAAAGGAATGGCAGCAGCCAAATCGATGACATCACTGGCCGGTGGATTATCCAGACGCTGATAGCTTATTGAAGCCCAGGCCGGGTCTACCAATTTTTCTTTGAGCACTTCCAGTGAGCGGTAAAGCTCAAAGTCTTCTTCTCCTGCTAATACTAAAACCGGCATACTTTTACCTGTTGCTTATTGCGGGATACGCTCGCCGGTGGAGAGAAAATATACTCGTTTAGCAATTGAAGTACAGGCGTCACCCATGCGCTCCAAAAAGCGGCTGCAAAACAAAAATTGAGCACGCATTTGAGCAGTAGCACTCTCTTGTTCGCCTAAATCAGAGAGCAATTTTTTAGAGAGCAGATCATGCAAATAATCAACATTATTGTCAGAGGCAAGAATTTCCTTAGCCTTACTTGGTGAATCAGTCAAGAAGCAAAGCAAAAGCTCTTGCACCATATGATAGACACTGGCAGCCATTTTGGGCAATTCTTCCGGTATTTCAATCTGGTCTTCGAGAGCCCAGCTGGCAAACTTAGCGACCCTGATGGCATGATCAGCAAGCCGCTCCAACTTGGAGGCAATAAGCGGAATCGAGACCAGGGCGCGAATTTCCTTTGCACCGTGGGCAGTGTCACGCTCGATAAGCAAATCGACACATTTCTCTTCGATTTCTCGACAAAGTGTATTGATTTCTTCTTCCTGTCTCTCGACAAGTGAGATATCTGCGCGCTTGTCACCTTTGAGCAGACGCGTCACTTCATAGACTGTAGTCTCAACCAGACGACCGAGTGTCAAGACTTCTTCTTTGATCAGAGTTATAGATTCGCCTTTCATATTCTTCTCCCTGATTTATTGCTCGTTAGCTGTCGGCATATTAAGCCGGTAGCCCGAGCGATGCACAGTCTCCAGCAGTTTTGGATTCTTGGCGTCTTCTTCTAGCTTTTGTCTGAGCCAGCGCACATGCACAGCCACAGTTTTAACATCACCCTCATAGCCAACGCCCCATACTTTATCGAGCAAGGTGTCAGTAGTCATTGCTTTACCCACGTTTTGCATTAGCACTTTGAGAAGTTTAAATTCGCGCGGTGAAAGCTCAATATTGCGACCATGATATGTGACACGCCTGGCGTCATCGTCGAGAAGTAGCGGACCAAGCTCAATACGGTTTTTGACCTTTTGCGCTTTGTCTTTGAGAGCACGGCGCAAAAGAGCATCAATGCGCGCCATCAACTCCACCATGCTAAATGGCTTGACCAGATAGTCATCGGCACCACTGGCAAGACCAAATGCAACATCACTTGGTGTGGAGCGACCAGTCAACATGATAATTGGCACATCTGCTGATTGTTCGCGAATCAGTCCACACAAATCTGGACCTTTCATGTCAGGCATCATCCAGTCAAGCATAACTAGATCAGGCAAAACCTCAGTAAACTTAGAGATAGCCACCAGTCCACTATTAAAAGGCACAACTTCAAAGCCGCCTCTTTTAAGGTTAAAGGAGAGTGTGTCGATGATAGTCTCATCGTCGTCCACAATCATAATTTTGATTTTGTCGCTCATTTACACTTACAAAGAGGGGAATAAAATAGTAAAGCGAGAGCCTTGACCCTCTTTTGATGTGACTGAGATCTTAGCACCGTGCAGTTCAACAATATGTTTAACAATGGTCAGTCCAAGTCCAGTAGATCCTCTAGTTTTGCTTCTATCTACTCGGTAAAAGCGTTGAAAAATCTTGGGAATCTCAGCCTCGTTTATACCGATACCAGTGTCCTCGACCTCCAGCACAAGCGGATCTCGACTGGCTCGGACAGTGACAGTACCGCCTTCAGAGGTAAACTTGATGGCGTTTTCTAGCAAGTTGACCAGGACCTGATGCATCTGATCAGCATCGGCAAAATACACAACATCGGGCGTGGTCTCGACTTTTATCGCCACTCCTTTAGCTAGAGCCAGCGGGCTGGCAGTCTCAAGAGCCTGATTGATAGCGGACAGAGCCGACACACTGGCCCGACCAGCTTCAGCACGGTTGATACTTACCTTTTCGTGAGAGAGCAGGTCGGAGACTAAATTTTGCAAACGGGTTACTTCCTCGCTTGTGCGAGTGAGCATGCGCCTGGCGGTTTCGGGCTCTTCCAGAGCGCCATCAAGGAGAGTCTCTACCAGGAGTTTAATATTCGCCAGGGGCAGGCGCAGCTCATGAGAGACTTCGGCAATCCAGGTATCTTCACTCCCGCCGGACTGGCCTGGAGTAGAAGCTTTATTACTGACGTCTGGCACCATATTTGATACTACAGGTCTTTGGATTGATACAGAGAGATAAGTTTTTACTCTTGGCTACAAGTCTATGCTTTAAAATCTTACTAAATGAGGCTCCGAATTAATCAGGAATAGCTCAGTAGTACAAAAAATATAAAGTGGTGAAGCAATGGGACCGGTCGTACTGGCAATATTAGATGGTTGGGGAATAACGGAAGAAACACTGGGAAATGCCATTCTGGCTACTTCCACGCCAAATTATGACTTGCTCAAAAGTAAATTTCACATGAGTCGGCTGCAAGCCTCCGGCGAGCATGTGGGGCTACCCAAAGGTCTGATGGGCAATTCAGAGGTAGGGCACTTGACCATTGGAGCGGGTCGAGTTGTGATTCAAAAGCTTACCCTTATATCTAATACGATTGCCGACGGTACTTTTTTTAAAAACCCGGTATTGGTAGAGGCAATCGAGCATGTGCGCAAGACCGGCGGCACATTGCATATCATGGGTCTCGTCAGCGACGGCTGCGTGCACTCCAGCCCGGATCATCTTGACGGCCTGATAGAACTCGCCCGCATCAATCAGATAGACAAGCTTGTCGTCCACCCAATCCTTGATGGCCGCGATACGCCGCCGCGCTCCGCCAAAAGATTTATGCGAGAGCTGGAAGAAAAACTAGCCGCAGCAGGTGGCAAAGTAGGCGTGGTCTGCGGCAGATACTACGCAATGGACCGCGATCAACGTTGGGAGAGAGTAGAGCGTTATTACAATGCTCTAACAATCGGCCAGGGCGAAAGTGCCGACAGTGCAGTAGAAGCTGTCGAAAAAAGCTACGCAATGGAAATTGGTGACGAATTTGTCACTCCAGTAATCATCAATAAAATCCCAGTCCAAACTGGCG
>Ga0075158_10001072_pt1 | contig 21134 bp, 9 predicted proteins | sample JI91814BDNA_FD_70968 | JGI IMG/M metagenome (GOLD analysis project Ga0075158, IMG submission 70968) | Wastewater effluent complex algal communities from Wisconsin, to seasonally profile nutrient transformation and Carbon sequestration -... | ecosystem: Engineered > WWTP > Effluent > Algae... | reverse complement strand
GACGTCTTGGATATTAAAAGCGTAAGCTCTGATCTCGCTTTCGGTCGCACCTTCACCCAAATGTTTTTTGGCGATGTCGGTGAGTAGCACTGGTTTTGCACCCTCGGTCAAGGCTGGTATGCTCAGGCGCCCAGGCTCTACATCGCGCTCCATCCGCGCACCCACAGACTGCATGTCTTTACCCGGCACTTTGATCCAGGTCAGGGTTAGGTCCCCAAATGGTACGGTTTTTAGTGCTTTGTCAGCCTGATCTTTTAACGGCCCGGCTTCTGCCACTGTGTCTGCCTGGCGTTCAGGTGCTTTAGTCTCGCTTGTAGTGAGGTCAATCTGGGGAAAGCCCATGCATTTAAGTTGACTGTCATTAGCCTCGCTTGAGTTTTCGCCCTTGCGGCAACCACGCCACGCCCCAGCATTTTGCATGAGATCGCTTGTTTGTGTTACCAGTGCGTTATCCCCTGCCGGAGCACTGCTCTGGACCTCCTGGGGCGACTGCATATCTTTTGCTTGTGACCTTACGACACTATTGTCGCTTGGAGCGTCAGAGCTTACTGCCATGTTTTTGTCTCTAACAAAATGGGGAGCAGGAAATCGGGTTTAGCCCTACCTGCTGCCCAGAGTAAAACTGGCAGAGTGATAAAAGCGTGAAAGTACATAGTAAATAGTACTAAGGACTGAGTACTATTTACTAATCTATGACTTTTGCGCTCTAAATCCGGGCCACGACACGGTGCATCTGACCGTCATCGACTAGCTCCAGATAACCCTTGGGCTCTCCATTATCTTTGCTTATGCTAGTGGGCATACCGGCTTTGACATCAAGCTCCGAGCGAGTCTCGACCTTGACCTCATAGTGCGTATTGCGGTAGCGGTAAGTAAAGGTATAACCAGTCCAGTTGTCTGGCAGACAGGGCTCAATATAGAGCTTATCGACCTCAATACGTAAGCCCAGCAGCGACTCGACAATGAGGCGGTAGAGCCAGGCAGCAGATCCCGTGTACCAGGTCCAACCACCACGGCCAGTGTGCGGCGAGACCGCGTAGACATCGGCAGCCAGGACATAGGGCTCAGCTTTGTAGGTATTGAGCCGCTCTTTAGTGTTGGTGTGATTGACTGGATTGATCATTGTGACCAATTCCCAGGCGTTTTTATTGTCACCCATCTCGGCAAAGGCCATCGCTGCCCATACGGCACTGTGGGTGTATTGCCCGCCGTTTTCACGCACACCAGGGACATAGCCTTTGATATAGCCAGGATCCATTTTGCTCTTATCAAAAGGCGGATCAAGTAGCTGGATCAAGTTAAAGTCGCGGCGCACCAGTCTTTGATTGAGAGACTTCATTGCCTGTACAGTGCGCTCTTTTTCTCCAGCACCAGATAGCACCGACCAGCTTTGCGATATGGAGTCAATCTGACATTCTTCGTTTTGAGAAGAGCCAAGCGGAGTGCCATCGTCAAAGTAGGCGCGGCGATACCACTCGCCATCCCAGGCATTGGCTTCGACATTGACTTTGAGCTTCTCTTTATTCTCACGACAGAGTGCAGCTGTTTCTAAGTCTTCGCGCAGGTTGGCGACTTCTTCAAAGTGATCGAGCACTTGATAGGTAAAAAACGCCAACCAGACGCTCTCGCCTTTGCCTTTAACACCAACGAGATTCATACCATCGTTCCAGTCGCCGCAACCCATAAGCGGCAAGCCATTGACGCCAAAGCGCAGACCATGCTTGATTGCTCTAACACAGTGCTCATAGAGCGTAGCGCTTTCGTTGCTTTGACCGGGCTGGTCATAATATGAGTCTTCTTCATCATTGACCTGTCTACCGGTAATAAAAAAGAGTGACTCATCAAGTATGCCAGTGTCACCAGTGGCTTTGACATAGCGACTGGTAGCCAGTGGCAGCCAGAGGAAGTCATCGGAGCATTGCGTACGCACGCCGCGATTGCCCGGAGGATGCCACCAGTGTTGGACATCGCCCTCGCTAAATTGTCTGCTAGCAGAGCGCAAAATTTGCTCGCGAAGTAGCGACGGTCTACTGTGCACCAGAGACATACAATCCTGGAGCTGGTCTCTAAAACCATAAGCTCCACCAGATTGATAATAGCCAGAGCGGCCAAAGAGACGGCAGCTCAAGACCTGGTACAACAACCAGCCATTAGCCAACATATTGAGAGACTGATCTGGCGTATTTACTTGCACGACATTGAGCACATCACGCCAAAATCCATGCACCAGATCATTGGCACTGCGACGCTCTTTGACGTCGCGGTAACGGTTGATGAGGATACGAGCATCAGCAATATCGCGGCCCTGACCGAGTCTAAACGATATCTCCCTTTCTTCGCCGTCTTCTAATTCGACAGGGACCTGGATAGCAGCGCAAGGATCTAGACCAGCGCCGACTCTACCGGATAGTCGCTTAAAGTCCAGGGCAGAGGGCTTTTCGAGACTACCATTGCGCCCGATAAATTCGGAGCGGTCTGCAGTAAATGTGGATTTGGCATTGTTCACATCAAAAAACACAACCCGCCCGGGGAAGTCATAGTTGTATGTGTTGCGAGCCACAAGACAGCCAGTCTTAAGATCGATTTCGGTGACGATATGCATCGATGTCTTTTGTTTGAGATCACCGAGTATCAAATCAACATAGCCAGTAACACTAAAGATGCGCTTCCGACCGCTATTGTTTTTAACTTTAATGACCGAGTGCTTGACTGAGGCATCAGGCGAGACAAAGATTGTTAGCTCAGTTTTGATGCCAAATTCTTCATGCTCAAAAACCGAGTAACCAAAACCATGTCTTGTAGTGTAGACACCCGAGCCAGGTTTAGGCAGTGGCGTCGGCGACCAGTAATAGCCGCTCTCCTCGTCTCTTACATAAAAAGCTTCACCAGTGGTATCACTAACTGGATCATTGTGCCATGGTGTCAACCGGTATTCATGGGCGTTTTCGCCCCAGGTATAGACGATACCGCTCTCCGAGACAATGGTGCCAAAAAACGGATTAGCAATAACATTAGACCAGGGAGCAGGAGTGGTGGTCTCGGCACTGGTAGTGATTATGTACTCACGACCATCGCGGGTAAAGCCACCCAGTCCATTGTCTAACATCAGATCTGTGCGAGGGGCAGTGAGCTTTGGCATGCCCGGTCTAAAGCTATGCAATGGTGTCAGCCTTGGCGGTCTGCGCTCACGCATAGGACGATTGCTGGTTTGCTCGGCAAGGGAGCCGCGATCATCAGAAATAACCAGTCTCGCTACAGACTGAAATAGTATGCGGTCCTCAGGCGAAATTTGCTCGGCAGCGCGCACAAATATTCCACCGTTGCCATCCAGCATGTGCGCTTCCAGACCACTGGAGATAAGCCCCAGTACTTGATCTTGCAGAGCCTGACGATAGCCACCTTGATCTTCGTTCCAAATCACCAGATCGCATATCAATCCTTTGAGACGCCAGTAAGCATGAGCTTGTATCACCTGCCTGACCAGGTCTAGCATGGCCATGTCTTTGATTTGCAACAGCACTATGGGGAAGTCGCCAGAGATAGAATAGCCCCAGAGGCTGGATTGCCCCCGAGTATTTTTGGCGATAATACCAGGCTCAGCCCTGAATGCCTTATTGGGATAGATAAGCGCTGAAGCCAGAGTATTAAAGAGTTGAGCATCAATATCGGTGGCATTAAGGTGACGCAAACCGACCTGACTGTGTGTGTAAGCCAGCTCAAAGACCCGCTCAGAGAGGCTCTTATCTTTGTATTTAGCGACAAGAGCTGTACAGCCTTCGCGACTCTCGTGGATACCAGTCACTATATTGATAGTGACGCTTTCTTCCGGCTCCAGAGTCAATCTGTGGCAGATAGCCACGATAGGATCGAGTACTGAGCCTTCAGAGTTGGAGAGTGCTGCCAGTTTGCGCATAGCACTGGGATCGCGCGGCGTATTGCCACGACCGACAAAGCGAGCGCGGTCAGTCTCGTAAGACAAGTCTTCGATGGTGGCACCATGCACGGCCATCATATGGAACATCCAGGGATTATTCTCACCCTGCGAGCGAGCACGGCGGTGGCAGAGGATAGCCCCTTGCTCTTTGAGCAGCTCGGTCTGGACAAATAGATTGCTAAAAGCAGTGTGCATCATGTCAGCGATGGGCGAGGCCATGACCACTTCGGCATAACTAGTTACGTCCATAGAACGCCTGCGATTAGAGCGATTGGTGATTTTGATGCGACGCATCTCAATATCGTCTTCAGGCGAGACCACTACTTCGGTAAAGGTGTCAAAGTCACCATCGCGCCGTCTAAACTCAGCTTTGGACTCACTAAAGACACATTCAAAACTCTCTGGTACTTCCAAAGTAGGTTGATAAGTATTGGAGAAAAAGTCCCCGGTCTCTCTATCGCGCACATAGCAAAATGTGCCCCAGTTATCGCGAGTGCTGTCTTCACGGAAGCGTGTCAAAGCCAGATCGCGCCAGCGGCTATAACTACCGCCCGAGGCAGTGATCATGACGTGATAGCGGCCGTTAGAGAGCAGTTGCAAATCAGGAGACTGGTTATCGGGACTGGTTATGACACGTACCGATGAGCCTGGCTGGGCGTAGACAGTGGGCAGATCAGCGATTTCGCTGGTAATCGAATGCACCGGCATGGTCTTGGGTACGCGCTCTTGCAAAAGCAGGTCTGAGGCAAGAAATCCAGGGTCAGCAATAAAGCGACGCTGCATTGGTCTATCGAGTAGCAAATAAGCCAGAGAAAGAAGACTCATGCCCTCATGGTGAGCCATAAAGGAGCGAATGACAGCAAACTTTTGACCGCGCGCCAGACGAGATGGTGTGTAGTCGACCGCCTCATAAAAGCCATAACGACCATAAAAACCTTCGTCAGCCAAAATTTGCAAGTTGTCGTAAGCCGCCTCAGGATTGACCATCAAAGCCATCACAGTGGCATAAGGAGCAATGACAACGTCTTCGATAAGACCGCGCTTGAGACCAAGGCCAGGCACACCAAAGGCGCGGTACTGATAGTTGAGATGAGTATCGGTGCTGTTATAGCCCGACTCAGATATGCCCCACGGCACGCCTCTTTGTTTGCCGTATTCGATTTGTTTATCGACAGCAGCTCGGCAGGTGCGATCCAGTAGAGTATCCTCATAAGTGGGCATCACTAGTAGTGGCATCAGATACTCAAACATCGAGCCAGACCAGGAGTAGAGCACAGGCTCTCCGCCCTGATTACTAAGCAGGCGCCCCAGTGCAAACCAGCTATCTTGAGGCAGTTGTCCCTGCGAGATAGCTGTATAACAACCAAGCCTGCACTCTGAGGCCAGCAAATCATAAAAACTAGCATCCAGTCTATGATCATCAACGTTATAGCCGATGGCTAATAGTTGACGACCTTTGTCATAGAGGAAGTCATATTGCATCTGACTCAAACTGAGAGCGGTGTTAGAGAGACTATCAATAGTCGCTATCAGTTGCCGAGCGCGGCCGCTGGCTTGCTCTACAAGCTCTGAGACATGAGGCATAGTCTCTGCTTTGACATTTTGAGCAAACTGTCCATCTTCTATACTGCGTTTAAAACCTGCCGACATTTGAGCCAGATCGCGCAGCGAGGGGATTTTGAGGAGCGGCGTCATGCCTGGATAAGCACAAATTTCGCCAGCTGCTTCGTCCTGATTAGAGATTTCATCGAGCAAGATCCAGGGGGTTAGCACTTCCAGATCACTGAGAGCGCTAGTGGCCTGACTGCTCAATTCTCTTGACCAATGCTGACTTTCTTCGTCAAAGTTCTGAGCGCCAGTTTGAATATCGAGAGCAAGCTGTGCCAAAAGCTGCAACAGTCTTTTGACTGTAGACAGATCTGGTTTGCCTGATAGCTCAGTACGAGCTAATTCCAGTGCATCCTTAAAATGATTGACTGAGCTTAGTGGTGACTTGAGAGTGTCCTCAAGGACCGCCAGGGTATCACCAAGTCCATCGATGAGACGTGGGGCAATAATCGGTTGATCAGCCAGGGCAATCAGTCCCTGCCTGAGCACCAGCAAGTGTCCGGCCAAATTGCCGCTATCTACTGCACTGACGTATTTGGGTACCAGGGGCAATAGAGTGACTGTATCGTACCAGTTATAAAAGTGCCCGCGAAATCTCTCCATTCTGGTCATCGTCGAGAGAGTGGCATGAGTACGACTGACTAGCTCAGTGATAGTGAGATAGCCAAAGTCAAAAGCACTGAGATTGGCCAGCAAAGCCATACCGATATTGGTCGGTGAGGTGCGGTGAGCGATGCGCTCCACCGGCTCGATTTGATAGTTATCCGGAGGCAAAAAATTATCTTCGGGGCCAGCCAGATGGAGGAAGAACTGCCAGGTGCGGCGCGCAGTCGCGCCCAAAAACCTAGTCTGCTTGCTTGTCAGAGTAGCTATTTTTTGATCTTTGGGACGACTCAAAGCCCAGGCAAAGCAAGGCGAAAATATCCAGAGAGCTAGTACTGGAGCAGCAAAAACCAGTACGCCGGGTCTGGCCCAACCGAGATAGGCAGCAATCACCAGTCCGACAAGGGGACCAAACCACATAGAGCGCCAGAATGCTGACATATAAGGACTAGCTTTGACACTACTAGCGGTGCGCCATTCCAGCAGATGCTTGTGACTGACAAACATGCGATAGAGTGTGCGCAGTATGGCATCACTGTTGCTCAGGGCTTCATAAGGCACACAAGAGAGGTGAAATGTCGTCAGACTGAGACTTTGACGGAAGCTCACAAAAGCATTTTTTAAATGCTGCGAGAGCGGCATTTCGCTTGGTTTGCGCAAAACATCCGACAAAAAGAACATAATGCCCGGCAAATAAATCAAAGCAGCCATAGAGGCAGTCCAGAAGAGCGCTTCACTGAGCCATGTCCAGGACAAAACAAAAAGTACAAGTTGAGACATCGGCACAAGGCTTCGGCGCAAATTGTCAAAAATTTTCCAGCGGCTCAAAAGCGACAATTCGTTGGCTTTGCTCTGACCACTGGCGTCTTTTGTAAAAGGCAAGAGCCAGCCCAAAATTTGCCAATCTCCACGGATCCAGCGGTGGCGTCTGGCAGCATCTACTGTATAACTACCAGGAAAAGTCTCATATAACTGTCCGTCTGACAAAAGTCCGGAGCGCGCATAACAACCTTCCACAAGGTCATGGCTCAAAATCTGATTATCCGGAAATCTGCCATCGAGAGTGAGACTGAAGGCTTCCAGTTCATATATGCCTTTACCAATAAAAGAGCCTTCGTGGAAAAGATCCTGGTAAACATCCGAGACAGTGCGAGTATAAGGGTCAATGCCTACAGTATGGGCACAAAGCCTGGCATAGTCGGATCGGTCATGTAGAGGCGATAGACTGATATCGACACGAGGCTGCAAGATGCCATAGCCATCCACAACCATTTTCTTTTGTTTGTCATAGCGCGGTCGGTTGAGTGGGTGCGACATAGCGCCCACAAATTTGCGCGCGGCTTCGCGTGGCAGCTGGGTATCAGCATCGAGAGTGATTATATATTTGACTGCACCAATGGCAGCGATGTCGCCAGCAATCAGACTAAAAGCGTCTGGTTTGTCATGTTGCAGTAGATCATTGAGGGCATTGAGCTTACCACGTTTGCGTTCAAAGCCCATCCACACGCCCTCTTGAGCGTTAAACAAGCGTGGTCTGTGCAGAGCAAAAAATGTGTCATTGCGCTCAGCGCAATATTTGCGGTTAAGCTCTTCGATGCCACTTTTGAGTCTATCTGTCAAAATTTCATCAAGAGGCATATGCTCCTGAGGAGCATCAGTAAAGTCAGTCAACAGGGCAAAATAGACCTGCTCATCCTTGTTTGCCAGATAGCGTACTTCCAGGGCTTCGACCATTTCATCCACACCAGCCTGACTGGTGAGCATAGTCGGCACCACCACCAGTGTCGTGGCAGTACTGGGGATGCCTTTAGCAAAATCCAATTTAGGCAGAGGATAGGCTTTGGCAAATATAGTCGAAACCCAGTTTGTCAAACTGACAGCAAGCTGACTTGTGGCAATCAATATGACGATGGCCAGCAAGCCTAACAAAACATTGTGCCAAACCGGATCATCAACACCGAGAGTAAATGGCACTTTGACTGGCAAAAATCCTGCCGTCCAGAGGTAAACGCTCACAAAGCCAGTAAAAATCCATATAGCACCAAGATAGGCAAAGAGCGGATAGCGCTTAGCAGCTCGGCGGATGATATCCCAGGCGCTGACACGTACCTGAGCGGCACGCTCAAGCAAATGATAGCCACGGCTAACCAGATAGTAGCCGACATGCAATGTACGTTCCAGAGAGACTTCACCCTCATCGGTCTTCCGACCTTCTGCCGCCAGTTGCACAGCCAGCCTAGCCACTTCCACTTCGGAGAGATGGGTACGGGTTGCCATTTTTTCGATGACATGACGGTAGTGATCGCGTGTAGCAAAATCCATGGAGCCGTAGACATCAGCGGGATCTTTGAGCAATGTCGCTTCGACAATACTGTGCGTCTCCACAAAATCAGACCAATCGACCGCCGCAAGAGCGCGCATCGAGCTTATGGTATTGGCGATGGAGACCTGGTTTTGAGCCTGTTGCTGAGTCTCGGCGTGCATCATCTGCTCGCGTGTCATGCCGACTTCGGAGAGCCACTGATCCACCCAGGAGAGCGGCAAAGTAAGACCCGGTCCCTGTCCTTGCAAGCGGCGAGTCAGCTCGGTGACAAAAGCTGATACGCGTGGCGGTTTAGAGCGCGCCATGTCAGCTACAACCAGGATGAGGCTGGTGGGGTCCTTTTCGGTGGTCTCGATCATTTGCTCAGCCCAGCCAATGGCTTTGGCTCTATCCCTGCCAGCAGAAGAAATAAATGCTGCCACGCGGCGCAAATTCTCAATTAAAGACAAGCGGATCATGATGGGAATAGCCCAGAGTTCGCCGAGATTGAGAGGAGCAATGGTTTGATAAGCAGTAACCAGACCACTCAAGCTATAAACATCTAATTTGCCATCGTTGTGAGCAATAGTCTCCATAGCGATGTCGTAGACACGGGGCAAGTCATTGCTTGGTCCACCAAGTAAGAGTGGCAGTGAGCGACTATAACCACGAGGCAAGTGCCTTTTGGCAATACGAATCTGTTCTTCCACAAGGAAGTAATTGTCGAGTAACCATTCACCAGCAGGCGGAATACGGTGATTATTTTGGATACTGGAGCGCAAGTCCTGCACAGACTGACGCAAGATAGCCTCATTGTCAGAGAGACGACCAAGCAACCTGTCGTTGCCTGACTTATGACTTAAAACATGCTGCCTGGCCAGCTCCAGCCCATGCTGCTGCATTTGGCTGGCACTAAACAATTCTGCCTTAAGAAACTGTTCAACGTAATTTTCCGGTTCCGCGTTTTCGCTTACAACACCTTGCAAATGGGACCTCGCCACTGAAGACAAACAATAACAAGACCCGGCGAGTGACCAATTGGTTCCACCCCCAAAATGCCGTGAGCTATTACCTAACAGAAACAATTATTACAGATTGAGGATCTTCTTTAAGTCTTTCCGTTGCTTCAATATCTCAGCCCACAGGTCGCCAACCTCTAGGAGTCGGGCAGGTACTGTATTGACAGTAAAATCAGTGGGATATATGTGCTGTAACTCTTGCCACTCAATTGGGCATGAAACAGTCGCTTGCAAAGAGGCGCGCACCGAATAAGGCACCGGGAGAGTTTTGCCACGGGCGTTCATGTTGTGATCAAAAAATACTCGACCAACGCGTTTTTTTACCGCCCAGTCCATTGTTATCTCTTTGGGACGCTTTGCGAGCAAATGCCTACCAATCACTTCGGCACACTCACGGATGACACGGTATTTGAGATTGCGCTCAATCGGCACATAGATATGCAACCCCGTCTTACCGGAGGTTTTGACAAAGCCGCTAAGACCTATACTCATGAGAGTCTCTTTGAGCCAGTATGCTGCCTGAGCTGCCATTTTAAAACCTTCTTTGTGTAGCTCAGGCTCTTCACCTTTCTTTTCTTTGCCGCTATAGAGATAGGGGTCAAGGTCCAACACCAAAAAGTCAGGATAGTTAAAGACACTATTTTCGACCTTTTCTAAAGAACCTCCGCCATCCAGCGAGACACCGCGAGCACCGGCGGCAGTGGCACGCGTATGGGCCGAGTGCAACTCCACCGCTCCCATTTGCGCACACCAGAGCAAAGTAGCCAGATTGTTACACAACATATACTGCCCGTCTTCGCCAGTACCGTCGCTAAAATAGCGCACAGTTTCGACAAATTCGGGAGTGCCTTTGATATCACCATGACGCTGAAAAAACTTTTGACCAAGGACACCATCTGGCATCCGAATCATAGTCAGAGGTCTGTCTTTGACAAAACGCAAAAAGTGCGGAGAAATCTCGGTCAAATAGCGCAAATAATCACCCTTGGTGACTGGCTCATGCTCTTTATCTCCGGGCCAGAGGATTTTGTCCAAATGAGACAGTTTAAGACTATGTTTATCGATAGTACAGATACCATCACTGGTACCACTCGACAAAAAGCCATCCGTCTTTGCAGCTGAAGCTATAGACGGTTGCTCACCGTTATCCGTCGACTTGACGGTCTTTAATCTAGTCTTTTTGACTCCACTACTACCTCTGTCATTATCAATACTCCTGGTCTGTTTGGTCCTTTGCGGCTTAAGAGTGCTGACATCAATATCCTCGCGCAGATGCATAAAGACCGGCGCACGCAACAGTCCCTGCTTTGTCTTTTCGTGGTATTTGATTTCGGCCACAAGCTCAGGCTTTACCCAGTGTACCTCTTTGTCAGTGAGTAAAGCGTCCACAGGAGCTGTTTTACGTGCTATAGCCTTAAATAGCTTGAGCAAGCTGGCAATATTTTTGCTATTAAAGCCAGTGCCAACTTTGCCAGCGTATGTAAGTTTGCCATCTTTTTGACGCTCCGCCAGGACCAGTGCTCCAAATTCGTTGGAGCGACTACCACTGCCAGCTGTATAACCACAGATGACAAATTCGCTACTTTTAACAGCCTTTACCTTAAGCCATGCGCCACTACGCTTGCCTTCTTCATATCGACCATCAAGCTTTTTGCCGACAACCCCCTCCATGCCTTCTTTGATGGCTCTAGCAAAGGCTTTTATACCGTCTAGGTCGTAGGCTTTGATCAGTTGGAGGTTTTTACTTTGACCGGGCTTAAAAGTATTGGTCAGGACTTTTTTGCGCTGGGACAGAGACTGTGCAGTCAGGTCAACACCTTTATTTTGCAAAATGTCAAAGACTATATAGCGCAACTCAAGACTGCGTTTACCTGGCGACTTACTCATGATTATCGAGCGCGCCTGCAATAACTCAAAGGACGGTTCACCTTTTTCGTTGAGGGCCACAAGCTCTCCATCGAGCACACAGTCGATATCTAGAGAGGCGAGCTGGCTGACTATCTCGGGAAACTTTTTAGTAACATCAAGACCATTACGGCTCAATAAAGTGACGTCAGCCCTCTGGAGATAAGCCAGGATACGGATACCATCAAGCTTGGGCTCAAATATGTAAGCCTCATTTTTAAAAGGAGCATCTGTAAGAGTTGCCAGCATCGGCTTAATATCCTGGCGCCGGCTGCTGGCATATTCATCATCATTCTTGACCAGTAACCAATTTTTTTTACTGCCATCTTTTGTATGCATCCGCACTAAAGACCAGCTTCCCGCAAGCTTTTTACCAATCAAAGTAAAAGTCAGCTTACCTTTAGCTACAGCATCAAGTATCGCTTGCTCGATATTTTTGTCGACTTTACTAGCACCCTCCGGTAAAAAGTGTCCGGTATCCCAGACAATTACTTCACCAGCGCCGTACTGACCTTTTGGTATTCGTCCTTCAAAATTGGCATAGGAGAGGGGGTGGTCTTCCACCTGGACAGCCAGGCGTTTGTCCTTAGGATCAAGCGAGGGTCCTTTAGGTACCGCCCAGGATAAAAGCCGCCCACCGGCTTCCAACCGGAAGTCATAATGCAAATGGCTGGCAGCGTGCATTTGTACTACAAATATGGGCTCTTTACTTTTGCGCCCAGGTTTGCCGGAGGGCTCATTAGTCTTCTTAAAATTTCTTTTGCGATTGTAGTCATCCAGAGGAGAAGCCATAACCTTGCTCTTTGTTGCACAGTTGATAATGATGTTTGTGGGACTAAGCGGTGATACCAAAGTTCCTCAGCTCAAATTGACGGGACAAACCACATGGAACCCAAGATATATACGCCCGTCTCAAATTTGTCGTAACACAATTTTTGTAAGGTGTTATATGGGTCGTCCAATGTGGTCTGGCACAGTAAGTTTTGGCATGGTATCAATCCCGGTAAAGCTCACTGCCGCCACCAGTGCCCGAGCGATTTCTTTTAAGCTTATCCACAACAAATGTCACACCCCCATTGAGGAACACCGCTTTTGCCCCCAATGTGAAAAAGAGCTGGCATGGGAAGACGTTAGCAAGGGCTATGAATTAGAAGATAAGCAATATCTAGAATTGACCAGTGATGACTTTGACAAATTGCCCTTACCAAGCAAAAACGTGCTTGATGTAGAAGCCTTTTTTGATATTAGTCAAATAGACCCTATCTTTTATGATCACACCTATTATATTGAGCCCGATAAACGGGGCAGGACGCCATATTTGCTCTTGCGCGATGCGCTGATCAAAAAAAACATGATCGCCCTAGGCTCTATCACACTGCGTACACGCGAGCGCATGTGCATCATCAGGCCGATGCAAAACTTCCTGGTAATGGAGACCCTGTTATATCCAGATGAAATCAAAAGCGAGGAGCCAGACCTGGGCACGGGTAAAGCCCCCAGCGCCAAAGAACTAAAAATCGCCGAAAATCTAATTGACCTCATGGCTGGTGACTTTGATCCAGACGAACATGTAGATCACTACAATGAAGCACTGGAAAAAATGATCGAACAAAAACTAAAGAGCAAGAGTCGCGGCACAAAGTCTACGGCTAAAACCACCGCCAGCACTAAATCTGGCAAAGTCGTGGACTTGATGGAAGCGCTCCAGAGAAGTATCAACTCGCTGGAGTCAAAAGGCAAAAGCAGCGCTAAACCATCCAGCAAAGGCACCGCCCGCCCCAAAGGCAAAACGACAAGAGCTGCTGGCAGGCGCAAAGCCAGCTAACTGGAACCTTTTGCCAAACTGAACAGTCAGGCTAACATCGTATGCGAGGTAGAACATGTCGTTAATGGAGCCTGGCGCAAATAAGGTGCGCTTTGCTGTAGTCGGATTGGGCCATATCGCCCAGACAGCGGTGCTGCCAGCTTTTAGTCAGGCAGACGGCAACTGTGAGCTGACGACACTAATCAGCGACGATGGCGACAAGCTGAGGACTCTAGCATCGCACTATGGAGCCTCTCACGTCTTTGACCAGAGCCGCTACGAAGAAGCACTAATGAGTGGCGCTTTTGATGCCATTTATATAGCTCTACCAAACGATCTGCACTGCGAATTTGCTGTTAAGGCCGCCCAGCACAAAATCCACGTACTCTGCGAAAAGCCAATGGCCATAAGCGAGGAACAATGCAGTCGCATGATCAAAGCCTGTGAAGATAACAATGTCAAACTGATGATTGCCTACCGACTGCACTTCGAAAAAAGCAATATGAAAGTCGTGGAAGCCATCCACAGCGGTCGTATAGGCGAACCAAGAGTGTTTAACTCTACATTTACCATGCAAGTCAAAGAGGGCATCCGTACTGAGCGCCAGCACGGTGGTGGACCCTTATTTGATATCGGTATCTATTGCATCAATGCCAGCCGCTATCTATTTAAAGGAGAGCCTCTGGCAGTTTCTGCCATAGCCGCACAAAGCAATGATCCACGCTTTGAAGAAATAGAAGAAGCTTGTGCTGTAACAATGAAGTTTCCAGGTGAAAGACTAGCATCCTTTACCTGTTCTTTTGGCTCAAAATCAGCATCTCACTACGAAGTCCTGGGCACAGACGGCATGATCCGGGTAAGCCCTGCTTATGACTATGACTCCCGTCTTTCATACAAAGTAGTTATTGGTGATGATCTAGACGAAATCACCGAAAAATTTGAAGGTCCCCAAGTTGATCAGTTTGCCCCTGAACTTATCTATTTTGCTGATTGCATCCTCAACGATAAGCAACCAAGCCCCAGTGGACTCGAAGGACTAGCTGACATTCGCATCATTGATGCTATCAAAGCATCGCTTAAAAGCGGACGAGTTGTGGCTCTTCAGTCCATTAAGGATGACCAACTGGAAAGACCAGATCAACGCTTAATTATAGAAAAGCCAGCGGCAACAGAGTTACCGCCGGTCGTACATGCTGAATAGTGACAACGAATAGCCTAAACCTGGTGCATGCATCACTGAACCAAAAGACTAAACGAGAGGGTGGTAGCCCTCTCGTCCAGCTGACTGATGACTCCACTTTTGAGCCGAAGCTCATTGGTGGGTAGGAGAATGGTTATTCCTGGTCATCAATATCTCTGTTAATTGCGGTTATGGTGCTCTAAATAAAATTGGTTTGTTTTAGTCCACGATTTTTCGTAGAAACCACTTTTTTGTTAATTACCTTCCGCCTCCACTTAGACCATAGTGCACTGCATCAGTTCCAACTTATTTTGCGATTAAAGATTAACTTAAGGAGCTCAACAGTAGGACGCCAGCAAACCTTGCACCACCTATGGTGCAGCATCTGGCTCTACAATAAGCCTTTTTTGTACTCAACAATGTCAACATGGAACTTAGACTATTGAGCTTAGTCAATTCCATATCCAATGACAGAATTGCGGATTGGAAGCTCTACTGTCAGCTCTTAAACAAAGGTAGAAAAAGAATGAGAAGCAAAGATATAGTTTTGCTTTTGCTTATTTCTTCTGTGAGTAGCCTTAACGTCGCTAGCTTTGCTGGTGAAACAGAGGTGAAAGCGGATAACACCAAGCAAAACAAATACGATCAAGTAAATGATCGCCCGGAAGCTCAAGATCAGTCTAACGAAAAGACTTCGGTACAACTGGTCTCAAATATTCGCAAAGACATCATGTCTAAAAAAGGTTTTTCAGTAAACGCCCAGAACATCAAGATAATTGATGAGAAAGGCACTGTTTACCTGCGCGGTCCAGTGGATAGCGACAACGAAAAATCAAAGCTGGAGAGCATCGCCAAAAAATATTGCGGCAACTGCTACAAAAGCGAGCTCGAAGTCAAAACCCATTAGGTCTTTGACTAGCAGCCATTACAGACACTTTAGTTAATGATAAACCTCAGGAGGTTTTATGAAACAGGCAGTAATTTGTATCGTACCTACAGAAGTAGAAGCCGATCGTATTGTGGATCAACTGAGAGCATCGGGATTTCCCGATAGTTCAGTGTCAATTTTGATGCCCGACCGCATGGCTAACAAAGACCTCGGTCACGAAAAACACAGCAAAGCGCCCGAAGGCGCAGCCGCCGGTGCTGGCACTGGCATGGTGCTGGGTGGAGCGCTAGGATGGTTGGCTGGTATCGGTTCGCTGGCAATTCCTGGAATAGGTCCTTTTGTCGCCGCTGGTCCAATCATGGCCATGCTCAGTGGCGCAGCCCTTGGTGGTGCCGCTGGTGGTGCCACGGGCGGTCTGATTGGTCTGGGTCTACCGGAGTATGAAGCCAAACAGTACGAAGGACGCCTGCGCGATGGCAACATCCTCATTTCTGTCCATACAGAAAACATGGAAGAAGCCAAGCAAGCTGAACAAATCTTCAAAAATGGCGGTGCCAAAGACATTCATCGCACCGGCGAAGAAAAAGTCAAAGGTCGTTAATTCCCACCGACCTCAACAAAAAAGAGACAGCCCAGGCTGTCTCTTTTTTGTTTAAGCATTTGATCAAACACTGAGCCGGTTGCGTATTGAGGCTAGTATGGCGATTGCCACCCGGCCACCATCCACTTTATCTTTAATCAGATAATTGTCAGCGCCGTTTTTGAGAGCATGGGTCAATACTTCGCGGTCATCCATACCAGTGAGGATGACAATTGGTACGCTGTTACAGACATCTCTTAGCTCAGTATATGTTTGCAGTCCATTGCTATCCGGCAAATTGAGATCCAGCACAACAGCATCAAAGCTTTTGCTCATAATGGCTTGCTTAGCTGCACTCAAGGTCTGGACATTTTGCACATGATTAGGAAATTCTTTGATATCAGCAAGCATAGAAGCCATCAGCTCAGCGTCTGATGGACTGTCTTCTACTAGTAATATCTCTGTATTTTTAATCGTCATGGGTACCATTTGGCGGGATTTTGGCAACTACAAAATAAAAATTTTGGATGTCCTTTACTATACCTATAAATTTATCAAAATCTACAGGCTTTGTTATGTAAGCGCTGGCTTGCAAGTTATACGAATCCAAAATGTCTTTTTCGCTCTCGGAGGTAGTCAAAACTATCACCGGGATACGGCGCAAGATAGGGTCCTTTTTGATTTCAGCCAATACCCCGTGACCGCTTAGCACAGGCAAGTTGAGGTCTAACAGGATCAAATCAGGCAGCACCGCTTTGTCATATTTACCACGACGATGTAAATACTCGAGAGCCTCGCCGCCATTATCAATAATGGTCAGGGTATTCATCAGACGGCTCTGCTTAAAAGCCTCAACAGCTAGCTCTGCATCTGATGGACTATCTTCTACCATCAAAATCTGGATGTCTTTAACGTTCATACCTCTCCTTGTAAGATAGCCACAAATATATCAGGCTGGTAATGTCACGACAAAGGTAGCACCCTCGTCTAATTTGGATTCTGCCTTGATAGTGCCTCTGTGCCGCTCCACAATCCTCTTACAGAGCGATAGTCCAATGCCCGTGCCCTCGTATTTGCTGCGAGAGTGGAGACGCTGAAAAATCACAAAAATCTTTTCGGCATACTGAGGATCAAAGCCGATGCCATTGTCGGCTATTTTTATTTGCCATTGATTGTCAACTCTTGATGCCGACACCACAATAACAGGCGCTTTGTCAGAACGGTACTTGAGAGCGTTACCAATTAGATTGATAAACAACTGCCTGAGCTGGTTTTCGTCACCGGTGATAGTCGGCAGCTCTTGGCACACAATAGTGGCATCATTTTGGGCAATGGACTCAGCTAGAACCATTTGCACGTCTTTGAGCAACTCGTTTAAGTTAACAGATACCATATCGCCGCCACGGGACTCGACTCTGGCATATTCGAGCAAGCCATTGATGAGAGTGCGCATGCGCTCGACGCCCTGAGTAGACTGATCAATCCAGCCCAGAGCGCGCTCATCGAGCTGGTCTCTATAAGTCTTGGCCAGTAGCGAGGTAAAGCCCTGCACGGCCCTCAGCGGTTCTTGAAGATCATGGCTGGCGACATAAGCAAATTGTTGCAAATCCTCATTGCTGCGGGTCAAATTGGTGGCGGTTTCACGCAAATCAGCCTCGGTTTTAAGACGTACAGCTATTTCACTTTGTAATGCGTCAATACTCTTGCGCTGGACATCTGCGTACACTCTATTGAGGTTATAGATGTAAATTAGACTCCCTCCTTCGAGGATAGTCAGTAGCACGATGATACCTATTATTAGATTTTGCAGCTTGGCCACTTCTTCTTTGCGTTGATCTAGCAACGCTAGTTGGTGTGATTCAGTCTGATCAATTAGCTGGCGAATAGCATCCATTGTGCGCTTGCCCTGCCCCGTAGCAATGAGCGCACTGGCAGCTGCTGGCGAAGTCTGATAGACAAAAAGGACCTGGTTGACAAAGTCCATTTTGACTTTAGCCAGCCGCTCAATTTCTACAATTCGGCTTGTCTCTTCACTATCGTCCTGCACTAACTGCCGCACCTGGGCTATAGAGGTGGCCACAGCCTGCTCTGACTTTTTAAGTGGCTCCAAAAAGCTCTTGTCTGCAGTACAAACATAACCTCTTTGCCCGGTTTCACAATTGAGTAAGACAATAAGGCAATCTTTGGTGCGTTGAATCACCTGATTGGTATGGTCTACCCAATGCTTGGCCTCCAATAGCCAATAAGCGCTTGCAAAGAGACAGACCAGTGAGGCGATAAAGATAAACCCAGCAATAACTAAGGCATATGCCGTTTTCTGGTTAAAACTGGGAGACATGGGCTACCATTCAAAAGCTATAAACATTGGTACAAAGTGTGCCCAGTTCAACACGCACCCCTTACCATCAGGTAAATTATAAACTGTGGGTACAATTGACGGGTTCAAAAAGGGCCATATCTGCACTTTTTAAACAATATATATAGCCAGGCGTTAAAATCGGGAACCCCAGGACAATATGTCGGTCTAAACTCAGTCGCGCCAAGCAAATATCCAGGGGTTGAAATGTTTATTAGAAGGATGCCAGAGGTACCTTGACTAGATGACATCTAATGATCCCAGCAACCCAGACAGTCATATAGCCATCGTTAACGCCTTGCGACGCATGAAGCAAGGGGACCTCACCTTTCGCATGGCTCCGGGCAACACCCCAGAGTCAATCGAAGTGGCCCAGGCATTTAATGAGCTGGCAGTTTTTAACCAGGAGATGGTGCAAGAAATTCGCCGGGTCTCCAAAGAAATATCGCAGGAAGGCCAGTTTACTGAGCGCTTTGCCATCAAAGGCGCCGCGGGCAGCTGGGAAGTTGTTGCCGAAGATTTAAATGCTTTGATCAAAAATTTGATCAGACCAATCAGAGATTCAAACGCGCTGCTACGTTCGGTTATAGCTGGCGACCTGACTGAGACCATGCCATTGCAATATGATGCCATGGAGCTAAAAGGTGAGTTTAGAGAAGTGACTGAGACCACCAATAAGATGGTGGCTCATCTGGATGCTATTTGTACCGAGCTCAACCGCGTCGCTCGCGAAGTCGGACTCGAGGGCAAGCTGGGCGGTCAGGCAAGACTCAAGGGAGCATCTGGCACCTGGAAAGAACTGACCGACAATGTCAATTTGATGGCCACCAATCTCACCGACCAGGTGCGCAATATCGCCACAGTAGTCAGTGCGGTAGCTAACGGCAACCTTAAACGCAAATTGATGCTCCTGGCTAAAGGTGAAATCGCTGAGCTAGTGGACACAATCAACTCCATGATCGACACACTCGATATTTTTGCCGACCAAGTCACATCAGTTGCCCGTGAAGTAGGCGTAGAAGGCAAGTTAGGCGCTCAAGCGCGGGTGCCCGGTGCATCTGGTCTGTGGCGCGATCTGACAGACAACGTCAATCAACTGGCAGACAATCTCACTATCCAAGTAAGAGCCATCTCTGATGTGGCTAAAGCCGTGACAAAAGGCGATTTGACAAGACAAATTGGTGTGGCCGCCTCAGGCGAAGTGGCCTCACTCAAAGACAATATCAACGAGATGATCCGCAACCTGCAGGATACCACTCTCAAAAACACAGAACAAAATTGGCTCAAGACAAACCTGACCATGTTTGCTCGTTTGATGCAAGGTCAAAGAGATCTATGGACGGTATCAAATCTGGTGCTGGCTCAATTAGCACCTTTGATTTCTTCGCATCAGGGCGCGTTTTATATCCTCGATGCCGAAGAAAACGATCTTACTTTACGGCTTTTAGGTAGCTATGCCAATCAAAAAGGCGATTTACCAGAGTCGCTCAAACTGGGAGAGGGTCTGCTCGGTCAGTGCGCTATGGACAGACAACCCATCGTAATAGAAAACGTCCCGCAACAGTTTTTCAAAGTAAATTCTAGCCTTGGTGTTACAGAGCCCGGTCACGTGGCAATTTTCCCAGTGCTCTTTGAAGGACAGCTCTTAGCAGTAATCGAAGTAGCCACATTGCACCACTTCGCCCCTATTCATCTATCTTTTATCGAGCAATTGACCGAAGACATCGGCATTGTGCTCAATACAATTCAGACCAACACACGCACCGAAGATCTCCTGGCGCAATCTCAGACACTGGCTAAAGAACTGAGACAGCAGCAAATGGAGATGACCGAAACCAACAAAAGGCTGGAGCAACAAACAGTCTCTCTGCAAAAATCTCAACTACAGCTGAGACAAAAACAAGATGAGTTAGAAGTCACCAACCTGCAACTGGAAGAACGGGCCACACAGGTGCTTTTGCAAAAAGAAGACGTGGAACAAAAGCGTCGCGAAATCGAACGTGCTCACCGCGCTCTTGAAGAGAAAGCGGAACAACTGGCATTAACATCAAAGTACAAGTCACAGTTTCTTGCCAATATGTCCCATGAACTGCGCACTCCACTAAATAGCTTGCTTGTACTCTCTCAAATCCTCTTAGAAAACAACGAAGGCAACCTGACCCAAACCGATATTGATTTCCTCACCACCATATATGATGCCGGCTCAGAGCTTTTAGAGCTTATCAATGATATTTTAGACATCTCCAAAATCGAGTCTGGCACTGTGTCTCTCAACATGAGTGAAGTCATCCTCAAAGACTTGATTACAGATGTAGAAAGATCATTTCGCCAGTCGATGTCACGTAAAAATATCGAGTTTAGCGTGGAGCTAGATAGTTCAGCACCATATTCGCTGCAGACTGACGCTAAACGGCTCAATCAGGTCCTCAAAAACCTGCTCAGCAACGCCTTTAAGTTTACTAACGACGGCTCGGTCAAACTAAAAGTAGAAAGAGCCATAGGCAGCTTGCAAAAAAGCACAGGCTCTGGCATGGTCAAGTTTTCAGTGATAGACACTGGTATCGGCATACCCGAAGACAAACGCAGCATTATTTTTGAAGCTTTTCACCAGGCAGATGGCACCACCAGTCGCAAATACGGTGGCACTGGTCTGGGGCTTGCCATTAGCAAACAAATCGTAGAAATGCTCGGCGGCTATATAGTGGTCGATAGCGTGGTCGATAAAGGCTCTACATTTACCTTTTATCTGCCAGCCACCTTTGTCCCCAGAGACATCGACATCAATATAGACCTGGACATGACCATACCGGACAGTGCTATTCGTGAGATCACACGCAAAGGACCCGGTCTCAATCAGCGTCAATTTACCAATGCCGAGGCTCTCAACCAGGCATTTAAGCAATTACCAGGACAATTGCAAGAAGCAAACAATGCGCAAGCACTCTACGGTGGCG
>Ga0075158_10001069_pt1 | contig 21152 bp, 21 predicted proteins | sample JI91814BDNA_FD_70968 | JGI IMG/M metagenome (GOLD analysis project Ga0075158, IMG submission 70968) | Wastewater effluent complex algal communities from Wisconsin, to seasonally profile nutrient transformation and Carbon sequestration -... | ecosystem: Engineered > WWTP > Effluent > Algae... | reverse complement strand
CCAGGCCTTCCATCTGGTCCTGCTCGACAACGGGCGCACCAAGGTCCTGGCCGATGAGCAAGGACGATCAGCACTGCACTGCATCCGCTGCTCCGCGTGCCTCAACGTCTGCCCGGTCTATGAACGCGCGGGCGGACATGCCTACGGCTCAGTCTATCCCGGGCCGATCGGGGCGATCCTCTCCCCGCAACTGACCGGAATCACCGGTGGGGACGACCCCAACGACTCCCTCCCAGATGCCTCCTCGCTGTGCGGGGCGTGCGAGGACGTATGCCCGGTTCGCATCCCCATCCCCGCCCAACTCGTCCGTCTCCGCGCCGAACATACGCAAGCCCGTGCCGAAAGCCACCGGCGCCCGAGCGCCGAAGCGGCGGCGATGCGCGCCGCCGCCTGGACGATGGCCAGCGGCTCGAGATTCGCCCGCGCCGGCCGCGCGGCGACCGCGGCGCGGCGAGCGATCCGCGATGGCCGCCCTATCCTCCCGCTCCCGCCACCCTGAACGGCTGGACCGCGGCCCGCGACCTGCCCGACCTGCCGGCCGAGACCTTCCGCGACTGGTGGACCCGCACGCACGAAGGGCCTCGGCCATGACGGGCGCGCGCGAGGAGGTGCTGCGCCGGGTGCGGGAGGCGGTGGGCGGCCGGCTCGACCGGCCCCCCATGCCCCGGGACTACCGCCGTCAGGGCAGCCACCCGCGAGGAGCCGAGGCCCTCGTCGAGCAGTTCATCGACCGCCTGGAGGACTATCGGGCCACGGTCATCCGCGCCTCGGGCGAGGTGCCCGGGGCACTGCGGGCCGCGCTGACCGCGGCCGGAGTGACCGACGGGCCATTCCTGCACGCTCCCGGTCTGCCGGCGCCATGGCTGGCGGGCACCGGGGCAACCCCCGACGATTCGGTCCGTGATGGTCGAGGCCTGGGCGAAATTGCTGCCGTCATCACCGGATCGGTGGTCGCGGTCGCCGAGACCGGGACGATCGTGCTGGATGCCTCGCCGTGGTGCGGGCGCCGGGCGCTGACCCTCGTGCCGGATGTCCACGTCTGCCTGGTCAAAATCGCTGATGTCGTGCAGACGGTCCCCGAGGCTCTGGCGCTGCTCGATCCCTGCCGGCCACTCACCTTCATCAGCGGTCCCTCGGCCACCAGCGACATCGAGCTGAGCCGGGTGGAGGGCGTGCACGGCCCTCGCACGCTCGTGGTCGTGCTCATCGACGACCGTCCGCCCCAGTGACGGATCGGTGACCCGCCGGCCGCAGACCGGGCAATCCCGCTCAGGCCGGCGCGACGGTCTTGACCATCACGCAGTTCTTTAGGCCCTTGGGCCGGTCATAGGTGAAGCCAAGCCGCTCATACATCCGCCGCGTGCCGTTGTAGAGGAAAGAGGAGGACATCTTCTTGGTCTGCTCGCTCAGATCGTGTGGATAGCTTTCGACCACGCCACCGCCGGCCTGGGCGATCAGGTCGAGGGCACCCGTGATCGCCAGCTCACTGACCCCCGCGCGCCGGTACCGCCGGTCGACGAAAACGCAGGTGATCCGGTAGTCGGGATCGCCGGTCTTGGTCGCGTCATACTGCTTGCGGTGGTGGATGGTTGGCAGCTCGGCGGGGCTGCCAAACTCGGCCCAGGCAATTGCCTCCTCCCCGTCCATGACCAGGGCCGCATGGGCCGTGCCCGCCTGGACATGGGCCCTCTTCAGAGCGCGATTGGCCTCGGCGCCCTGGCCGCGTTCGGGGCCGTCGGGGTGGAACCAGATGCACCAACAGCCACCGAAGATTCCGTTGTGCCGTTGCACCAGGGCATCGAAGGCTGGCCACGTCTGCGGGCTGAGGGACGCGATGGAGTATGTCGATCCGGTCGCCATGAGCTGGTCCTCTCAATCGTTGGCGGACGGCAATGCCACGCAGAGGACGCCCCGGTTGCCCTCCTGGTCGGCGATCACCGTGAGTCCGGGGGCGTCGCTGTCATCGACCACGACGCCGCCGGCGGCGAGGATGGCGGCGAGGCGCTGCTCGGCGGCCTCGGGGGCGACATACACCTCGAGATGGAAGCGCTGTCGCGCGCCGTCCCCGGGGGTCTCGCCGAACCACAGGTTCGGGAGCCGGCCCAAACCGTCCCGGATCTCATCGCCGGGCGTGCCCCGGCCCTGGTCCGCGGGATTGCCGGTGAGCAGCGCGGCCCAGACCGGCGCGATCAGCGCAGAGTCGTGGGTGTCCAGGCCGAGCTCGACGACGGCCACCGATCCTGGATCGGCGGTGAGCTGGTGCGCGCGGGCGATCTCGGTGATCCGGCGCGCGAGGTCGAGGTCGCGCTGCGTGACCCACTCCACGACATACTCGGTGCCGTCGTCGTCGCGATAGATCGCGTCGGCGCTGCTCAGTTTCAGGTCGACATGGGTCGTGTTCAGCGCAACCCGCGGATGGTGACCGAGGGTGTCACCGGCCTCGCCGATGGCCGCGACGAAGAGAGCGCCCGCGGCGAAGTCGGGCACGAGATAGCGCGCGTGCAGGCCCTGGGCCAGCTTGCGCCAGTCCTCCAGCGCCGCCGCGTTGATCTCGTCCCCCGTCAGCATGTCCATGCCCACCATCTTGCCCTAGAGGGAGCGAGAGGTCACCGAGAATCGAAACCGGTGTCGATAATGCAGAAGAGGGTCCCGTCGGGGTCAGCGAGCACGACGAAGTCCGCGTCTGGCGGGTAGTCCCAGGCGACCTCGGTCGCGCCGAGCGCCACCAGCCGCGCCACCTCCGCGCGCTGCTCCTGCGCATCGGCGACCCACAGGTCGAGATGGGTGCGATCGGTGCGGTCAAGGTGCAGGTGCGGCTGCCCCGGCACCGCAGGCTCGAGGAAGTCGGGATTGTCCCGGCGGCGATAGCCGAGGGCTGCGCTCCAGAACGCCCCCGCCCGCTCGGTATCGGCCACCTGCATCACGATCGCTCCCACGCGCACCATCCCCCGACCCTACGCACCCCTCGCCCCTCCTCCCTCCGTCGAAAGGACACTCCGACCCCGTCGAAAGGACACTCTGACCCCGTCGAAAGGGCAATCTGACCCCATCTGGTTCCTGCGCGCAGCCCGGGAGAGGACCGTCACTCGGCGGCAGCACCCATGCTCTGCCCTAGGTCGAATCCGCGGAAGAGCACGGCGTGGGCGACGCCGGCGGCGTGACCACCCTGGGCCAGGATCTCGGGTATGAAGTCGCCCGGCTTCGGGTGACCGGGCAGGTCGGCCAGGTAGGCCTCGTGGCATTCGAGGGAGGCGACCGAGTCCGCGACCGCGGCCGCATCGACCGGCACGGCGTGGGTGGGTTGCGGATGCCCGGCGACCAGGATCCACCGCGTGTGCCACTTCGCCAGCCCTTCGTCGTCGGCGAGTTCGCGGAAGATCCAGGTGTTGTCGGCATCACGCACCGCATCGATGGTGGCGAGGCCGGCCGCGCGGTGGTCGGCCTGGTTCAGGCCGCCATACGCCTCAAGGTCGAAGTTGGCGGTCACCACCGCGTCCGGGCGCACCTGTCGAACCACCCGCGCGATGTCTCGGCGCAACTCCAGCGTTGACTCCAGCATCCCATCGGGGTGGTCGAGGATCCGAAGGTCGCGCACGCCGACCGTGTCGCAGGCACGCTGCTGCTCCACCGCCCGCAGCGGGCCGACCTCTTCGGGGGCGCGCTGCATACCTGCCTCCCCGCTGGTGAGGAGCAGATAGGTGACCTCGATCCCGCGACGAGACCACGACGCGACGGCTGCCGACGCGCCATACTCCATGTCATCGGGATGGGCCACGACGCAGAGCACGCGGGACCAGGACTCGTCGGGCAGGGCGGGGATGGCTGTCGGCTCGGTCATGACAGCAGCCTACGGAGGGAGCGCCTCGCGCATGGTGCGCAGGCCGAGGTCGTGGGAACCGTGGCTGCGGACTGGATGGCTCAGAGATAGAAGTGCTGGCCCTTGCGGGCCTCCACATGCTCGGCGTATGCCGTCTGCGTCGAAGCCAGCGTGCTCACCTCGGCCACCGGCACGTCCCACCACGCAGAGCCGGGCGGGTTCGGCCCGGTCAGGTCGGTCTCGATGTAGAGCACCGTGGTGCGCTCAGCCGCCGCCGCGATGGCATAGTTCTCGCGGAACTCTGCAATTCCGTTGCAGCGCAGCACATCCGCGCCCCACGAGGCAGCATTGGCCGCGAGGTCGAAAGGCACCTCGGCGCCATCGAGCCGGCCGCCGGGGCCGCCAGTGCGCATCCGGTATCGCGTGCCGAAGCGCTGCGAACCGCGTGACTCACTCAAGGCGCCGATCGAGGCATACCCATGGTTTTGTAGGAGCACGATGATGACCTTCAGCCCCTCGGACACGATGGTCGCGATCTCCATCGGCAGCATCTGATAGGTCCCATCACCGACGATCGCGACCACCTGCTGCGCATCCCCGACGGCCATCTTGACGCCCATCGCTGCCGGGATCTCATAGCCCATGCAGGAGAAGGCATACTCAACATGATATTGCTCGGGAGTCGTTGCCCGCCAGAGACATTGGAGATCACCAGGCATCGATCCGGCGGCATTGATCACGACATCCTGGGGCGCCATCAGCTCATTCAGCGCGCCGAAGACCTCGGTCTGCGCGGGCAGGGGCCCGTGGTCACGGTGATAACACTGCTCCACCTCGCGCTGCCAGTCGGCGTCGAGATCGATCGCCTCCTGCCGGTATGCCGTGTCGACCTCCCAGTCCGCCAGCGCCGCCGTCAGCGCCTTAAGCCCCGCGCGGGCATCACACACCAGCATCTCCGCCGCGTGCTTGGCGGCATCGAAGGCGAAAACGTTGAGGTTGACAAAGCGCACACCTTCGCCGGCGAAGATCGTGTGCGAGGCGGTGGTGAAGTCGGAATAGCGAGTACCGATGCCGATGACCAGATCGGCCGTGCGCGCCAGGGCGTTCGCCGCGGCGCTGCCGGTCGATCCGACGGCGCCGACGGCGCTCTCGTGATCCCAATTGATCGCACCCTTGCCGGCGTGCGTATCGGAGACGGGAATTCCTGTCGCGGAGGCGAATTCGCGCAACTGTTCGCTGGCTTCGGCATAGACGACACCGCCGCCGGCGACGATCAACGGCCGCTTCGCGGACCGGATCGCGGCCACTGCCCGCTCCAGGGCGGCAGGCTCTGGCACCGGGCGGGCGACATGCCAGACGCGCTTGCGGAAGAAGCTGAGCGGCCAGTCATACGCCTCGGCCTGGACGTCTTGGGGCAGGGCGATGGTGACGGCGCCGGTGTCGGCGGGATCGGTCAGCACCCGCATCGCGTTCAGCAGCGACGGCATGAGTTGCTCCGGGCGATTGATCCGGTCGAAGAATCGCGACACCGGCCGGAAGGCGTCGGTGACGGCCGTGTCCAGGGTTTGCGGTGATTCCAGTTGCTGCAGAACAGGATCCGGGATCCGGTTGGCGAACTGATCGGAGGGGAAGAGCAGCACGGGGATGCGATTGGTGGTGGCGAGCGCGGCGCCGGTGATCATATTCGTCGCCCCCGGCCCGATCGACGTCGTCACCGACATCACCTGAAGCCGGTTCTTCGCGCGGGCGTATGCCGTCGCCGCGTGCACCCCGCTCTGCTCGTTGCGGATCAGGTAATACGGCAGGTGGCCGGCGAGCAGCGGATCCTCCGCTTCGGACTCTTCGAAGGCGACCTGGTCCTGTAGCAGGGCCTGGCCCACGCCGCATACATTGCCGTGCCCGAAGATCCCGAACATCCCGGTCACGAGTCGCTGCTCGACCCCGTCCCGCTCCGAATACTGCTGGCCGAGGAATTTCACGACCGCTTGCGCGGTGGTCAGGCGAACGGTCTCGCTCATCGTGCTCTCGTCTTTCCTGGGTATGCGGTGTGGCCGGTCAGGGCGCGGGCAATAGGACGTCGCGGACGAGTTGGTCGAGTTCCTCGTCGGCGCCGAGGAACTGACGGAGGGTCTTGCGCGTGGCGCCGAAGCCCTCGAACTCATCCGGGGACATCCCGTCAGGATCGTAGGCCCGGCGGAACTCGGGGAAGGCGGCATACAGCGCGTCGACGATCGCCGGATCGACGGGGATGTCCATGCGACTCTGCGGGGCCACGCCCGCGGCCTGGATCTTCTCCTGCCAGCCGAAGGGCGGGGAGATCACCACATCACCGCCGATGAACTCCGACCACTGGCCGGTGTTGCGGAAGGCGGCGGAGAGCAACCGCGAGCGATATCCCCGCTCTTGGAAGATCGCATACGCACGCTTGAAGGCGGCGATGCCGGCCCACTCCAGGTATGCCGCGTCGATCTCGACTCCGTCCTTCGCGGCGCACTCCTTGAGCCAGTCGTCGAGTCGGCCAACCATGATGGTGACGACGTGACCCATGCTCGAGACGTCGTGGCCCGCGGCCTCTCGGATCGCCATACCGCGTTCGATGGCCTCGGCCGTCGCGATGGCCTGGGGGACGGAGAAGGAGACGGTGACATTGATCGACACGCCGCGGCTGACGGCATCCTCGATGGCGGCGACGCCGGTCGCGGTCGCGGGGATCTTGACGATGACATTGGGCGCGAGGCTGGAGAAGTAGACGGCCTGATCGGCGAGGGCCTGAGCATTGCGGAAGTGGCGCGGATCGGTCTGCATGGAGAGGCGGCCGTTGCGACCGCCGTGCGCCTCGAAAGCGGGGAGCAGGAGCTGCGCGGCTTCCGTCGAGATCTCCTCCACCACCTGCCAGCCGATCTCGCTCTCGCTCGCCGTCGGGCGCTCCTGAGCGATTTCGGTCATGCGCTGGGTCCACCGCGGCAAGTCATTCTTGACGCAGGTCACGGCGATGACGGGATTGCACGTCGCCCCGACGGCGCCCCAGGCGATCGACTGGGCGAGCTCGCGCGGGTCGGCGGAGTCGTTCCACAACACGGTCGGGAAGTCTCCGGCTGTCATCAGCTCCAGTGGGGTGGCGGTCATACCGTGCTCCTGGGTTGTGGGCGGCTGCTTGACAGAATGTTAGGACATTTGGTGCCCGGAGCGCTAGTGGGCTCGGCGGGCCATTGTGGTGCGGTGGCCCGGCGTGCTTTGATAGGACATACAATCATTTGACCGACGAGAGGTCCTATTGTCATGAGCACCAAGGCGACCAATCCCGACCCCCGCTACAGCAAGCTGACGATCGGCGTGTGCCCGGATCAGTGGGGTGTCTGGTTCCCGGAGGATCCGGTGCAGATCGACTGGCGCACCGCGCTGGGTGAGATGTCGAGCGCGGGCTTCTCCGTGATGGAGACCGGACCGTTCGGCTACTTCCCCACGGACCCGATCGAGCTCAAGGACGTGATGGACGAGCACGGCTTCCGGGTCGTGGCCGGCACCGGCTGGGGCATCCTGCACAAGGCCGAGGCATGGGCGGACACCGAAAAGCTCTTCCGGGCGATCGGGGAGACCCACGCCGCCGTCGGGGCGGAGTATGTCGTGCACCTGCCCCCGATGTTCCGCGATGAGAAGAGCGGGGACTATATCGACGACAAGGTGCTCTCGCCGGAGGCGTGGAAGCTCTATATCGACAACGCCAACCGTCTCGGCCGGATCATGAAGCAGGACTATGGACTGACGATGGTGCTGCACCCGCACGGCGACAGCCACATCGAGACGCCGGAGGACATCGACCGCGTCTTCGAGGCCACCGACCCCGAGTATGTCGGGTTCTGCCTCGACACCGGTCACATCATCTATGGCTCCGGGGACCCGATGGAGCTGTGCCGCAAGTATCCGGAGCGCATCTCCTATGTCCACATCAAGGCCATGGATCCGGTCATCGTCAAGCAGGCCCACGACGAGGACTGGCCGTTTGTGAAGGCGGTGCACGCCGGGTGCGCGGTCGCGCCGCCGCTCGGTGAGCCCGACATGGGCCTGATGATCGAGGCCCTAGCCGACCTCAACAAGGATCTCTATGTCATCTGCGAAGAAGACATGTATGGCTGTGAGAAGTCCTATCCCTTGCCCAACGCCATCCGCACTCGCGAATATCTCGCGTCGCTCGGTCTTGGCCTGCCCTGACATCTGCCCTGGAGCCACAACCGAACCAAGGAGTCACCATGCCCGTCGCCGTCGCCCACCAAACCTCGCGCTATAGCCAAGCTGTCCTCGCCGAGGCGGTGCGTGAGGCCGCTCAACGCGGTGAGGAACTCTTCGTCATCAGCGTCGAGAAGGCCGCCGATGAGGATCACCGGGCTGCGCTGACCGCCTCGATCGGCGACGATCTGGTGGCGGCGGCGAGTTCCGCCCAGGTCCCGCTGGCGCCGTGGACCCTTGACCTCGAGGCGGCGACCTCCGAGGTCGACGACACGGCCGATGCCATCCTGGCGGCGGTGGACCGGGTTGGTGCTGGCCTCCTCGTGATCGGCGCCCGTCGCCGCTCGCCGATGGGCAAGGCGCTGCTCGGCAGCGTCACGCAGAGCCTGATCCTGGACGCCACCGTGCCCGTCTTGGTCGTCAAGGCCCCCGGCTGACCCCGACCCGCCCTCTCCGGCGCTGCGCGCAGGACCCAGACGGGGTCCGAGTGCCCTCTCGACGTGGGGTACGTCGAAAGGACACTCTGGGGTCGTCGAAAGGGCACGACCCAGACGGGGAGGTTGGCGCGGGGTTAGCGCTCGTGGACGGTGACCTCGAAGGCGTATTGGTCGAAGCGGTAGCAATGATCCCCATATTCGACGGCGGATCCGTCCGCGGCGTAGGCGCGGCGGGACATGGTCAGTAGCGGGTCTCCGGCGGTGAGCTTCAACAGCTTCCGCTCGCGGGCAGTGGGGCGGCGCGCACCGATAACTTGATGGGCGACAACGGGTTTGATGCCCTTGGTGCGCAGCCAGGCATACAGGCTGCCGGCCTCGATGTCGGCGATGCTGAGATCCCCGAAGGCTGACGGCAGCCAGTTGTGCATCACGGCAGCCGGCATGTCCCCGGCGCTGCGGACGCGTTCGATGAACACCAGAGGGGTGTCGGCCGGCAGGCCAAGGGCGGCGGCGGCCGTGGCGTCGGTGACCTCGGTCTCCAGGCGCAAAACGGTCGTGACCGGCGCTTGGCCGCGGCGCTCCATGTCCTCGAAGAGGCTCGTCAGTTCGTCCCGGCGGTGCACCATGGGGCTCGCCACTGTCGTCCCGATGCCGCGGCGGCGGACCAGGAGGCCGCGCTGCACCAGCTCGGCGATCGCTCGCCGCACGGTGGGGCGGGAGAGGTCGAGGCGGTCGGCCAGGGCCAGCTCGTTCTCGAAGGCGTCCCCGGGGCCGAGCGTGCCGCTCTCTATTGCCGCCATCAGTTGCTCGGCCAGTTGGTGATAGAGCGGCACAGGGCTCGACCGGTCGATGACGACGGGGATGGTCTCCATCGCGGAAGTATGGCACTGACATACGAACAATTGGACAATATTGTGTCAGGACAAGCCGCACCATTGGGCGCCGCAAGGGGGCCAGAAGTTTGGCTTAATGTCTTGACATGACACGGAAGCCGCCGAAAGAATGGGGACGCGCGGGCGGCACGCAGTCCAACCCGCCATGACGCCACGAGGGATGGAGCATGATGGCCGGTCAGGGAGCAGGATTCGGTGACGCCGCGGTGGCGGACCAGCCGCCGCTGCGGATGGGCATCCTCGGGGTGGGGCGGATCGGGCGGATGCACGCCGGGCTGCTGCTGCGCGAGGTCCCCGGCACGACCGTGACCGCCGTGGCCGATGCCCTGCCCGAGGTGGCGCGCAACGTCGCTGACAGCCTCGGCGTGGTGGCCATGGAGATCGATGAGCTTCTGGCCAGCGACGAGGTTGACGCCGTCGCCATCTGCACGAGCACAGACACCCACGTCGACCTGATCATTCGCGCCGCTTCGGCCGGCAAGGCGATTCTCTGCGAGAAGCCCGTCAGCCTCGATCTCGCCGAGGTGGACCGTGCGCTCGCGGCCGTCGAGGCTGCCGGGGTGCCCTTCATGGTGGGCTTCAACCGCCGCTTCGATGCCGGGCACGCCGCCGTGGCGCAGGCCGTGCGCACCGGCACGATCGGCGACCTGCATCTGCTGCGCATCACCAGCCGCGATCCCGCCCCGCCGCCGCCCGAGTATGTCGCGGTGAGCGGCGGAATCTTCTTGGACATGATGATTCACGACTTCGACATGGCACGTTTCGTGGCCGGCTCCGAGGTCGTCGAGGTTTATGCCCGCGGGGCGGTCCGGGTGGACCCGCGCATCGGTGCGGCCGGCGATGTCGACACCGCCGTCGTCGTCCTGACGCATGCCGACGGCACGATCACCACGATCGACAACTCGCGCGAGGCGGTCTATGGCTACGACCAACGGGTCGAGGCCTTCGGCTCCGGAGGTATGGCAGTGTCCGACAACCCATTGCGCCACGCCGCCTGGGTGCGCACCTCGGAAAACACTGCGGCACAACCACTTCCGTGGTTCTTCTTGGACCGCTACCTGCCCTCCTATCGCGAGGAGTGGGCGCGCTTCGCGGCATACGTCCGCGAGGGCGGTGACTCTCCGGTGGGCACGACCGATGGTCGGGAGCCGGTCCGCATCGGCATTGCCGCGACGCGCTCGCTGAAGGAGGGCCGCTCGATCCGCCTCGACGACATCGTGCCGTGAGCGAGCCAGGCCAGCAGCGGGTCCTGCTCACCGGGGGCACGGGTTTCGTCGGCGGCAATGTCGCCGCCGTGCTCACCGCGCGGGGCGCCGAGGTGCTTTGCGCGGTCCGCCGTGATCCCGGCCCCGATTTCCCGTGGGCGTGGCGCCTGACCGACCTCGCCGATGGCGACGACGTGCGCGCCGCCCTGGTCGAGCACCAGAGCACCGCCATCCTGCACCTGGCGATCGACAACGACCTGCACGGGCTCTATCGCGACCGCCGCGCCGGATTCGATGCGTATGTCGAGATGACCCGCCGCCTGGTCGATGCGGCCAATTCGACAAGCGCGCGGTTCGGCTATCTGTCCACCGACTGGGTCTTCGACGGCTCCGGGCATAAGGTCGACGAGGGCGAACCGGTCGACCCCCGCAACCTCTATGGCCTCTTTAAGGCGCTCTCCGAGCAGGTGGTGATCGACCGCGCCGATCGCGGTTTCGTCGCCCGCGTCAGCGGTGTCCAAGGACGCCACCTCACCAGGCCGGCAGCGCCCCGCGCTCAAGACTGCGGCTTTGGCTATTTCGTTCTGTCCCTAGTGGATTCGCTCACTGCTGGTCAGGCCTTCACGGTTTGGCAGGACCCGGCGATCAACAATATCGCCAGCCCGATCACCGCGGCCGAGATCGGCGCACGCCTGCTTCTGGCGCTCGAGCGGGAGGCCGACGGCATCCTGCACGTCGTCGGCGCAGACGCCGTCACCCGGCTGGAACTGGCACACCTGGCGGCCGAGGTCTTCGACCTCGACCCCGCGCTGATTGCCCCCGGACCGGTACCTGCCGGGGCGATGCTCCCGGCACCCATGCCAGCGGATACCAGCTTGTCCACCCCGCGCACTGACCGCGTCCTCGGGGTGGTGCCCCACGGCATACGGGAGCAATTGTCTGCCCTGCGCCGCGAGGTCGAGACCGGGCAGGTGCAGCCCCTGACCCCCACCCCATAACGCTGACGAAAGCCACAGGAGAAGCAAGACATGAGTGCAAACGAGCGGACCATCGGTGTCGGGGTCATCGGCGCCGGGTGGCTGGGGGATGTGCACGCGCGGGCCTGGGGCCGGCTGCGGCACCACTATCCCGACCTGGGCGTGACGGCGCGCTTCGTCGCGGTGGCCGATAGCGTGCCGGCGGCCCGGGAGGTGGCGGTGCGCAAGCACGGCTTCGCCACGGCATACGAGGATTGGCGCGACCTGATCGCCGACCCGGCGATCGACGCGGTGAGCGTGACCGCGCCCAACGCCCTGCACCGCGAGATCGGCGTAGCGGTGGCCCAGGCTGGCAAGCACCTGTGGATCGAGAAGCCCGTCGGGCTCAGCGCCGAGGACGCCGAGGCCGTGGCGCAGGCGGTCGCGGATGCCGGCGTCACCGCAACCGTGGGCTTCAACTATCGTGCGGTCCCGGCGATGGCCCAGCTTGGCCGGCTCGTCGCCGAGGGCGCCATCGGCACCCCGACGCACGCGCGCGTGCGCCTGCTGACCGACTATGCCGCGCACCCGCTCGGAACGCTGACCTGGCGTTATGCCCTCGCTTCCGGCGGTCACGGCGTGCTCGGCGATCTCGCCTCCCACGCGGTCGACCTGACCCGCTTCGTGCTCGGCGACATCGATGCCCTGGTCGCTCAGACCGCGACCTTCATCGCTCAGCGCCCCCAGCTCGTGCCGGGCGCCGCGACATACGGGCACGGCTTGGGCGACCCGCAGGCGCCGAGGGGGCCTGTGGAGAACGAGGACTATGTCCAGGCGATGCTGCGGATGCGCTCCGGGGTGCTCGTCGCGCTGGAGTCCAGTCGGGTGGCGGTCGGGGAGCAGAACAACTACGGCATCGAGGTGCACGGCACCTCCGGGCTGGTCGAGTGGGACTTCCGCGCCCCGGGCGAGTTGCGCCTGTCCACCGGCAGCGCGTATGCCGATCAGCCCAGCCAGCGGGTCCTGGTCGGGCCGGGCGCCGGTGAGCATGGACGCTTCCAGCCCGGCGCGAGCATCCCCACCAGTTATGACGACACCAAGGTCATCGAGTTGGCCGGCTTCGTGCGCGCCATCGATTCCGGTATGCCGCAGGGCCCGACCCTCGATGACGCCGTCGCCTCCGCGCGGGCTCTCGATGCGATGGTCGCCTCCGCGGCCGGTGCGGGCTGGGTCACGCTCTGAGCTACGGCATACAACCTCGCCCGCGCTGCGCGCGGGGCGCAGGCCGGGGTCAGATTGCCCTTTCGACGGGGTCAGAGTGTCCTCTCCCGCGCTGCGCGCAGGACCCAGACGACCCCAGCGTGCCCTTTCGACGACCCCAGAGTGTCCTCTCGACGGGGTCAGAGTGTCCTCTCGACGGGGGCAGGGTGTCCTCTCGACGGGGGCAGAGTGTCCTCTCGACTGGGGCGTGGTGAGAATGTCCTAACAAAGTCTTGACATCGGTGACATCCGCCGGGATGCTGAAGACAGAGGGCCGTGCGGGACGGTCACGAATCACGCTCGATGGGACGTGGGATGAGAATCGCGGTTGCTGGGGTGGGTCGGATCGGCGCCTTCCACGCACGGACTCTGCGGGCCCTCGACGGGATCGATGGGTTGGTCCTGGCCGATCTCAACGCCCCAGCCGCCGCCAGCCTCGCCGATGAACTCGGCGTCGAGGCAGTGGCCGACCCGGCCGAGCTCTTCACTGCGGGGATCGATGGCATCGTCATCGCCACGGCAACCCCCGGGCACGCGCCGCTGCTGCGGGCGGCGCTGGCGGCCGGCATACCCGCATTCTGCGAAAAGCCCGTGGCCGCCACCCTCGCCGAGTCGATCGAGCTGGCGCAGCGCGAAGCATCGGCCGCCGCACCCGTGCAAATCGGCTTCCAGCGGCGCTACGACCGCGGCTTCAACCGCGCCCGAGCGGCCATCGCCGCCGGGGAGATCGGCACCGTGCATGCGATTCGCGCCATCACGCACGACCAGGCGCCACCGCCCGCGGAATATGTCCGGGCCAGCGGCGGCATCTTCCACGACTGCAATATTCACGACTTCGACATCCTGCGCTATGTCAGCGGCAGTGAGGCGGCGACCGTCTTTGCCACCGGTGCCAACAAGGGTGACCCGATGTTCACCCGCGAAGGCGATGTCGACACCGCGGCTGCCATCATCACGATGGTCGACGGCACCTTGATCACCGTCACCGCCACGCGCTACAACGGCGCCGGCCACGACGTCCGAATGGAGATCACCGGCTCCGCCGGGGCGCTTGCGGTCGGGCTCGACCATTCCCTCGCCCTGCGCTCGGTCGAGGACGCTGTCGACTTCCCGACCGGCCCGCCGTGCTGGTCCTTCCTCGAACGCTTCCATGACGCCTATCTCGCCGAGATGAGCGCCTTCCGCGATCTGGTCGCCGGCACGACCAGCAGCCGCTGCACCGTGCGCGATGCCCTGGAAGCCACCCGGATCGCGCACGCCTGCGATCTCTCTCGAGCCGAGGGCCGGCCGGTCGCGCTGCGCGAGATCGCCACCGTCGGCGCTGCGGCCGTGACGAACGCCGGCCGGGACTGAACGGGGTGTGGGGATGGCATTCGACGTGATCGCCCTCGGGCGGACGGGGGTGGACATCTATCCCCTGGAGCATGGGGTCGGCCTGGCGGAAGTCGCGACCTTCCGCAAGTTCCTCGGCGGCAGCGCCACCAATGTCGCGGTCGCCGCGGCGCGGCACGGTCACGATGTCGCTCTGGTGACCAAGGTCGGCGACGACCCCTTCGGCCGCTTCGTCCAGACCGAGAGTGCCCGGCTCGGCGTCGACCCCCGCTTCATCAGCGCCATCGAGCCGGGCGGCCCGCCGACGCCGGTGACCTTCTGCGAGATCTTCCCGCCGGATGATTTCCCCCTCTACTTCTATCGCTATCCCGCCGCGCCGGATCTGCTCCTGCACGCCGACGAACTGCCGCTGCAACAGATCGCCAACGCCCGCGTCTATTGGGCAACTGTCACCGGCCTGTCCCAAGAGCCCTCTCGCGCAGCGCATTTCGCAGCGTGGCGGGGCCGGGGGCGAGTGCAGCATACGATCCTCGACCTCGACTATCGCCCGATGTTCTGGGCCGACCCCAGCGAGGCGAGCGCCGCGGTCCACGCTGCCCTGGAACACGTCAGCGTCGCCGTCGGCAACCGTGAGGAATGCCTGGTCTCGGTCGGTGAAAGCGACCCCCAGCGGGCGGCCGACGCCCTGCTCGATCGTGGCCTGGACCTCGCCATTGTCAAGCAGGGACCCAAGGGCGTGCTCGCCGCGACCCGCGAGGAACGCCTCGAAGTGCCACCCTTCCCAGTCGAGGTGATCAACGGACTCGGCGCGGGCGATGCTTTCGGCGGCGCCCTGATCCACGGCCTGCTGGCCGGCTGGGACCTGCGGCGCACGATCGAGTTCGCCAATGTGGCCGGGGCAATCGTCGCCTCGCGCTTGGAATGCTCGACCGCCATGCCGACCACCGGTGAGGTCCACTCCGCATTGCAGGGGAGGTCATCGTGACCGCGCTCGCAAGCCGTCGCACGGCACGGGATCTGACGCAGATCCGAGTCCAGGAACCGGGACGCATCGCCGAGCTTTGGTCCGCCCGCAAGCGCCGCACCCAGCGGGTCGGCGCCGATGGCAAGTTGCTCATCGTGGCGGCCGACCACCCCGCCCGCGGGGCCCTCGGGGTGCGGCAGGAGCCGATGGCGATGGCCGACCGTCCCGATCTGCTGGAGCGGCTGTGCAATGCCTTGGCCCGTCCCGGAGTGGACGGTGTGCTCGGCACCCCGGACATCCTCGATGACCTGTTGTTGATGGGAGCGCTGGAGGACAAGCTCGCCATCGGGTCGATGAATCGCGGGGGCCTACAAGGCGCGGTCTTCGAGCTCGACGATCGCTTCACCGCCTACCACGCCCACGAGATTCACCACCGTGGCCTGGACGGCGGCAAGATGCTGACGCGCATCGCCCTCGATGACCCGGGCACCGCGCCCACGCTGGAAGCCAGTGCGGCGGCGGTGAGCGAACTCGCGGCATATGGGCTGATGGCGATGGTCGAGCCCTTCCTCTCGCAGGTGCGCGACGGGCGGGTGCACAACCTGCTGGACCCGGACTCGACGATCAAGTCGATCCACATCGCGGCCGGGCTCGGGGCGAGCAGCGCGCACACATGGCTGAAGCTGCCCGTGGTCGAGGACCTGGAGCGGGTGATGGCCGCCACCACCTTGCCGACCCTGCTGCTCGGTGGCGACCCGCAGGGCGACCCGCAGGACACCTACGCCCGGTGGGCCGAGGCTCTGACGATCTCGCCCGTCCGCGGGCTCGTCGTCGGCCGGGCCCTGCTCTATCCACCCGATGGCCGCGTCGAGCAGGCCGTCGACATCGCCGCCCGACTCGTGCATGAGGAGCTCGTATGACGACCGGCACCGGCCGCGACAATGACCGCTGGGTCCTCCCCGATGGCACTGCGGCACAAGGAGATTTCCGCCTCGTAATCGACTCTGGCATCGAGGGCTGGCAGCACACGATGCTGCGGGTCGCCTACCTCGCCGAGGGTGCACAGCTCACCCATGGCAGTGGCGAGGAGGAGAGCGTGATCGTGCCGCTGAGTGGCTCGGTGCGCGTCCAGGTGACGGACGCCGACGGCGGCGCCCATGACATCACCTTGGCCGGTCGAGCCGATGTCTTCGCGGGTCCGACCGATATCGCGTATGCCGGGCGCGGTGCGACCATCACCCTCACCGCCACCTCAGGAGCCGCGCGCATCGCGCTCGCCGGCGCCCCGGCATACAAGCACGATCGGCCAAAACCCTTCCGGCACATCGGGGTCGACGAGGTCCCGGTGGAGATTCGGGGTGCGGGCATTGCGACGCGTCAGGTGCGCGGCTTCGGCCTGCCCGATGTCCTGGACGCCGACTCGATCCTCGTCTGCGAGGTCATCACCCCGGCCGGCAACTGGAGCTCGTGGCCGCCGCACAAGCACGACGAAGAGTCCGAGGGGGAGAGCGAACTCGAGGAGATCTACTACTTCGAGACCCGCTCCACGGACCCCCGCGGCACGGATCCTGTTGGTTATCAACGGGTTTATGGCTCCGGGGCGGGCCACGCCGATCGCCCCATCGATGTTCTTGCCGAGGTTCGCACGGGCGATGTCGTCCTCGTGCCGCACGGCTGGCATGGTCCCGCGATGGCTGCGCCGTCGGCGGATCTCTATTACCTCAACGTCATGGCCGGCCCCGGCCCGGAGCGCGCCTGGCGCATCTGCGACGACCCCGCGCACGCCTGGGTTCGCGAATCCTGGGCCGAGCTCCAACCCGACCCACGCCTCGACGTGAAAGGCAGGTGACCGATCCGTCGACACCTCTGGAGCGGCACCGACGCCGTCTCGAGATCACACCCCGCAGGACACCGCCTCGACGAAGCGGTGATGTTCGAAAGGTCCGTGAAAGTGATGATTCACCGCAAGCAATTCGGCGTCGCCGCCGTGTCGATCGCCCTGGCCGGTTCGCTGGTCGCCTGTTCCTCCACCGGTGGCCGCAAGGCGCTCGAGCAGTCGTCCAATGTCGGCGCCGATGGTGCCCGCGCCAAGACCATGACGGTCACGATGATCACCCACCAGGCTCCCGGCGACACCTTCTGGGACATCATCCGCAAGGGTGCCGAGCAGGCCGCGATCGACGTGGGTGCCGAGCTCAACTACACCAACGACCCGGATGCGACCAAGCAGGCGCAACTCGTGCAGGCGGCGATCGACAAGAAGGTCGACGGCATCGCCGTCACGGATCCCAACACCGGCGCCATGGGCCCGGCGATCAAGAAGGCCATCGAGGCGGGCATCCCGGTGTCGATGTTCAACGCCGGCGGCCCCGACGCGATGGGTCTGGGCGCGATCGGCTACTTCGGGCAGGGCGAGACCGATGCCGGAAAGGCCGTGGGTGAGCGGCTCGCCACCGATGGCGCCAAGAGCGTCATCTGCGTCATCCAGGAGCAGGGGCAGCAGCAGCTTGAGGACCGCTGCGCGGGCGTCGCCGAGGGCGCGGGCGGCATCAAGGTCGAACGGGTCTATGTCGACGGGCGCAATGACGCGACCGTCACCACCAACATCCAGGCCAAGCTGACCCAGGACAAGTCGATCGACTGGATCGTCACCCTCGGCGCGCAATATGCGCTCGATGCGGCCAAGGCCGTCGAGGCCTCCGGCTCCGCCGCCAAGATCGGCACCTTCGACACCAACAAGGCCCTGGTCGATGCCGTGAAGTCCGGCTCGGTGACATGGGCCATCGACCAGCAGCCCTTCTTGCAGGGCTACCTCGCGGTGACCTCGCTCTACCTCTACAAGATCAATGGCAACACCCTGGGTGGCGGCAACAATGTCGCGACGGGTCCGTCGTTCATCGACGCCTCGAATATCGACAAGGTCGCGGCCTTCGCGGCGAAGGGTACTCGGTGACCGACATGAGCACTCCCGCAGCGACTGCCGGCGACGATCGGGTCCGCACCCGGTCGGCGACGGCCACCTTCTTCGGTATGCCCGCGGTCGGCGCCCTCATCGGTGCCATCGCCCTCGCCGTGCTCTTCATGGCCGTCGCCCCGGCCTTCCGGAGCGTCGACAATATCGGCACGATCCTCTATTCCTCCTCGACCATCGGGATCATGGCGGTCTTCGTCGCGCTGCTGATGATCGGCGGCGAATTCGACCTCTCCACCGGCGTCGCCGTCACGACGGCGGGGCTGGCCGCGGCCCATTCGGCCTGGTGGTTCAACTTCAATGTGTGGGTCGGGGTGCTGATCTCGCTGCTCCTCGCCCTGGCCATCGGTGCCTTCAACGGGTGGCTGCTGCACATCACGAAACTGCCCAGCTTCCTGGTCACGCTCGGCACCTATTTCGTCTTCTGGGGCGCGAACCTCGCGGTGACCCGGATCGTCACCGGTGGTGTCTCCTCGAATGCGATCAACGACATGGCCGGGTTCAACTCCGCGCATGCCGTCTTCGCTTCCGAGTTCTCGATCGGCCCCATCGACATCAAGATCCCGATCGTCTATTGGATCCTGCTGACGCTGGCCGTCTCCTTCCTTTTGTTGCGCACGAAATATGGCAACTGGATCCTCGCCTCCGGTGGTGACTCCGCGGCCGCACGCGCCGTCGGTGTGCCGGTCGTGGCGACCAAGATCGCGCTCTTCATGGGCACCGGCTTCGCCGCCTGGCTACTCGGGATGCACACGCTCTTCGAATACAACACGCTGCAATCCGGCACTGGCCCCGGCTATGAGTTCATCTACATCATTGCCGCCGTCATCGGTGGCTGCCTGCTCACGGGTGGCTATGGCTCGATCGTCGGTGGGTCCATCGGTGCCCTGATCTATGGCATGGCCGTGCTCGGCATCAACTATGCCGGCTGGGATGTCGACTGGTTGCGCACCTTCCTCGGCGTCATGCTCATTGCCGCCGTCCTGATCAACATGTATGTCAAGCGGAAGGCGGATGCGTGATGAGCACGGCCATCGATCACAAGGTCTCCGGGGATGTCGTCCCCGTTCTCGAACTCGACCAGGTGGGCAAGAGCTATGGCAATGTCCACGCCCTGCGCGGGGTCAACATCAGCGTCAAGCCCGGCGAGGTGACCTGCGTCCTCGGCGACAATGGCGCCGGCAAGTCGACGCTGATCAAGATCATCGCCGGCCTGCACCAGCACACCGAAGGTGTGGTGCGGATGGACGGTGAGGCGATCAACTTCAGCTCACCGCGCGAGGCGCAGAGCAAGGGCATCGCCACCGTCTATCAGGACCTCGCCCTGGCCCCGCTGATGTCGGTGTGGCGCAACTTCTTCCTCGGCAATGAGATGAAGAAGGGCTTCAGCCTCGACATCCCTCAGATGAAGCGGATCGCCGGGGAGGAACTGCAGAAGATGGGCATCGTCATACCGGATCTGGACCGTCCGGTGGGCGCCCTCTCCGGTGGACAGCGGCAGTGCATCGCGATCGCGCGCGCGATCTATTTCGGTGCCCGCGTCGTCATCCTCGATGAGCCGACCGCCGCGCTCGGCGTCAAGCAATCCGGTGTCGTGCTGAAGTACGTCACCAAAATGCGCGACTCGGGCCTCGGCGTCATCTTCATCACCCACAACCCGCACCACGCCTATCTGGTCGGCAACCACTTCGTCATCCTCAAGCTCGGCCGGCTCGTGCTCGATGCGCACCGCGACGAAATCAGCCTCGATCAGTTGACGGCCGAGATGGCCGGCGGCCAGGAGCTCGCCGAGCTCAGCCACGAGTTGCGCGGCAGCGAACCGGCCGGCAGCGAGGACGCCGCGGCCGCGGATGCCGTCCAGGAGGAGATCGATCACTCGCTCTTCCGTCCGGACGCCGCAGATGGGAAGTAAGCAGGTATGACGACGCAAGAGTTGCGGGTCGGCGTCATCGGCGTCGGCATGATGGGCGCCGACCACGCTCATCGTCTCGTGCACCGCGTCGCCGGAGCCCGGCTCGTGGCCGTGTCAGATCCTGACACGGCCCGGGCTGCGGCCCTGGCCGCGAGCTTCCCGGGAGTGCGAGCGATCGCGGACCCCTTGGCCCTCGTTGCCGATGACGAGGTCGATGCCGTGGTGATCGCCTCGCCGGGATTCGTGCACGAGGAGCAGGTGCTTGCCTGCATCGCTGCGGGCAAGTTCGCCCTGTGCGAGAAGCCGTTGACGATGGACAGTGCCTCCTCGCTGCGGGTGCTGCGCGCCGAACGTGAAAGCGGGCGCGCGCTGATCCAGGTCGGATTCATGCGCCGCTTCGACCCGCAGTATGCGCAATTGCAATCCTTGCTCGCCTCGGGCGACCTGGGGCGAACCTTGTTGCTGCACAACACACATCGCAACAAGAGCGTGCCAAATCCGCAGTTCCGCTCGGAGATGATCGTGCGCGACAGCCTCGTGCACGAGGTGGATGTCGCGCGCTTCATGTTCGGGGAGGAGATCACCGCGATCCAGGTGCTCTCACCCGCTCCGACCTCGCACGCGTGCGACGGCGTCATCGACCCGCAGGTGGCCCTCTTCACGATGGCCGGGGGCGGGATCGTCACCAATGAGGTCTTCGTCAACTGCCAGGTCGGATATGAAGTGCGCTGCGAGGCGGTTGCCGAGCGCGGCACGGCCATCGCCGGCCGGCCGCAAACGGGGCTCTACACCACCCGCGTCGACGGCGGCAACGGCTCCTGGGGTGGCGTCGCCGATCCCGACTTCATCGCCCGCTTCGGCTTGGCCTATGACCTGGAGTTCCAGGCCTGGGTCGATGCCACGCGACGCGGCGAGGTCGTCGGCGCCAACTCCTGGGACGGCTACGCCTCGACGGCCGTCTGCGAGGCTGGCATGGCCTCGCTCGCCACCGGCGCAGCGGTCCCGGTGGACCTGGTGGATCGCGCCACCTTGAGTTGAGAGCTGTGGGGGCGCCCGCGGCATACCTGATGCTCTTTGATTTCCCTCTGCCACAGGAGAATTCGTCTTGAAGATCGCTCTGGATCCCTATATGTTCCGGAATGTCACGACCCTGGCCACGCTGCCGGGCGTGGTCAGTGACC
>Ga0075158_10001064_pt1 | contig 21184 bp, 14 predicted proteins | sample JI91814BDNA_FD_70968 | JGI IMG/M metagenome (GOLD analysis project Ga0075158, IMG submission 70968) | Wastewater effluent complex algal communities from Wisconsin, to seasonally profile nutrient transformation and Carbon sequestration -... | ecosystem: Engineered > WWTP > Effluent > Algae... | reverse complement strand
TTGTCGGAATCGAACCGACGACCTATTCATTACGAGTGAATCGCTCTGGCCGACTGAGCTAAAGCGGCGGGCGCTGGGCGTGTCGTCAAGTATACGAGACGGATCGCCGGGGCACCCAATCTCCGCCCCGCAGGTAGCGGCCTGGACATTGCGGCCGGCGAAGGTCCCTGGAAACGAGGACTACCGCGCGGCGGCCTCCGGCACGATCCTGGCGAGGATTGTGAGCGGGCCCAGCACGCTCGGTCCCTTCAGGAGGCACGTGATGAGCAGGCGCGGCATGCGTGGACTCGACCGCCGGACGGGGACGACATGGTAGGCGAGCGCAGCGCTCCCCCACCGGCCATCACGGGGTATACGCCGATCCAACGCATCAGTTCAGGCGGCTACGGCGACGTCCATCTCTATGACGAGCCACGGCTCAACCGCAAGGTTGCCATCAAGGTGATCCGGGACCCGCTCGCCGACCCGCACGTGCGTCAGCGCTTCGAGACCGAGGCGCACACCATGGCCAAGCTCGAACATCCGCATGTTGTGCGGATCTATGGCACGGGGACAACAGACGCCGGACAGCCCTTCATCAGCATGATGTTCTGCCCCAACGCAACGATGGCGGAACGCTGCGTCCGCGAGCACTTGAGCGTCGATGAGGTCCTGCGCATCGGCATCGCGATGAGCGGTGCCCTGGAGAGTGCCCACCGAGCGGGCATCCTGCACCGCGACGTCAAGCCGGCGAACATCTTGACGACACCCTGGGACGAGCCGGGGCTGTCGGACTTCGGGGTGGCTGCGAATGCGGCGGCCGCGGACGACGGCGACATCGGCGTGTCGATCCCCTGGTCCCCGCCGGAGATGCTGCTCGGCCGGGCCAAGGGGTCGCCGGTCACCGATGTCTACTCTCTGGGCGCGACGGTCTGGACCTTGCTGGTCGGGCGCAGCCCGTTCGAAATCCCGCGGGGCGACAACTCCCGGATGGCACTCATCGGGCGGATCAGCAATGCGCCGGTCCCGCGGACCGGGCGCAATGACGTACCGCCCGTGCTCGAGCAGATTCTGGCCCGGTCGATGGCCAAGGATCCGGCGGCGCGCTTCCGCAGCGCCGCTGACTTCGGTCGAGCCCTACAGTCGGTGGAAATCCGGTTGCAGCGGCCGGTGAGCAATATGGTCGTGCTTGGCGCGGGCACGGCCACCGAGGCGCGCAGCTGGCCGCGCGAGGAAGCCCTGTGGCTGAGCGATGACGACGACCCGCCCGGCGCGGCGTGGCCGTCGCGGCCCTACCCCCTCGCCACCGAAACCGCCGGTGGCCTGTCCCCGTCGGGTCCCGGTGGCCAAGCGTCGAGTGGCCAGGGAGTCGGCGCAGCGGCCTTCGGCGGGCAAGCCGCCGACGGGGCGTTCGTGCCGCCGAGTGCCACCGGCTGGGTGCCCGGTGTATCTGCGGCGGGCGCGCCGAATGGCAATGCGACCTGGACCACCGGGCCGTTGGGAGCGTCGGGGCTCCCCGCGACGTCGTGGTCGCCGATACCTTCTGGGCCGACCACCGGTGGAGCGACATCGTGGTCCGCGGCGCCTTCCGGCCAGCCGGGTGGTCTCGCACCTGGCTGGTCGTCGGGCCCGGACACCTACACCGCCAACACGGTGCTGAGGTCGCCGGTTGGGGGCGCCTCGCCGTCGGTGACGACCTCGCCGCCGAAGCGTTCGGGCAATCATGAACGCTGGGTCATCGGCGGCCTGGTGGCGGCCTGCCTGGCGGTGGCGATCCCCTTGGCCTGGGTGATCGTGGGGCACAAGAAGGCACCCGACAACCCCAGCCAGGCCGGGGGCCAGATCAGCACCAGTCAGGGAGCGACGACCGGCATCGCCGGGAGCACGACGAGCGCAGCGGCCGAGAGTGGCACACCGACATCCTCTTCCTCGCATCAACCGACCAGCACCGGGACGTCGTCCGGGTCGCAGCCGAGTAGCACTCCGACTCAGAAAGCATCTCGGCCCCCGTCGCGGAGCACCACCAGTGCCCGACCCTCCCCGAGCACAAGCCGGCCGGCGTCGAGTAGTACCCCGTCGCCGACAACGGCGACCACAGCCCCACCCCCGCCCACCCCGCCGATCCCCGTCAACGCCTTGCCTCCGGCCTTGTCAGTGGGTAGCGGTTGGACCTATGCCTCGTCGCCGTCCACCGAGCCAGTGCAGATCAGCACGGTTTTCGACCATGACTGCAATCAGAAATACGTGCCGACCGGTTCGCTCTCCAACACCCTTGTCGACCCGAACGGCCGGCACACCGAGATCCGGATCTCGCGGCTACCGGCGGGGCAGTCCAGCAGCGCGATGGCCGACATGGCCGTGATCATCGCTAACTGCCACTGGACCAGGGCCGGAGATGGACAGCCGCAGAGCGCCTTCGTCACGCCGTGGGACGGGCACGACCAGGGCTACCTCATCGAGCGGACGAACACGAAGACCGCCAGTGGCGTCCCCTGGGCCTATGTACCCGGCCTGGTCATGCAGGTCGTCGGCGACTACGTGATCATGGTCGAGTCGTCCTATCCCACCGTCGAGGAGGCATTGAGCGTCGCCGAGCAGGTGTCCGACCTAGTCGCCGACAATGTTCGCGCCAACGGGTGATCAGGGGTTCCTCGGGTCGCCTGCGGGTTCAGCAGCGCGTGCCGTCGGCGGGCACGGCGTCCTTGACGTAATAGTCGTTGATCGCGTTGTCGATGCAGGTGTTGGCCCGCATATAGGCCGTATGACCGTCGCCGTCCATCGTCAGCAGGACTCCCGACTCGAGCTGGCCGGCGAGGTCGACCGCCCATTCATACGGGGTGGCGGGGTCGCGGGTGGTGCCCACGATGACGATGGGAGCGGCGCCGGGGGCGGTGATCTTCTCGCCCTTCCCCGTGGGCTTGATCGGCCAGTTGCCACACACCAGGCCCGACCAGGCCAGCAAGCGCCCAAAGACGGGGGCCGCCTGCTCGGCGGCCTTCGCCCTCTCGCGGTAGACCGCCGGGTCGGCGCTGTCGCCATTGTCGAGGCAGTTGACGGCGTTGATGACCTGCATCAAATTGCCCGAGTAGCTGCCATTGGGGCGGCGCTCGGCGTAGTCGTCGGCCATCGCCATCAACTCGGTGCCGTCGCCGGCCACCACGGCGCGCAGCGCCTCGGTCAGGGCGTCCCAGCGGCCCTGGTCGTACATCGCGGCGGCGACGCCATAGGACGCCCAGCCCTCGGTCAGCTTGGTGACGCGCGCGTCCCCAGTGACCGGGGCCGCCGTGGCGTCGAGCTTCGCGAGCAGGTCGATCAGGCCGGTCACGACGGCGTCGACGTCCTTGCCGAGGGGGCATTTGCCAGACTCGACGCAATCCTGGGCCCACGCCTTGGTGGCAACGTCGAAGCCCTTGGCCTGGCCGACCGCGAACTGCTCCGGGGTGAGATTGGGCGCGACCGCTCCGTCGAGGACGAAGCGACCCACGCGGTCGGGAAAGAGACCCGCATAGGTGGCACCAAGGAAGGTGCCATAGGACTTGCCGAGATAGGTCAGCTTGGCATCGCCTAACGCGGCCCGCAGGATGTCCATGTCCTTGGCCGCCTCGACGGTCGAGACGTGCGGCAGCAGCGGGCCGGCATTCGCCTGGCAGGCGGCGCCGAAGTCCTTGGCCAGCCGGACCGCCTCATCCTCCTCGCTGCGGTCATCGGGGGTGGGGTCCTGCCCGAGGAAGGTGTCCATCTGCGCCGGCTTCACGCACTCGATCGGGGCCGAAGCCGCAACGCCGCGCGGGTCGAAGCCGACCACGTCGTAGGCCTTTCGGACCGGGGTCCCGACGATGAAATCGGCATACTTGGCGTAATCGACGCCGCTGCCGCCCGGGCCGCCCGGGTTGACGACCAGGGAGCCGAGCGCCGTGCCGCCGCCGCGGCGCGACACCTTGAGCACGCTGAGTTGAATGGTCGCGCCCTGCGGATCGGCATAGTCGATCGGGACGGTCAGCTTCGCGCACTGTGGGCCGCCGCAGTCGGACCAGGTGAGCGTCTGCTCGTAAAACTTCGCCAGCGCCTCCTGGCCAGGCGGGACCCGGTCGCTCGTGGCCAGCGTGGGCGACGCGGTGGCGTCACGGTCGAAGGGATTGGGGATGGTGCAGCCGGTCAGGGCGAGGCCCGCGCCGGCGAGCAGAGCGACCGCGCGTCGGTCAGTGCGCCGGTATCGCGGGACGGACGCGGGGCGGTGGCGGCGCGGCATGTCCAGACGTTAACTCACGGATCTGGTGCGGAGCCGGGTGCCGCAGCGCCGGCGGGCGCTTTGGTGGTCCTCAGCGGGGCAGCTGCAGCGAGATCGCCATCGCTTCGAGCGCGAGCAGCGGCGGGACGTTCGCGGCGATCCGCTCGCGCGCCAAGCCGATGGCATCCATCGCCCGCAACAGGCCTTCGCTGCCGAAGGCGCGCCCGAGTTGGCCGACGACGGCGAGATTGTCTTCATTGACCAGGCCGACCCGTCCGCCCTGCCGCTGAACGAGAGCATCGCGATAGACCGACATCAGGTCGATCAAGGTCCGGTCGACGACATCGCGCGTGAATCGCGTGGCCCGGGTTTTCTGCTCCTTCTCCAGCGTGGCGAGTTGGGAGCGGATGTGGGGCGGTTGGGTGCGCGCGGCGGGATCCGCGCCGAGCGTCTGCATCAACCGCTCGCGTTCACGGGAGTTGCGCTCGGTCAGCGCCCCCTCCTTCTCCTCCTCGGCGATGGCCATCAGGTCTGCAGCCGCAGCAACAGCATCGCCGACGCCGCCGAGTTTGGCCGGCAAGGTCACGACCTGGCGGCGGCGGATCCGGGCGCCTTCGTCGCGGGCCAGCCGACGCGCGAGGCCGACGTGGCACTGAGCGGCCCGGGCGGCATACGTGGCCATGGCGGGGTCGATGCCGTCACGCTCGACGAGCAGCCGGGCGACGGCGGCGACGGGCGGAGTGCGCAAGCGCACGTGACGCGAGCGGGAGCGCAGGGTGATCAGGACGTCCTCGACGGAGGGGGCGCAGAGCAGCCAGATCGTCCGCGCGCCGGGCTCCTCGATCGCCTTGAGCAGGCTGTTGCCGGAGTGATCGGTGAGGCGATCGGCGTCCTCGACGATGATGACCCGCCACGCACCGACCGACGGTCGGCGGGCGGCGATCTGGACCAGGTCGCGCGCGAGGTCGACCTTGATCGAGAGGCCTTCGGTGGCGACGAGGTCGACATCGGCATGGGTGCCGTCGAGGGCGGTTCGGCATTCGCGACACTCGCCGCACCCGGCGCGCGGGCAGAGGAGCGCAGCCGCGAACGCCCGGGCCGCGACCGACCGGCCGGAGCCCGGCGGGCCGGTGAAGAGCCACGCGTGAGTCATGGCGTCGGGACGCGCGACGGCCCGCTGCAGGATCTCTAGGGCGGGCTCCTGGCCGACCAACTCGCTCCAGACGCTCATCGATTCGCCGCCATCAGGCCGCGCTCGATCAGGGCCGCGACGATCCGGTCGTGGATGGCGACCGGATCGAGCGAGCCGTCCACCACGGCATACCGCTGGGGGGCGGCGGCGGCCAGCGCGAGGAAGTGGGCGCGCACGGCAGCGTGATACTCGTCGGCCTCGGACTCGAGGCGGTCGTGCACGGCGCCGCGACGGCGACGGCCTTCCTCGGCGCTGATGTCCACGTTGACGGTCAGGTCAGGGAGCAGGTCGTCGACGGCCCACATCTGCAGGGTGCGCACCTCCTCGGCGCCGAGCGCGCGGCCGGCGCCTTGATAGGCGACCGCGGAGTCGGTATAGCGATCGGTCAGCACGACCTGCCCGGCGGCCAGGGCGGGACGGACGACCTCCTCGACATGCTGTGCTTTGTCGGCGGCGAAGATCAGCGCCTCGGCGCGCGCGCTCATGTGGTCGCCGTGCAGGAGCAGATCGCGCAGAGCCCGGCCGAGTTCGGTGCCCCCGGGCTGGCGGGTGACCAGGACGCTACGGCCGAGCAGGGCATACGCCGAGGCGAGCAGCCGCACCTGGGTGGACTTGCCCGCCCCGTCGCCGCCCTCGAAGGCGATGAAGATCCCGTCACTCACGGCCGCCACCCTAGTGGGGGCCGGTGACACCGCCCTGCGCCTCCTTCGGCGCGAGCAAGGCGCTGAGGGCGACAAGCGAGACCTTGCCGGTCTCGTTGCGAGGTAACGCGTCGACGACGCGGACCTCCCGGGGCAGGGCGAAGCGCGAAATGTGACCGCGCAGTGCCGCGCGCACGGCCTCCCCGTCGACGTCGGCGCCCGGAGCGGCCACCACGAAGGCGATCAGCCGCTGGCCGAACTCCGGGTCCGACACGCCGAGGACGGCGGCTTCGGCCACGCCGTCGAGCGCGCAGAGCGCGTCCTCGACCGCGGCGGGATAGACGTTCTCGCCACCGCTGACGATCATCTGATCGACCCGGCCGTCGACGTAGTAGAGCCCGTCCACATGGCGTCCGAGGTCGCCGGTGGCGATCAGACCGTCGTGCCGGTGACTGTCTGCCCCGCCGAGATAGCCCTCGAAGACCATCGAGTTCGCGACATAGAACTGCCCCACGTCGCCGTCGGGGACTTCGGCGAGGTCGGCATCCAGGAGCGCGACCCGAGTCGCCAGCGGCGGGGTGCCGGCCGTGTCGGGATGCGCGCGCAACTGCTCCGGGACCGCGATCGTCACCCAGGACGCCTCAGTCGAGCCGTAGAGGCTGTAGAGCACGTCTCCGAAGTCGTCCATAAAGGGCACCGGCAAGGTGGCGGGCAGCCGCGATCCGCTTGTCGCCACCACCCGCAGCGCCGGCGGCCGCGGCCCAGTGTTCGCCGACCGCCACTCGTGCAGCCGCTGGATCATCACAGGCACGGCAAACATCACCTGGCAGTCGTGCTCGACCAGATCGGCGTAGGCCGTGGCCGGCTCGAACCGCCGCCGCAGCACGATCGTCGCCTGCAGCCCGAAGCACAACTGCAGCGCCGCAAACCCCCACGTATGGAAAATGGGTGCGCTGATCAGGACGCGATCCGCCGCGTGTAACGGAATGCGCTCGATGATCGCGACGAAGGAGTCGACGCCTCCGGGATTGCGCCGCGGGGCACCCTTGGGCGTCCCTGTCGTGCCGCTGGTCAGCACGATGACGTGGCCCCGACGCGCAGGCGGGCGCACGGCACGCCCCCGTCCGGCCGGGCCGTCACCGAGGGCCATCAGGTCAGCCAGGTCGAGGGCCGCGACCGCGGTCTCGGCGAGGAGTGGGCCGAATTCCTCGTCGTGCACCACCAGACCGATCCCGTATGCCTGGGCGGCCGCGGCCAGCTGCTCGGCGGCGAATCCGGTGTTGAGCAGGACGACGTCACCGCCCAACTGGTCGATGGCGAGCATCGCGATCACCAGGTCGCGACTATTGCGTGCCAGCACGGCGACGCGATCCCCGGGACGCACGCCGCGGGCGACCAGCACGCGAGTGACGCGCTCGGCTTGGGCGATCAACTCGGCATACGTCAGGCGGCCGGACTCATCGACGATGGCGATGCCCGACGGGCGGCGCGCCGCCGCCCCGCGAGCCTCGCCGCTCAGGCCGAAGCCCCATGTCGTCAGGGCCCGGACCTGACCGAGGCTGCGGTGTGGCAGCGTCGGCTGGAGCAGGCCGCGGCGCGCAAGCACGCTGACGATCTGATAGGGGCGCATGGCCCGAGCCTAGGAGGTTCGAGGCTTGCGGGTCGTCGTCGTGCGGGCAGCCGTCTTGCTCGCGGAACTCTTTGTCGTCGTGGTTTTGCGGGTGGTGGTCTTGGCCGACTTCTTGGCCGCCGCGCGCTTGCGCGGGGCCGGTCCCTTGGCCCGCTTCTCGGCCAGGAGCTCGAAGCCGCGCTCGGGCGTGATGGTCTCGACGTCGTCATCGCGCCGCAACGTCGCATTGGTCTCGCCGTCGGTGACATAGGGTCCGAAACGCCCGTCCTTGACGGTGACCGCCTTGCCGCTGACCGGGTCGGCGCCGAGTTCGCGCAGCGGCGGCTTGGCTGCCGCCCGCCCGCGGACCTTGGGCTGGGCATAGATCGCCAGCGCCTCGTCGAGGGTCAGGGTGAACAGTTGCCCCTCGGTCTCCAGCGAGCGGGAGTCGGTGCCCATCTTCAGATAGGGCCCATAACGACCGTTCTGCGCGGTGATCGGGACGCCGGTCTCCGGGTGCTGCCCGAGCGTGCGCGGCAGGGAGAGCAACTGCAAGGCGGTGTCGAGATCGACGCTCGCCAGGTCCATATCCTTCAGCAGCGAGGCGGTGCGCGGCTTTGGCGCCGCCGTCTTGCGGGTCGTGGTCGTCGCCGGCGCCTCGGGCAGGATCTCGGTGACATAGGGCCCGAAGCGCCCGGCCTTGGCGACGATCTCGTGGCCGGTGGCCGGGTCGACGCCCAGGCTGCGGCCGTCGTCGGCGGACATCGCGAGCAGACTGCGAGCCTTCTCCGGCGTCAGGTCCGCGGGCGCGATGTCGTCGGGGATCGAGGCGCGCTTGGGCGCGACCGCGGCGCCCTCGGTCATCTCGCCGGTCGCGGGGTCGACGCCCTCGGGGGCGACCTCCTCGACATACGGGCCGTAGCGGCCGACGCGCACGGCGAGACCATCACCGATCTCGATGGTGGAGATGGCGCGCGCGTCGATCTCGCCGAGGTCCTCGACCAGATCGCGCAGGCCTTCGGCGGAACTCGCCTCGTCGCCGAAGTAGAAGCGGCGCAGCCACTGCACCCGGTGGGCGTCGCCGCGGGCGATGTCGTCGAGGTCGGCCTCCATCGCCGCGGTGAAGTCGTAGTCGACCAGCCGGCCGAAGTGCTCCTCCATCAGCCGGGTGACGGCGAACGCCAACCAGGAGGGCACCAGCGCGCTGCCCTGGGTGGAGACATAGCCGCGGTCCTGGATCGTTCCCAGCGTCGACGCATAGGTCGACGGGCGGCCGATCTTCTTCTGTTCCAGGGCCTTGACCAGGGTGGCTTCCGTATACCGCGGCGGCGGGACGGTCTCGTGGCCTTCGGCCTCGACGCGGGCGACGTCCAACCCATCGCCCTCGCCAAGCTGGGGCAGGCGGCGCTCTTCTTCGGCGGCGACCTTGGCCGCCTTGCGCCGGCGCGAGTCCTCCTCGTCGCGGCCTTCCTCATAGGCCGCGAGGAAGCCGCGGAAGGTGATCACCGTGCCGCTGGCACTGAACTCGGCAACGCGGCCGTCGGGCAGGGTGCCGGCGACCTTGACGGTCGCGGTCGACCCGGTGGCGTCGGCCATCTGGGAGGCGACGGTGCGCTTCCAGATCAACTCGTAGAGCGCGTATTCGGCGCCCCGCAGCTCACCGGAGACCTGCGCCGGCGTGCGGAAGACCTCGCCCGCCGGGCGGATCGCCTCGTGCGCCTCCTGGGCGCCGGCATTGCTGGAGCGGTAGTGGCGCGGTGCGTCGGGGACGTAGGCCGCACCATACATCTCGCGCGCCTGGCTGCGGGCCGCGCTCAGCGCGGCCTGCGAGAGCACCGTGGAGTCGGTGCGCATATAGGTGATGTAGCCGTTCTCGTAGAGCCGCTGCGCCACGCGCATCGACTCCTTGGCCGACATCCGCAGTTTGCGGGAGGCCTCCTGCTGCAAGGTGGAGGTGATGAAGGGCGCGGACGGCCGACGGGTGTAGGGCTTGTCCTGCACCGAGGTGACGCGCACCGGCACCTGGGCGATCCCGTCCGCGACGAGTCGAGCACCGGCCTGGTCCAGCTGCACCGCCTTGGCATGGGTGAGCACGCCACGGTCGTCGAAGTCGCGGCCGGTCGCCACCCGGTGCTCGTCCAGCGCGGTCAGGCGGGCGGTGAACTCCTCGCCGGCGGTCGTCGCGAAGTCGGCCTCGACGTCCCAGTAGGACGCCGCCCGGAAGGCCATCCGCTCACGCTCGCGCTCGACGACCATCCGGGTCGCCACGCTCTGCACGCGGCCGGCGCTCAGGCCCGCGCGGACCTTGCGCCACAGCACCGGCGAGACCTCGTAGCCATAGAGCCGGTCGAGGATGCGCCGGGTCTCCTGGGCGTCCACGAGATTGGTATCGATCTGGCGGGTGTTGGCCGCGGCGCGCTGGATGGCGTCGCGGGTGATCTCGTTGAAGACCATCCGCTTGACCGGGACCTTCGGCTCGAGCGCCTCGAACAGGTGCCAGGCGATCGCCTCCCCCTCGCGGTCCTCATCGGTGGCGAGGTAGAGCTCGTCGGCGTTCTTGAGCAGGCGCTTGAGCTCGGCGACCTTCTTCTTCTTGTCTGCGTCGACGATGTAGTAGGGCTCGAAATCGTTGTCGACGTCGACCCCGAACTTGCCGAAGGGGCCCTTCTTGATCTCCGCCGGCATCTCCGAGGGCGTCGGGATGTCCCGGATGTGCCCGATCGAGGCCTCGACGTCGAACTCCGGTCCCAGATAGGCGGAGATGCTCTTGATCTTCGCCGGGGACTCCACAATGACGAGCTTGCGCCCGGCCACGCCCACCACAACCTTTCGACCCGGCCCGAAGGAGCCGGGCGCCACATATCGGGAGCACGGTATACCGAGCCCCCCGGCTTCCGTCGAACCGCACCGGCCTCCCCCTACATAGTTGAATCTTAAACTTCAGCTGCTATGCTGGGCCGTATGACCGATCGTGCCCCCGTCCTCTACCTCAGCCACGGCGCGCCGCCGCTTGCCGATGACGCCACTTGGAAGGCCGAACTGGCCTCGTGGTCAACGCAATTGGCCCGACCGAAGCAGATCTTGATGGTCTCGGCCCACTGGGAGGCAGCGCCCATCGCCATCAGCGCCTCCGCGCGGAAGGTCCCGCTCCTGTATGACTTCTGGGGGTTCCCACAGAAGTACTACGAGGTGACCTACGACGCCCCCACCGCGCCCGACCTCGCAGCCGATGTCGACCGGTTGCTGGGCGGGGTGGTCCAGCGCGATGAGTCCCGCGGTCTTGATCACGGTGCCTATGTGCCGCTCGTGGAGATGTACCCCGACGCCGACATCCCGGTGCTGCAGCTCTCGATGCCGACGCTGGAGCCGCGGGCGTTGTTCGAGGTCGGTCGCGCGCTGGCACCCCTGCGCGACGCGGGGACGATGATCGTCGGCTCCGGCTTCACCACGCACAACCTGCGCTGGTTCAACCCGGGTGCGCCGGCCGACGCGCCCGCCCCCGCCGCGTCCGTCGAGTTCGACCACTGGGCGGCCGAGGCGATGGCCACCCAGGACGTCGACGCGCTTCTCGACACCGACCACCGCGCACCCGCTGCGCGGATCGCCCACCCCCGCACCGAGCACTGGGCGCCTCTCTATGTGGCGCTCGGGGCCGCCTATGCCGGCGGGTCGCTGGCCAGCACCAGCGTGGTGGACGGTTTCTGGTACGGCCTGTCTAAGCGGTCCTGGCAATTCGCGAACTGATCGAGCGCCCCGGCTCCTGACGTATCACGCGTGCCGGACCGGCCTCTCTTCGAGTGAGGCAGACCACCCCGGGCCGCTGGCCGGAGCGCCTCCCCGGCGGCCCGGCCGGGCAGGCCTACCATCAACCCCATGGGGGTCATTCGTCGATCGGCGCTCGCGGCTGCCGCGCTGGCGGTCGGCCTGGCGGCCTGCACCGGTGGGGGCAGCGGCAGTGGCGGCACCGCGGGGGCGCGCACACGGCATACGTCCTCGGGAATGGGGAGCGACGCGCCGTCCGACACACCCACGCCGAGCACACCGGAGCCCGTCTCAATCACGATCGGGGCGAGCGGCGACCTGTTGACGCATGTCGCCGTCCGCCGCAGCGCCGAGGCGTATGCCGGCCGCCCCGGCCACTACGACTTCAGCCCGATGTTCGCCAAGGTGGCGCCGCTGATCAAGGGCCCCGATCTCTCCTTGTGTCATCTGGAGACCCCGCTGACCATGACAGACACCAACCTCTCCCGGCCCGGCATCTTGGTCTTCAACACCCCTCACGAGCTTGCGGACGGAGCCGTGGCCGCGGGCTATAAGGGGTGCGACTTCGCCTCCAACCACACCTGGGATCAGGGACTTGCCGGCCTGAAGGACACCATCGGCGTCTTCACAAGCGTCGGCTTGGGGTATGCCGGGCCGGGGGCGAGCGCGAAAGTCCCGATTGAGGTCGCGATATATGACGTGGGTGGCGTCAAGGTCGCCCACCTCGGCTTCACCTACACGATCTACAACAACTGGGGACCCAACACCGACGTCCCTCCGGAAGCGCCCTGGCTGGCCGACGCCCTGTGGCCGGCGACCCGGGCCGAGGGCATCATCCGCGACGCCAAGCAGGCCCGCGCCGACGGCGCCGACATCGTCGTCGTCAGCCTGCACTGGGGCCAGGAGCATGTCGCCGAGCCCACACCCGACCAGAGCGAACTGGCCAAGGCGTTGTTGGACTCCCCCGAGGTCGACTTGATTCTCGGGACGCACGTCCATCGGGTTCAGCCCTGCCAGGTGATCAACGGCAAGTACGTCTTCTACGGGCTCGGGAACTTCCTGTCCAACCAGTCGCCGCAGGTGGATGCAAGCCTTCTCCCGCAGACCCAGGAGGGCATGTTTGCGCAGGTGACGATCACCCGGGACGCGGACGGCACGGTCACCTCCAGCGCCGCCTATCAGCCGACGCAGGTCAACCTGGCCGGGCATGTCATCGAGCCGGCGACCAAGGCCGGCAACCCGACGACCTTCGACCGGGTGACCAAGGTCTTGACCTCGCTCGGCGACTGCCCGCTCACGCCGTTGACCCCGTAACGTGCGTGCGGACCGGATGACTCAGCCGGTCGCGGCCACGATCAGCCCGTCGGCGATCCAGCCGCGCAGTCGCGGCGTCTGCTCGGCACGCACCTCGTCCGCGTCCAGGTCCAGGAGGGCGGCGATCGCCACCAGCGCGGCGCGGGCGCTCAGGTCGCCGTCGCACACGGACAACAGCGCCGCGCCGACGGTGTCGAGGCGATCCGTCACGCGCAGGCCGCCGCCCTGCCGGGCCACGATGACGCGCGGTTCGGCTTCACCCGGCCGGTAGTGGTGCTCGACGGTGACATCCTGCGCGACCGTCCACGTGGCGTCCAGGACCGCATCATCGTCGTGCTCGGCCAGCCACGACCGAGCCGCAATGCCACGCTCGATCACCGGGCCCATCGGCCCCGTCACGGGGCCGCGCGCGTCGGTGAGTTCGACGAAGGGCACGCGCTCCACCGTGGGGCGGTGCAGCGTGACCACCCCAAACGCGACCCCGGTCACCGAGCGGCTAGCGAAGTCGTCGAGCCAACTGGCATACATCCGTGCGTAGTCGGCCGTGCCGCTCTGCTGGCCGCCGTCGCGCGCCCAGGTCTCGGCATACTGCCCGGGGTCCTGGATCTCGCGCAGCACCACCCAGGCGTCGACCCCGGCGCACTGAGCCCAGGCCCCGATCCGATTGCGCCAGTCGCCGCCGTCGCTGACCTCCCAGTTGGCGAGGATCTGGGCGATGCCTCCGGGCTCGAGGTGCTCACCGAGGCCGGCAACGAGCGCCTGGACCGTGTCGTCACCGTGGCCGCCCGCATCGCGGTATTCGTAGGTCGGCACGTGCGCATCGCGCGGGGTGATCACGAAGGGCGGGTTGCTGACGATCAGCCCGAACCGTTCTCCCGCAACGGGTTCGAGCATCGACCCGGTCCGCAGTTCCCACTCCTGCTCGTTGAGCGCGGCATTGAACGCGGCATACGCCAAGGCCCGGGTGGAGAGGTCGGTCGCGACGATCCGGTCCGCGTGCCCGGCCAGGTGCAGGGCCTGGACCCCGCAGCCGGTGCCGAGGTCCAGGGCGCGGCTCACGCGGGGTCGAGGTGTCCAGGCGGCGAGAGTGGCTGAGGCGCCGCCGACGCCGAGGACGTGATCGGTCCGCAGCGGCGCGCGAGTGGCGATCTCGCCCTGATCCGAGGCGACCCACCAGTCGGTGTTCTCATCGCCGTATGGCTGCAGATCGGATGTCGCGATCAACGCGTCGCCCGCGATCCGCGCCAGCCCGAGCGCGATGGCACCGGCGCTGCCGAGCGATGGGAGCGCGCGATCGGCGTCGCGCAGATCGACCGGGTCACCGAGGATGAAGAGCCGGATGAGGACGGCCACCGGATCGGCGTGCGCACGGGTCGCCCGCTCGGCCGGCAACCGTTGCTCGCGGGCCAGCGCGCCGGCGGCCACCGCCTCGAGGACCTCGTCGCAGCGAGCCGCCGTATAGGGGGCGGCGCGCAGGTCGGCACGCAGGCGCGCGATGGCGTCGGGATCTAGGAGCAGGGGCATGGCCGAAACGCTATCTCTCGTGGCGCGCGAGGAGGATCCGCCTAGACCGGGGCCGGGTGACGAGCCTCGCCGACTGCCGTGGCGCGACGACGGGAGCGGGCGGGCGCGCTCTCAGCGGGCGATGGCGAAGTCCGGCGACTCGGCCGTCTCAGCACTCCTCGAGGGGCCGGCCGGGTCAGCGTCGAGGGCAGACGCCGGTGTGTCGAGAGACCCCGGGCCGCTCGTCGGCGATGCCGGCGTCGAGGCGCGCGTGGGTTCAGCCACGGTGCGCGTCGGCCCCGAGCCGGGAGCGGAATCGGCGAGTTCGCCGATCAGCCCGAGCACACGCACGCCCAAGGCGGCGAGGAAGAGCGCGTCGGCGACCAGTTCGAGGCACTCCTCGATCGTCTGCTCCAGGCGTTCGACAGTCATCGGCATGGTCGCCGGGTCGATGGTGTCCATGCCGATGGCGATGGCCGCGGTGAGAGCCCCCAGGCAGAACAGCACCAGCGCGGTCGTGTCGGCGCGCAGCGCACGCAGGACGAAGGGCAGGAAGATCAGCCCGGCGATCGCGACAAAGAGCATCTGGAAGTCCCCGGGCGCCAACCAGCTCAGGCCCGGGATCCGGATGTCGCGTGGCGCGAGGACGCGGTCGCGGATCCGCTCGTGGACGGCGAAGCGGTCATCGAGCGCGAGATAGACCATTCCTGCCGCCAACAGCCAGTGCACGAGGCGCGCGCCCCGTGACCAGCCCCGAAGCCGCCCGACGACGGCGGCGAGGGCCGATGCCGAGGCGGCGAGCACGAGGAAGACCGTCTGGATCCACGTCATCGGCGTCAGTTCGGGCGCGATCCACACCCAATAGCGCGGGTATTGGGCCGCCGCGAGCACCGCAGGAACGAGGACCGAGAGGGCAAGCAGGGCGACGACCAGGCGGAATCGGGCCTTGGCGAGAGAGGGGGTCACGCTCTTCACCTTGCACTACCGGCTAGCTCAACCCGGGCAGCCACCACATCCACCGGCGCGCCGTCCGCAGCGGCCTGGATAGCGGTGGCGAACATGATTGCGCCCCGGGCGAGCACCTCGTCGCGCCACCAAGCGCTGTGGGCGGTTTGGATGATGCGGCCCTCGGCCAACAGCAGGCGATCGATCGGATCGTCGGCGTCGAAGGCGATCTCGTCGACGGCGTAGCCGCGCAGTCGATGCGTGAGCAGGGCGTCGCGCACGGCGCTCTGGTCGACCAGGACCGGGCGCCCGACGTTGACGACGAAGGCATCGGGATGGAGTAGCGCGAACTCCTCCGCCCCGAGGATGGGCGGCACGCCGGGGCGAGTGGACGCGCATACGGCAACCAGGTCGGCCTCGGCGAGGGCGGAGCGCAGGCCGGCCATCTCGATGCCCTCCGCGCGCGCGACGGCCGCTGCGGACGGGTCGATGTCGACACCCACCACGCGCATCCCGAGGCCACGCGCGAGGCCGGCCAGCCGGGTTCCGATCCGGCCCACGCCGATGACAGCGAGCGTGCGCGAGGTGATCTCGACGCCGCGCAAGGAGACATCTGCCCGGACCCGCCCGCGCGCCTTCTCGTTCGCGAGGTGGACGCGGGTTGCGCTGGCGAAGATCAGTCCCAGGGCGTGCTCGGCGACGGCGTTGGTGGCGTATTCGGGCAGCGTCGTCACGCCGATCCCCCGCGCCGCGAGGGCAGAAAGATCGAGGTGTTCGTAGCCGGTGGCATAGAGCACGATGTGGCGCAGATCCGGCAGCGCGTCCAGGAGCTCAGCGTCCAGCACGGGCAAGGTGACATTCGTGGTGGCGAGCACGTGCGCGCCCCGCAGCAAGGCGATCGCCTCCTCGTGGGAGGGGGCCGTATGCCGCTTGGCGAAGGCGACCTCGTGCCGCACGCGCAGCGCTTTGGCGGATGCCGTTGGCAGGCTGGCCTCGCCGGCCCGGCTGATGATGACGACCTTCGTGCTCATTGCGGCATACCTCCCCGTATGCGGCCCGCTCGTCGGACTGCTTGTCCCTCCAGACGCGTCAGCCTCGAGAAGGGTTGTGCACATGTCGGCACAAGCTAGGCCCGGTGTGGGCTGCCTCTGGGGCAGCCCACACCGGGCCTGAGCGGATCGTTATCGGGGCGTTAACCGCACGGCGTGCTCGCACTGTGGCGGCGCGAAGAACGTCGTGGGATGGCCTAGTGGCGTTCGACGGGCTCGTTCGCGATGGCGTCGTCGGGGCTGATTCCGGCGTGGCCGGGTGCCTGCACCAACTCCGGAGCGACGTGCCGCGCCGGCGCGTTCTCGCCATCGCCACCGTCGGTGATGGAGATGCCGCGCCGCTTGGAGACGGCGACCGCGGCAACGACGATCAGGAAGGCCGTAGCGGCGATGCCGTAACGCACCGCGGCGTTCTCGCCGCCACCGATGGACAAGGTGACGATCGCCGGGGCGATGAGCACCGACACGAGGTTCATGACCTTGATCAGCGGGTTGATCGCCGGGCCGGCGGTGTCCTTGAACGGGTCGCCGACGGTGTCGCCGATGACCGTGGCCGCGTGAGCGTCGGTGCCCTTGCCGCCGTGGTGGCCGTCCTCGACGAGCTTCTTGGCGTTGTCCCAGGCGCCACCGGAGTTGGCGAGGAAGACCGCCATGAGCGCGCCGGCACCGATCGCACCGGCGAGGAAGCCGGCGAGGGCACCGATGCCGAGGCCGAAACCGACGGCGATCGGGGTCAGGGCGGCGAGCAGGCCCGGGGTGGCCAGCTCACGCAGCGAGTCCTTGGTGCAGATGTCGACGACCCGGCCGTATTCGGGCTTGGCCGTGCCTTCCATGATCCCGGGGATCTCGCGGAACTGGCGACGAACCTCGAACACGATGGCGCCGGCCGCCCGGGTGACGGCGTTGATGGCCAGACCGGAGAAGAGGAAGACGACGGCGGCACCGAGGATCAGACCGACCAGAGTGTTGGGCGAGGTGACCAGCGCACTCGCGTTGGCCAGCCACTTGGTGGCCTCTTCCTGCGTGGTGTTGCCGGGGTCGCTGATGTCGCGGACCGCGGTCTGCCAGGCGTCGGTATAGGAGCCGAAGAGCGCCGTCGCGGCTAGCACGGCCGTCGCGATCGCGATGCCCTTGGTGATCGCCTTGGTGGTGTTGCCCACCGCGTCGAGCTCGGTGAGGATCTGGGCGCCGTCGCCGTCGACGTCACCGGACATCTCGGCGATGCCCTGGGCGTTGTCCGAGACCGGCCCAAAGGTGTCCATGGCGACGATGACGCCGACCGTGGTCAGCAGACCGCAACCGGCCAAGGCGACGAGGAAGAGCGAGAGGGCCACCGCGCCACCGCCGAGGAGGTAGGCGAGGTAGACCGCGCCACCGATGATCGCGGCCGTGTAGACGGCCGATTCCAGGCCGACGCCGATACCCGAGAGCACAACGGTGGCCGGACCGGTGAGCGAGGTGCGGGCCACATCGCGGGTCGGCTTGTCCTCGGTGCCGGTGAAGTAGCCGGTCAGCCAGAGGATCACACCCGCCAAGGCGATGCCGATGACCACGGCGAGGATCGCCGTCATGCGGGGATTGCCGGTCAGCGCGGCGACGTCTTCGTTGGTCGAGCCGAGCTTGGCGTAGGTGTCCGGCAGGTAGAGGAAGGCGGCGACCGCCGACAGCGCCGCAGAGATGGCGGCGGCGATGTAGAAGCCACGGTTGATGGCCTTCAGTGCGTTCTCGCCGGGGCGCGCCTTGGTAATAAAGACGCCGAGGAGGGCGGTGATCGCGCCGATGGCGGGGACGATCAGCGGGAAGACCAGGCCGTAGGAGCCGAACGCGACCGAGCCGAGGATGAGCGCCGCAACGAGCATCACGGCATACGACTCGAAGAGGTCCGCAGCCATACCGGCGCAGTCGCCCACGTTGTCGCCGACGTTGTCGGCGATCGTCGCCGCGTTGCGTGGGTCGTCCTCGGGGATGCCGGCCTCGACCTTGCCGACAAGGTCGGCGCCCACGTCGGCCGCCTTGGTGAAGATGCCGCCGCCGACCCGCATGAACATCGCGAGGAGCGCGGCGCCGAAGCCGAAGCCTTCGAGGACCTTGGGGGCGTCACCCTGGTAGAGCAGGACGACGACAGAGGCACCTAGCAGGCCGAGGCCCACCGTGGCCATACCGACGACACCACCGGTGCGGAAGGCGATCTTCATGCCTTCGTCGCGCTTGCCTTCACGGGCCGCCTCGGCGACGCGGACGTTGGCCTTGACCGCCAGGCTCATCCCGAGGTAGCCGATGGCGGCAGAGAACAGGGCGCCGACGACGAAGAAGGCCGATCGGCCGATCTTGATGCCGGTGTCACCCGGCAGCAGGAAGAGGAGACCGAAGACGAGCACCACAAAGATGGCGAGCGTGCGGAACTGCCGAGAGAGGTAGGCCTTGGCGCCCTCTTCGACGGCCGAGCCGATGCTCTGCATATTCTCGGTGCCGGCGCTGTACGCGAGCACCTGACCGCGGAAGACCCAGCCCATGACCAGGGCAATCAGGGCGATGGCAAGAACCGCGATGGTCAGGGTGCGATTGCTGCCGCTCAACTCCAAAGTCGATCCGGCTGCAGGCAGCAGCGATACCAGGCCTGTCATGGGCCCATCCTCCTCGATGGTTTTACGTCAAGAAGTCCCCTGGCCGCAGGTGGAAGCGCCGGGGACACTGGGGTCAGGCTATACCGGTCTACGCACACGCCAGAACGCGTGTGCCCGGTGTCACGTCACGCCGGCGAGGCGTCGAACGCGCTCAGGGCGCCCGCGACATCCTCGTGCACCGGGAGCACCAGATCGACGCCTGTGACCTTGATCACGCGAAGGATGCGGTCGCTTGCGGCGACCCGTAGGTGGCCGTTGCGGATGCGCAGTTCGCGCAGCCGGCCGACCAGCACCCCCAGGCCGGTCGAGTCCAGGAACGAGACGTCGGTCAGATCGGCGATGACACGATCGGACCCGTGGGCGATGACCGCGGTGAGGGCATCACGCAAGAGGTGAGCCGTGTGGAGATCGACCTCGCCTTCGGCGCGAACGACGGCCACGTCCCCGTGGTGGTCAGTCGTAACGACGAGCATGTGAACCGTTCGCTCCTGCGGTGAAAGTTGAAAGCGGAGCAAAATGCCCCGGAGCAGCGCTTACGGTAAACCACAGATGCCCAGGACACCAGACGACCACTACAGCCCCGAGGATGCGGTCGGGGCACTCGCGGCCGATGCGTCACTGGGGTCTTTGCGGCACTGCCGCACTCTTCCGGCCCGGGTGGCCGATTCTGCGGAGATCCCCGAGTGGGTCGACCCGGCGCTGGCCATGGCGCTGCGCGGTGCCGGCATCGAGCGCCTGTGGAGCCACCAATCGTCGGCCGCGTCGCTCGCCCACGCGGGGGGCCACGTTGTCCTAGCGACAGGGACGGCCTCGGGAAAGAGCCTGGGGTATGTCCTGCCGGGCTTGACGGCGGTGATCGAAGGGACCCGAGCCGCCAACGGGCGGGGCGCCACCATGCTCTATCTCGCGCCGACCAAGGCGCTGGCCGCCGATCAGGCGGCCGCGATCGACCGGTTGGCCGTGCCTGGCGTGCGAGCCGCGGTCTATGACGGCGACACGGTGACCGAGGAGCGGCGATGGATTCGAGACCACGCCAATGTGGTGTTGAGCAACCCCGATCTGCTGCATCACTCCTTGCTGCCCGGGCATGCGCAATGGGCCTCCTTCCTGCGAGCCTTGCGCTTCGTCGTCATCGACGAGTGCCATGCGTACTCGGGGATATTCGGATCCAATGTCGCTCTTGTGCTGCGGCGCCTTCGACGTGTGCTGGAGCGCTATCGCGCGCAGCCGGTCTTCGTCCTGGCGTCCGCGACGGTCAGTTCGGCGGGTGCCCACGCGAGTGAGTTGACCGGGCTGCCGGTCAAGGAGATCTCCACCGACGGCTCGCCCCGGGGGCCGGTGACCTTTGCGTTGTGGGAACCGCCGACGTATGTCGATCGCTCGGGTCGCGAGCGTCGTCTCTCGGTCTCGACGGTCACCGCGCGCCTGCTCGGCGAGTTGGTCGGGTCGGGGATCCAGACACTGGCCTTCGCGCGCTCTCGGGCCGGCGTGGAGACGGTGGCCAGTGCGGCCAATCGCGCGCTCGAGGACGCGGGGTTTGCCCAACGGGTCTCGGCCTATCGCGGGGGCTATCTGCCCGAGGAGCGACGCGAGCTCGAGCGGGCGTTGCGATCGGGAACGCTGCGCGGGATCGCGGCGACGAACGCCTTGGAACTCGGGATCGACGTCAGCGGGCTCGACGCCGTCCTGATGGCCGGGTGGCCCGGGCGCCTGTCCTCCCTGTGGCAGCAGGCCGGCCGGGCCGGCCGTGGGGGCGGGCCGTCGCTGGCCCTGCTGGTCGGGGCGGACGATCCCCTGGACGCCTATGTCCTTGACCATCCGGAGGTCATCTTCGATGCGCCGGTCGAACGCACGATCATCTTTCCGACCAACCCACGGTTGCTGCCCCGGCAACTGGTGGCCGCGGCATACGAGCGGCCGATCACGGAAGCCGACGAGGCCTACTTCGGGCCGGCGCTGATGCCGACGCTTGACCAACTGGTGGCCGCGGGCGTGCTTCGGCGGCGCCCGACCGGTTGGTTCTGGCCCTCGGACTCCCGGCCCGATGACATCGGATCGCTGCGTAGCGGCGCCGAGGTCGTCGCGATCGTCGAGGGCGCCAGCGGGCGCGTGATCGGGACCGTCGACGCGGGCTCGGCACAACACCAGGTGCATACGGGGGCGGTGCACGTGCATCAAGGGGCAACTTTCGTCGTCACCGAACTGGACCTGGGGGCAGCCACGGCAACGGTGGTCCGCGGCGATCCCGGTTGGTCGACCTTCGCGCGGTCGACGTCCGTCTTCGAGTTGGGCACGCCGACTACCACGCGTTCCTACGGGCCGGTGAAGGTGCACATCG
>Ga0075158_10001059_pt1 | contig 21249 bp, 19 predicted proteins | sample JI91814BDNA_FD_70968 | JGI IMG/M metagenome (GOLD analysis project Ga0075158, IMG submission 70968) | Wastewater effluent complex algal communities from Wisconsin, to seasonally profile nutrient transformation and Carbon sequestration -... | ecosystem: Engineered > WWTP > Effluent > Algae... | reverse complement strand
ATACAAAAACAGGTGTACCTGGAAATGATTGAAGCAGCCGGGTTTAAAAATATCACCCTGCAAAAAGAAAAAGAAATAATTATACCGGATGATATTTTGAAAAATTATTTATCAGACACTGAAATTGCTGATTATAAAAATGGCAGCACTAAAATAACAAGCATAACAGTATATGCCGAAAAGCCTGCAAAGGATGACAGAAATTGCTGTGAGCCCGGAAGTGGCTGCTGCTAACAGGAAAGAAGTAATATGAAAATAAGGATCCTTTTTGTTTGCATCGAAAACAGTAACCGCTCTCAAATGAGCCAGGCATTTGCAAAAATGCTGGGTGGCGATGAGGTGGAAGCATACAGCGCCGGCAGCAAACCCAGCGGCATTGTAAATCCTAAAGCCATTGCGGCCATGAAAGAACTGGGCTACGATTTAAGTACACACGATAGTAAAAGCCTGGATGAGGTAAAAGCATTTGCCCCCTTTGATGCAGTAGTAACCATGGGATGCGGGGATGCCTGCCCCTGGATGCCCGCTAAAAAGTTTGTTGACTGGCAGATACCGGATCCCAAAAATATGGAACCGGAGCAATTCAATGAGGTGAGGGATTTTATTTCCGGAAAAGTAAAGGATTTGATAGAAACCTTATCATAAAAAATCCCCGAAGATATCTTCGGGGATTTTTTTATGAATGCGCTTACTAATTTCTGCCGCTTAGTAAACTGAGCAAACGCAGAATTTCCAGGTACAACCAAACAATCACAACCAAAAGTCCAAAAGCACTGTACCATTCCATATACTTGGGAGCGCCAAGTTCGGCACCCGATTCTATCATATCAAAATTGAGAATTAAATTCAACGCAGCCAATGCTACAACAAAAACCGAAAAACCAATGCCTAATACACTGCTTTCATGTAAAAATGGAATAGATATTCCAAAAAGACCCAAAACAAAATTAATAAGGTAAAAAATAAAAACTCCGGCAGTAGCTGTAACTATAACAGCCCTGAATTTTGCGGTGGCTCTTATTATCCTGAAAGTGTACAATAGATACATAGCAATGCAGGTGCCAAACGTAAGCCCTACTGCATTGATGATAATGTTAGGAGCTTTTGCTTCAAAAACAAAATTATAGTATGCTGATATACCTCCGACAAATAACCCTTCCAATAATGCATAGGCCGGTGCAAGGTAGGGCGACCATTCTTTTTTAAACATCAGCACAAAAGCTATAACCAATCCGCCGATTGCGCCTGTTAAAATTAAAGGCATCACATTCCCGCCATCTGCAAATTCCTTCCAGGCATAGAATGCTGTTCCCATTACCATTAGAAATAAGAAACCAAACTTATTCATTGTTCCTCTAACAGTCATTGCATTTTCATGACTTACCACACCATCCAATACGGTGTCCCTGTAATTTTTTTCAGTTAATACAGGATTACTTGATTTAAAAATTGCCATAGAATTAAAATTTAATAACTAAAATTAAAGATTTTATTCAAACAAAAGCTGTTAATTTTTAAGGTCGGGATATTTACTGATCGTTTCAAAATTGTACTCGTTCTTTGCCTTTAATTTAATAATGAACCGGTGTAACTCCGCCGAATCATCCGGTTTTTGATACACCTGGTCGTGAGCCAGCAGCACAAGTTGGTCAGGGGTTTTGGTTTTGGCATTCGCAAACATGCTGTCAACCTGCATGATCATTTCATCACTGCTGTTTGTAAGCTTCAGTTTATCATCAAAATGCCACTCCAGGTCCCAACCGGTAATGGTAAAGCCATTGGCAAAAAGTGAATCGGCTGCGGGTTTGGATGAATTGATATCTGTACAACTTACCGTTTGTGTACGCCATATATTCCGGCCCGGAGTCCGGATTATATTGGTAGTTAAGTGAAGGCTGTCGGCACAGCGCTTAAAATCCTTTACAGCACTGTCGGGAACCTGGTAAAACCTGGCGTATTTATTTTGAAAAGCATGGGTGAAACTGTGGTTTGCAACTTCAAACAAATTACAGTTGATAATGCTGTCAAATATTTCGGTTTGTTCCCGGCTGCCATAAACATGCTGGCCGATTATAAAAAGCGTAACAGGGATATCTTCTTCCTGCACAATATGCATCATGTTTTTGGTGCCTTTATTCGGACCGTCATCAAAGGTCAGGTAAATGGTTTTCTTTTTCTTTTTGGGTGCACCGGCATCATGCAATTTGGTAACGGCGGTATCTGTTTTGGCAGTATTGGCCGTTAGCAACTTAAATTTGGTGTCGGGTTCATAATAGTGGCAGGCGGTAAAAACTACAGTTACAAAAGTTGTTTTTGCCATTTGCGAAGTCACCAGTCCCATTAGCTTGTAAGGGAAGCAGGCATCAGCAGAGTCGGGGTCCATAAATGTTGGGATAAATAATTTGAAACATGAAGATAATGGCGCAGATGAGCCGTTTCAAAATACCGGATGTTAAAAATTATATAAAGCTAAAACTAATTTAAAGCCCGGTGTTTTTAGCCTTAAAAGTCAAGTTCCTTATCTTTGCCCAATGGAACAGTTGTTACAACAGATAGAAAAATTAAAAACCGAAATTACAGCATTTGCTGAAGGCGATGCCGAAACTTTCCGTATTAAATACCTTGGCACCAAGGGGCTGGTAAAAGCCATTATGGGCGAAATGAAAAATGTAGCTGCAGAAAACAAAAAAGAAGCCGGGCAGTTACTGAACGAATTTAAACTTTTCACGGAAGCAAAGTACGAGGAACTTAAAGTTTCCACGAACAACGACCAACGGGCAACGGCCAACGATATTGACCTGAGTTTACCTGCCGATCCTTTACCGGCCGGCAGCCGTCACCCCATCAGCATTGTAAAAAATAAGATCATTTCTATTTTTCAAAGACTTGGTTTTGCGGTTGCCGAAGGACCCGAAATAGAAGACGACTTCCATAATTTTACCGCACTCAATTTACCCGAAAACCATCCTGCCCGTGATATGCAGGACACGTTTTATATTTCTCAAAATCCCGATTGGCTTTTGCGTACACACACCAGCAGCGTGCAGGTTCGTGAAATGCAGAAAGGCAAACTGCCTATCCGCATTATCTGCCCCGGCCGTGTGTACCGCAACGAAACCATCAGTGCCAGGGCGCATTGCTTTTTTCACCAGGTAGAAGGTTTGTACATTGCCGAAAATGTTTCCTTTGCCGATTTGAAACAAACCTTATACTTCTTTGTACAAGAAATGTTCGGTAAAGATGTGAAAGTGAGGTTTCGCCCCAGCTACTTTCCTTTTACAGAGCCTAGTGCCGAAATGGATATTAGTTGCCTCATTTGTGGTGGCGACGGCTGCAGCGTTTGTAAAAAAACCGGGTGGGTTGAAATCTTGGGCTGCGGCATGGTACATCCCAACGTACTCGACAATTGTGGTATTGACAGTAACAAATACACCGGCTTTGCCTTTGGCATGGGTATAGAAAGAATTACCATGTTAAAATACCAGATAAAAGACCTCAGACTCTTTAGCGAAAATGATGTCCGTTTTTTAAAGCAATTCACTTCAGCAGTATAAATCTTCTTTGTTATAATTTATCCCTTACACAACCCGTATTGTAATTGTGTAAGGGATACTTATAATTATGTAAATCCCTTTCCTTGCTTTGGCATCATAGTTGACAAGCTGTCTGTATAAAGCAGATGCACAAAGCATCCGATCAGCAAAAAAATAATTTTATGAGATTAAGATCTGCATTTTGCGGTTTAATTACTGCGTTGACCATAGTCCTCCTTGCTTCATGCTCAGTTTCAAAAGAAGCAAGAAGTATTAAGAAGCATATTAACGGAAACTGGATACTTCAAACGGTAACAGTAGAAGGTATAACCGGTGTAGTTAAAACTACCGTATTTAATGAGGCAGACCTTAGTTGCTTTATCGGAAGCGAATGGAGTTTTATATCCAACAACAGTATGGGTAGTTATACACTTGTTGATAAGAGCAAAAACTGCACACCTGTAAAACGTTTCATCCGCTGGTCGGTTTATGAACCCAAAGATGCTGGAAAAGAATTTCAGTTTAAAAGGCTTGATGATAAGAAAAATGCAATGGATAATGGAGATGGTTACCGCTTAACGGTTACAGAGCACAACGACAATACTTTTAAATTAAGATCGGATTTAGTTTTTGAAGGACGCAGCAGTGCAATCATTTACAATTTTGTAAAAAAATAATTTATTTAAAAAGGATTTTATGAAAAAGATTTTTGGCAATACAACGATAATATCAGCCGCTTTTATTTTGCTGACAACGGGCTGCAGCACAATTCAAAAAACCAACAAAGCACAAAGAGGTGCAGCAGGTGGTGCAGTAATTGGGGGTGTAATTGGTGGCGTAATTGGAAACAACGTGGGTAAAGGTGGTAATACCGTGCTGGGAGCAATCATTGGCAGTGTAGTTGGCGGCGTTGCAGGTGGCGTAATTGGCAATAAAATGGATAAACAGGCTGAGAAAATCAAGAACGAAATACCTGGAGCTGAAGTACAAAGAGTGGGAGAAGGCATTGTGGTAACTTTTAGCGAAAACAATCCCGATGGTTCTAAAATGGGTGTTTATTTTGATTTTGATAAAGCAGAAATCACTTCAAATTCAAAACTTGCGCTTGATAAACTCATCCAGATATTTAAAGAATACCCTGAAACAAATTTATTGGTTGAAGGCCATACTGATGATAAAGGCGGAGATGCCTACAACCTTGCTTTGTCTGAAAGAAGGGCGATGGCTGTAGGGAATTATCTGAAGGCCAATAATATCTCATCATCAAGACTTACCATTCACTGGTATGGCGAATCACAACCCAAGGTTGAAAATACCAGTGATGCAAACCGGGCCGAGAACAGGCGTGTGGAATTTGCCATTACCGCAAATGATAAAATGAAGGAAGAAGCTAAAAAAGAAGCAGCCGGAAAATAATTTTCATTTTGATATATACGGGCATTGTTGTTTTGCAAGGAAACAGCAATGCTTTTTTTATTATAACTGTTGATGTCCTGAAAAGTAGCTGATAAATAATATCTTTACTTAAAACAGTACAGCAATATATTTATGATTAACACTATTTGCGTTATTGGCGCCGGCACCATGGGAAGCGGTATTGCCCAAACAGCAGCGCAAAGCGGCTTTTATACGCTGTTATTTGATATCAATATAACAGTGTTGGAAAAAGCAAAAACTGCTATAGAAAAAAGCCTTCAGTTTCTCGTTGATAAACAAAAGATATCTGCCGATGAAAAGAAAAATATTTTTGAAAGAATACGTTTTGTAACCGATACTAATGATTGCCTGGCAGATATAATTATTGAGGCCATCGTTGAAAAGGTAGATGCAAAAGTTGCCATCTTCAATCAACTGGCAGAAGTGAATCACTCAGAAGTGATCTTTGCAACCAACACATCATCTTTATCAGTTTCCGAAATACAGGCGAAAGTGCAGCAGCCACAAAGGCTGGTGGGCATGCACTTTTTTAACCCGGCACAGGTAATGAAGCTGGTAGAAGTAGTAAAAGGAGAAAAAACCCTTGACTCAGTAGCGCAAACCGTTTATGAGCTTTGTTTACAAATGAAAAAAACGCCGGTGATGTGTAAAGATGCCCCCGGCTTTATTGTAAACAGGGTTGCCCGCCACTATTACCTGGAGGCAATGAAACTGGTGGAAAACGGAATTGCCACAATAGAAAGCATTGATGAAATAATGGAAGCTTCGGGTTTTAAGATGGGGCCATTTAAACTAATGGACCTTATTGGAAACGATATCAATCTTGCAGTATCACAATCTTTATATGATGCCTGCGGTCAGGCTGAACGATTTAAACCTTCGCAATTACAGGCTGATAAAGTTGCTGTTGGCGAACTAGGGAAAAAGACCGGCAAAGGATTTTACAATTATAATTAACTACACAAATGATATTAGTTACAGGCGGCGCAGGTTTATTGGGAAAGGAACTGATCATTCAATTGTTGCAACAGGGAAAACAGGTAAGGGCCATTTATAACAATACAAGGCTTGCTGATTTTCATAGTGATAGTTTACAGCAATTACAATGTAACATTTTGGATGTAGTGGGACTGGAAGAAGCAATGCAGAACGTTGAACAGGTATATCACTGTGCGGCAGTGGTTAGCTTTAATCCCGGGCGAAAGGAGGAAATGTTTAAAATAAATATTGAAGGTACGGCTAATGTTGTTAATGCGGCTTTGGATGCAGGAGTAAAAAAAATGGTTTATGTAAGTTCGGTTGCGGCACTGGGTCGCATACGGGAAAATGAGCCCATCAATGAAACGATGAACTGGACAAAAGAAACCAGCAACAGTGCTTATGGACAAAGTAAATACCTGGCCGAAATGCAGGTTTGGCGTGGCATTGGCGAGGGCCTGGATGCCGTGATGGTAAACCCGGTAATTATATTGGGTGCCGGTGACTGGAATAGCGGATCATCACAAATTTTTAAAACTGCCTACGATGAATTCCCCTGGTACACCGATGGAAGTACAGGTTTTGTTGATGTACGTGATGTTGCAAAAGCAATGATTGAATTGATGAACAGTAGTATTTCTGCAGAGCGTTTTATCCTGAGTGCTGAAAACAGGACCTATGCCGAAGTTTTTAATTTAATGGCAAAAGCTTTTGGTAAAAAACCTCCGCATAAAAAAGTAACGCCGCTACTGGCAAAAATTGTTTGGCGACTGGAAGCAATCAAAAGCAGCTTCACCGGTAAAGATCCGCTTCTAACCAAAGAAACTGCAGCAACCGCAATGACAAAAGCAACCTTCGATAACAGTAAACTAAAAAAATTCTTACCGGAATTCAACTACCGCAAAATAGAAGACAGCATTGCCGATACCTGCGCAGCATTACAACAAAATATTAACAGCAGGTAATTTACTTTCGCATAATAAGTGCATCATACATGCGTAACAAACACAGGAAATGAAGAAAAGTATACTTTTTTTATTGGTTGCCTTTGGTTCATTGGCAGCTTTCTCACAATCGGGCTACAACATCAGCGGTAAAATAATTGACCAGGAAACCAAACAACCCTTGCAGGGTGCATCGGTATTTGCTGAAAATACAACGTTGGGGACAGCTACAAATGAAAACGGCTATTTTGGCCTAAGCCTGCCCGGCGGTGGTTATAGCATTGTGGTAACTTTTACCGGCTATCAAACTGAAACAAAAAGGGTAACTGCTGCCGATGGCGGAAATAATGAAATTATCATAGAAATAAAGAAGAAAGAAAAAGCACTGGAAGAATTTGTAGTAAAATCCTCAGCTGAAGTTGCAGACGGGCTGGCAAAATACGGAGATTTTTTCCTGGAGAAATTTATTGGTAAAACTGCCAACAGCAACCAATGTTATATCAAAAATAAAGCAGCGCTTAAATTCTTTTATTATAAAAGATCGAAACGCCTTAAAGTACTTACAACGGAACCGCTTGAAATTGTAAATGATGCGCTGGGTTATACTATCAAATACCAATTGGATTCTTTTGTACACGAATACAATACGCAGGTGAGCATATATACAGGTAACCCATTGTTCCAGGAAATGCAGCCTGCTGATGCAGCCCAACTTGAAAAGTGGAAATCTGCCCGCAAAACTGCGTACAATGGCTCAATCGTTCATTTCATGCGCAGCCTGTATCAAAAAAAACTGAAAGAAGAGGGGTTTGAGATACAGTTCATTGTAAAGAACAATGACAAGGAAAGTGCCATACCACTGAAAGATTTTTACGGGGCCGTTAATTACAGCATAGATGACAGTAGTAATGTAGCAGAGATATTACCCAGGCAGAAAGACGTAGCTGTAATTTATAAAAACGAACCATCGCCCGAAGCTTACCTGGCTGCAAATCCGGAGGCATCAGCCAAATTTCAGCTTTCTGTACTTTCGTTTTTACCAAATGAGTCTTTGGATATAGAACAGAATGGTTTTTATTTTGAGCAAAATGATGTTACTATAACCGGGTATTGGGACTGGGAAAAAGTAGGTGATATGATGCCTTACGATTTTGACTTTACAGGAAAACCTGCACCGGTAAATAAAACAGAGATAACAGCCCCGGTTCGGGCAGAGCCTGTTAAACCTGCAGGAGAAGTTGTTCAGGTAAACCAGGATCCTTTAACAGCAAATACCTGGAAAGTAGAAGAGAGCCGTGTGATTGATGGTAACGATATGAAGTATTACAAAAGAGGCGAACAGGCAAATACGATCAGCTTCGACAATGATTTTTACAGGTTCAATACAGACAATACCGGCATATATTCTTACAATGCACAGGATTATAAATTCAACTGGAAATACCTGGACGTTGAAAAAACAAAGATCGAAATGACCATTTTGTATCCGACACCGTTAATAGTTAATCTGGAAAATGTAACAGTAACTGCTACTTCATTAAAATACACCCGTTTGCAAAAAGTAAACGGATTGAACTTTGTGGCAGTGGAATCAAGAACAATAAAATAATTATTTGCCCATTACTTTTTCCCAGAGCTGCGGTATTCTTTTAACCCAAACCAGCTCTTTCATTTTTTCTTTTGCATCTTCAATAGGGCTGCCAAAATAAACTTTGCCGCCTTCGGTGTCTTTACCAACACCACTTTGCGCATAAATAACAGCATTTGCGCCAATGGTTAGGGTTTTATTAACGCCAACCTGGCCCCAAAGTGTAACGCCATCTTCCAGGGTAACTACACCTGCAATACCTACTTGTGCAGCAATCAGGCAGTTTTTACCCGTTACGGTATCGTGCCCAATATGCACCATATTATCAAGCTTGGTTCCTTTCCCAATTATGCTGTCGTGACTTACTCCTCTGTCAATTGTACAGCTTGCTCCAATTTCAACATTGTCTTCAATAATAACACGGCCGCAGCTGGGCATTTTTTTATACCAGAGTTCACGGTCTTTTTTAGTGTTATAATAAAAGGCATCGCTGCCGATTACCGTACCTGCCTGTATAACAACATTATCACCAATGATACAGTGGTCCATAATGGTTACATTGGGATGAACAACGCTGTTTTTTCCAATGCTTACATGATTGCCGATGAATGCACCTGGATAAATAAAGCTTCCCTCACCAATCACTGCCGAATCGCTGATCATTTTATTCGACGGTTCAAAAGGCCTGAAGTGATTTACAATTTTACAATATGCTTCAAATGGATTGTCAACTATCAGTAATGCTTTACCATCGGGCACATTTGTTTCTTTATTGATGATGATAAAACTGGCTGCACTATTCAAACACTTGTCGTAATATTTTGGATGATCAACAAAAACAAGATCACCTTTTTCAACCTTGTGTATTTCATTAATACCGGTTGCAGCATCCTGTGTGTTGCCAACTAATTTTGCACCGATGAATTCGGCGATCCATTGCAATGAAACGGGAGAAGGGAATTGCATAATCAAATAATTTCAGCAAAGGTACATCGCTTTGCATTTACCTGCTTTTATTGCAAAAAGTTTAAAAATGCAATCAGGTGGCCAGTTTTTCTATGATTTTTTTAAATTATTTTTTAGCAAAAAAATGACGACGTTCATTGGCTGTCACTTCTTCTATTCATAAAAAATCAGTAGAAAAAAAATTGGAAAAGAAGAAGTAGAAAAAAATAATTCTTTTGAAACACTGATGAATAAAAGGTTTTAGAATTACCGTTATTTTATTTTTGCAGTGATCATGCGAATAAAAATTGTTTCAGTTAGGTTTACTGATAGTAAAACACAGGAAAAAAGAGATGCCCTTATCCACAGCCTGAAATAAAATGTGAATAAAATAATGCTTAAAATTTTTTTAGTTAGCAAAAATTATTTTTAATATTGTGTAGGGAATTTGGTTCCCGGTACTTACTAACCCATATATATATTAAAGCCTGACTCAAAAAGTCGGGCTTTATTTTTATTTTACTTCCTCAATTTTAAAATGAATGCAGATGAAAAAGTACGAAGTACAACAAAACAACTTTTGTATCAGTACCGACAAAAACAAACTTGATATCAATGTCATTCATGATTATTTATGTAATGAAAGTTATTGGGCGAAAAATATTCCGGTTGAAATTGTTCAGCGGAGTATTGATGGCTCTTATTGTTTTGGTTTGTATGTAACAGTAAATTCAACAACAAAACAAATTGGTTTTGCAAGAGTAATTACAGATTGTGCAACCTTTGCTTACCTGGCCGATGTTTTTGTTTTGGAATCATATCGTGGAAAAGGACTTTCGAAATGGCTGATGAAAATAATAATGGATTGCCCTGATCTGCAGGGCCTGCGCAGATGGTTACTGGCAACCAAAGATGCGCATGGTTTGTATTTGCAATACGGTTTTAAAGCCCTGGATAAGCCCGAACTTATTATGGGGTTTAAACCATTTGAAAGATACCCTGAAACCAACTCGTAATTATATCCTTAACTTGCAGTTTAAAATTTATTACATGCTTAAATCAATGACCGGTTTTGGAAGAGCGGAACAGACAGTTGGAGAAAAAACTTTTCTGGTAGAAATTAAAGCCCTTAACGGCAAACAATTTGAATTGCAGCTTAAACTGCCGCCTCTACTAAGACCTTATGAATTTGAGATACGTAACACATTGCAGGAACACCTGGTTCGTGGCACCATAGATTGCATGGTTATTATTAAACAAAACGGAACTTCAAAGCCGGTTAATATCAATACCGATCTAATAAAAGCGTATTACACACAAATAGAAACCCTCGCAGGCGAATTAAATATAGATACAAACTCTGTATTAAGTGCATTATTACGTTTGCCAGAAGTGGTAACGCCAACCAATGATATTTTAAGTGAAGGCGACTATGCAGAGTTCAGCAAAGTATTGCTTGAAGCATTGGGTAATTTGAATCAGCACCGTACTGATGAAGGTGCTGTACTTGAAAAAGATATGCTGCTCCGTATAAGTAATATCAAAGAGCAGGAAGAAGCCATCCTGATACTGGAACCTAATCGTAAAAAACGAATAAAAGATGAAATAAACCAGTTGCTGGAAAAGCACGTAGGTAAAGAGAATATTGATAATAACCGCATGGAGCAGGAACTGATCTATTATATGGAGAAGATAGATATACATGAAGAGCAGATCAGGCTTCGCCAGCATTGCGAGTATTTTGAATCTATCCTGAGTGAGGCTGATGAAGGAAAAGGTAAAAAACTATCTTTCATTCTGCAGGAAATTGGCCGTGAGATTAATACCACCGGCAGCAAAGCTTATGATGCTGATATTCAAAAATGCGTGGTAAAAATGAAGAACGAGTTGGAGAAAGCAAAAGAGCAGGTACTGAATATACTGTAAAGAGATTTTAAGTAAATAAGTATAAAGAGTTTTTGTTAATGAAAAGAATGACCGGATATAAAATTCAACTTTTACTGTTGTCGATAGCTTGTTGCCTGTTCGTTGGCTCATGTACACAAATTGAAATTTTTGAAAAGGATACATCAATACCTGGCTATAAATGGCAACAGGGATTTACTGCCAAAGGAGATTTTGTAATTACCGATACCATTTCGTCATACAATATATACCTGGTATTACGTCACACTGATGCGTATCAGTATAACAATATCTGGCTCAATGTGGGCTTGCAGCCCCCGGGCGATAGTATGCACACCCAAAAAGTGAATGTTGTTTTGGGGGATGATGCAAATGGCTGGTATGGCATCGGTATGAACGATATCTGGGAGGTTCGCAATTTGCAGAAGAGCCAGCCCCTCAGATCCGGCAAATACAGTTTCAGTATTTCTCAGATCATGCGTGATAATCCACTACTGCATGTTATGAGTGTTGGGTTGCGAATTGAAAAGAAAAAAGATTAACAAAGCATTTAACACAAATACATCGGCAACCCGTTTTTTTCAGAACATTTCATTATTTTGCATATTATGAAAATGAAAATAGCCGCACTCATACTGTTTATTTCAATTGCCGTAAATGCAAATGCCCAGTCTCAAAACCTGGAATATGTACAAAAAGGCGAGTTTGGCATTACAGTTGGTGTAGCTCATTATTTTGGTGATTTAAATACAAGGGTTGGCCTAAACCGCCCGAAGCCTGCATTGGGACTGTTCTTTCGCAAACAATTTGGTAATTATGTAGGGTTAAGGTTAAGTGCGCATTATGCCCAGGTTGGGTACAGCGATATCTACAGCAAAAACGAATATCAGAAAACACGTAACCTCAGCTTTAACTCCAATATCTGGGAAGTGGCGTTACAGGGCGATTTCAACTTTTTTAAATTTGTGCCAACAGATCCATACTACGCTTTTACCCCGTACATAACATTGGGTGTAGGCGTGTTTACATACGATCCTTATGCATACACAAATGGCGAAAAAGAATTTTTACGTCCATTGGGTACCGAAGGGCAACTGGTAGGCTTCCAGGGCCGCAAGCCATATAATACCATGGCAGTATGCATTCCACTTGGCGTAGGTATAAAATATAACCTCAGCGAAAAGATAAATTTCTCTTTTGAAATAGCTCACCGTTTTACAACTACCGATTACCTGGATGATGTAAGTACAACCTATGCAGGTATCGGCAACTTCTCTCCATTATCCAAAGCTGCATTGCTTCAGGACAGATCTGTTGAAATTGATCCTGATCGTCCGCTGGGCATAGCTGGCAGACAACGTGGCTGGAGTAAACAAAGAGACCAGTATATCATTGCTGAAGTTGGATTGACATATAATATCAGCAGATACAGGTGTCCTTCTGCCAAATAAAGCTTTTCCGCTGCATTTTAAATATCCAGGATTGAAGCTTATTCCTTCTTAAAAGAAAAATGATAATTTTTTGTTTTTCTGATTTTTTATATACCTTAGCGTTTCCCCAATCAAATAAGTGATGTCTTACCCCATCATTTTTGTCTCTTCCAAAGAATAACAAAACCGAATCCATCTATTTCTGTGATTGAACCATAGTTTATCTCACTACCAACAAGTTAACTATGGCGTTCATTCGCAACTGCTTTGTTATTGCAATAGCAATGATGTGTGTATTATTTACCAATGCACAAACAGTAAGCTATCCGGTACAATCTTCAAAAACGCTGAAATCAACAGCGGAGGATGTTGCTATGTTGCTGCAAAAAGCAATCAATGGCAGTCATTTTATTACCGCCACTTACGGCATTCAACCACAATCAGGTTTCATATTTAAATACGATTCAACTATTAATGGTAACCAGGCCTGTAAAGTGGAAAGCGATGGAATAAGTTTTGTAAAATTTTCAGCGGCAGAAGATAACGGTATGTGCTTTGGCATATATCAATATTTACAGCAGCTGGGTTTTCGTTTTTATTTGCCAGGTTCCATCTGGGAAACTACACCTGTACTTGCTGGCCCGTATAAAAGGATAGACAGTACATTTACCTTCAGTTATAAATACAATGGCTGGTATTTAAGTGGCGGCCATAACCGCTGGGCAATGGATAATGACAATAATTATGGCTGGGAATCTTACGCAGGCCTGAATGGTCATAACTGGTCCTTATACCAGCGCCGAAACGGAATGACGGGCCAGTACAGCTTTACAGGCCATCGCAGCGATATCATAAGTGGTGTAAATACCAGTACCTGGCAAAATAATCCTTGCTATATTGCTTCCTATAATAACTCACGTACAGTAAGTTCCCAGTCGGTGCCGGATGTAAATAATGCAGCTGCCAAAGAGTTATGGGCAAATACTATTGAGCAGAAATATACAGCATACCGGACTTCTGTGTTAAACAATCCCGTTGCATTTATAAACCAGTACAGGGGCTTAAATTACAGCAACTACAATGTTGGTATAGAAGTAACTGATGGCGCTTTGTGGGGAAACACGAAAGATAATGCTGGTTGTATAAATAATGGTTATGCAAAAGAGAGCGATCAAAGTATTACACTTGCAAATCACACCGCACAAAAGATCGGCGCTAAGTATCCCAATGTAAGGTTTCAGTTATATGCTTATTCAACACATGCCGATGTACCTTCTTCCAGTCTTGCCATCAATGAAAAACTGGATATACAGTTAGTGCCGGAAGTATATCAAAATTTAACCAGCACCAATGGTTTACGCAACCGCTGGTATAACCGTACAAAAAACATCTCTGAGTACAATTATTTAAATCTGTCAGGCTGGAGCGGCGAAACACCATCACTTGACCTGGATGCTTTAAAAACAACCCTGCAGATAGCAAAGGAAAAACACAGCCAGGGGTTAATGTGGGAAGCTTCTCCTGCCAAATTTGCAAGCCTGCCGTTTTTAATGGCTGCCAATAAAAATTTAAGAGATAATATTTCTGTAGACAGCAGCCTGGGTGAATTTTGCGACAATATGTTTGCTACAGCAGGTAAAACCATTTACAGCCTGTTGCAGTTATGGACTGATAACGAAAAACTGGCAGGAGGAATTTCGAACCTGTACAAAATGCCTTTGTATTTTGAACTGGTTAAAACTGCAGAACAGCAAATAGCAAACGAACCTGAAATTGTAAAGGCAAGGTTACGTGAATTAAAGGCCTATCTCCATTATATGTCTTTGTATTACGATTGGGCCGGAGACCAGGGAACAAATGCTAAAACCAGCAAAGCTGCTGCTTTATGTATGTACCTGGCTAAGATCAATAAAATGCAGCTGGTTAACAGTTACTATCTCATATCTACCATTAGCAGAAGTTATGCGGTAACCACCAGCTTTTATCAGCAATATAATGTTGCAAACGGAACAGCTTATCAGAACGGAAATTTACCATTGATAACGGCAGCCGAAGTTGACAATGATTTCAGAAATGATTTGATGAAGTTCAGCAGTACCATCAATAAATATAAGTTTGAAACCACTGATGCCATTGCGGGCCGTTTGGATGTTGCGGGTTTACAGGTTCCCAAAGAAATAAATGTGCAGCTTGCCTACACAAATGGCATGGATTATTATAACCGTGCCGAGTTTAGCATAAAGGCGCCTACAGCTGGATCTTTTACCATTAGCTATGATCCTACATTTGAAATGAATGATAAAGGATACATCAACTTTACTGTAGAATCTACGGACCGGGCTTTGGATATTATTGAAGATTTCTCACTTGACAGAAATGCAAAAGCTGGCAGTATCGTCATTAAGCTTCCTGCTGCCGGCAACTATAAATTAACCGTTTGTTCCAAATACAAATCATCAGTAAATCTGAAAATAACAACCAATAAAAACACATTTTATAAAAGCGGTGTGTTTTTTGGCAAGGCAACAGAATCTTATAGTAAAGAAACAGACATGCCCGGTTATATTTACATTCCGCAGGGAACAGATAAACTGTATTTCAGTATTGCAAACAGCAACGCCGGTGGCAGTGGTTTTAAATCAGAAGCACATATCAACAGCGCATTCAATATACAGGATAACAACGGAAATACTTTAAAAGCACGATTTGTAACCCCCACCGATTCTGCTTTGTTTTATATTGAGATACCACGTGAGTCTGTTGGCAAGTTTTGCCGTATTACCAGGAAGTTTTACCAGTACAGCCTGTTGTTTGCTAACGTAAATAACTTTTTGTGGTATGCACAGCCCAAACCTTTGCCATGCCCTTCAGCCGATTTCAGGATTGATGTGGTAAACAAAAACGGTAACTGTGTTACCCAGTTAACAGCTACTGCAAAAACAGGGCAGTTTGATTGGGAGATTACTGATCAGGGTCAAACTTTCAACTACAACAACCAGCGTACAGTTGAATTACCGGTTGGTATAACACCCAACGCCATGGTTACATTAACCAATGGGGTTGATTGTGCTTTAAGCAAAAAAATTGCTGATGATCAGCAATTCGTATCTGCAAAACAGGCATGCGCCGGAATTAAGGAGGTTACAGAAATTACCGTGGCTCCGGTATTATACCCTAACCCGTCAACCGGTATTTTTAAATTAATGCAAAGCGGTACCGAACTTACTGCCAGCCAGGTAATTGTAGTTAATGCCCTGGGCAATAAAGTAGCTGCGTTTAATAATGCAAGCCAGTTCAATATCAGTAATTTACCGGCAGGAATGTATTGGTGTAAAATTGTAATAAATGGTAAGATCTTTTCTGAAAAGCTGCTAAAGCTTTAAGATTTGGGTTAAAAACCGTATTACAACTAAAATTTATTACTTTTGCCCCCCAAAGTCAGGCCCCGTGCCTGACTACGCTTTTATAGTATTTATGACCCTCAAGGACAATATAGACATGCAACGTTTGCCCAGCCACATCGCCATCATTATGGATGGTAATGGAAGATGGGCAAAAGAAAAAGGCGAAGATCGCCTGTATGGGCATTTGCATGGGGTTGAAAGTGTACGCAATATTGTAGAAGGAGCGGCAGAGTTAGGTATTAAATATCTTACCCTGTATGCCTTTAGTACCGAAAACTGGGACAGGCCACAATACGAGGTATCAGGCTTAATGGAGCTTTTGGTAGATACCATCCGCAACGAAGTACCTACGCTGAATAAAAATAACATCAGGCTTCACGTAATTGGGGATACTGATATGTTGCCCGAAGCGGCGAAAAATGAATTAAAGGAAGCGCTGAACGAAACCAGCGTTAATACAGGACTAAACCTGATAATGGCTTTGAGTTATAGTAGTCGTTGGGAAATAGTACATGCAGTTAAACAGATCGCGGCCGATGTAAAAGAAGGTAAACTGGAGCCAGGTGCTATAACACAGGATACAATTCAGCAATATCTTACTACAAAGAATTTTCCGGATCCCGAACTGATGATAAGAACCAGCGGAGAATACAGGATCAGTAATTTTTTGTTATATCAGCTGGCATATGCCGAGCTGCATTTTACCAATACGCTTTGGCCTGATTTCAGGAAAGAAAACTTGTACGCTGCAATTCTTGACTTTCAAAGCAGGGAACGCCGTTTTGGAAAGACCGGTGAGCAGATAAAAGACAAACTCAGCAACAGCTGAAAAGCCCCTGTTGAGTATTACAATACAGATATTTTTACCTGTTTTTAATCGTTGTTACTGATGATTTAGGATGAGGTTAACAAATAGTTTTAATTATTGGGCTTAATTTGCCGCACGTTAAAAACAAACTGATGGAGAGGATTTACAAAAGGATTTTTTTTATTGCAACAATTATTTTCAGCAGCCAGTTTGTTTGGGCCCAGGAACCCGTTTCTGTTAATCCCGAATTAGAAGGGATATTCACTTCTAAAACTCCAAAAGAATACACTATTGCAGGCATTACTGTAATAGGTTCAAAGGCATTCGATGCAAACCTTATTATTTCAATTTCGGGCCTTGCTGTAGGCGACAAAGTAACCATACCGGGCACGGATGTTTTTGGTAAGGCCATTGCAAAACTCTGGCGCCAGAACCTTATTTCAGACGTAGAAATTTCATTTATCAGGCTGGAAGGAAGGGACTTGTATATTCAGCTGGAAATTACAGAAAGGCCACGCCTGGCCAGCTTCAGATTTGAAGGCATCAAAAAAAATGAAAGGGATGACCTGGAACCTAAAGTAGCGCTGGTAAAAGACAGGGTGGTAACAGAAAATATGAGGTTAAGTGCTGTAGAAGCAATCCGTAAATTTTATTTTGACAAAGGATACAGGAATGTAGATATTCAACTTAGAGAAGAAACGGCAGCAAACCTGAATAATGCAGTTAATATCACTTTCGTAATTAAAAAGGGAAGAAAAGTAAAAGTAAACTCTATTAATTTCAGTGGCAACAATAATATTGCCGCACCGAAATTAAAAAAATCCATGAAGAGTACCAAGGAGATGAACCGCATCACCTTGTTTCCGGTAGTAGTAAAAAATCCATTTGGCGATACCGCAAAAAAACAAACCTTTAATGAGTACATCAATGATGTAGGTTTCATGTCTGCCACCAAAACCAGGGATTATATCGATCCTTATTTCCGCATCAGGGGCTTTAGCGGTGCCAAGTTCAACGAGATTAAATACATTGACGATAAGGAGAGTATTTTAAACTATTACAACTCCAGGGGTTACAGAAATGCAGTTATCTTAAAAGACACAGCTATTCTTGATGAAAGAAATAACATCAATCTGTTTGTAAAAGTAGCCGAAGGAAACCAGTTTTATTTTGGAGATATGGTTTGGCGTGGTAATACAAAATACAGCGATTCTATATTAAATGTATTATTGGGAATTAAAAAAGGAGATGTTTATAACCTGGAGCTATTAAACAAGCGCCTGGGTAAACAATTATCCGCCGAAGGTGCTGATATAGGAAGTTTGTATATGGATGATGGTTACCTGTTCTTCCAGGTAGATCCGGTTGAAACAGCAGTTTACAACGATACCATTGATTTTGAACTGCGGGTTCGTGAAGGACCACAGGCTGTGTATGGCAATATTACCATCAGCGGCAATAAAAAAACGAAAGACTATGTAATACGCAGAGAATTAAGAACCATACCCGGTGAAAAATTCAGCCGCTCAGACATCATTCGTACACAACGTGAACTTGGCCAGCTCGGATTTATAGATGCTGAAAAGATCAATCCACAGGTAGTGCCTAACGCCGAAAACGGAACAGTAGACATTAACTGGGGTATTGAAGAAAAATCCGGTGACCAGCTGGAGTTATCGGCCGGTTTTGGTGGCGGCATTGGTTTAACAGGAACCCTGGGTGTTTCTTTCAATAACTTCTCTATTAAAAATATTACCAAAAGATCAACCTGGGATCCGCTGCCATCGGGCGATGGACAAAAATTAAGCGCCAGGATACAGTCAAACGGAAAAGCATTCCGTTCATATAATTTCTCATTTACCGAACCTTGGCTCGGAGGTAAAAAACGTAACTCATTTACGATTGCTTACTCTAATACCAAGTATGCCAATGCATATGATCAGTTTGGAAGCTATTGTAAATCATGCGGCGACACATCTTATGTAAAAACAGCCAACTTCAGTGTTTCGTTGGGTAAACAGTTAAAGTGGCCCGATGACTATTTTAATCTCATCTATTCATTGAACGTACAGCGCTACAAGCTGCGCAATTACGACAATATCTTTAAAGGAATAAGAAACGGTACGTCCACAAATATCAGTCTAAAAATTGCGTTGGTCCGTAATTCGGCAGGTCCTAATCCAATCTTCCCAACCAGCGGATCGAACTTTTTGTTAAGCGGACAGTTTACGCTACCTTATTCTTTACTGGGCATTACATCAAGCGAAACCAACAGCTACAAGCTGCCCGAGTTTCATAAATGGCGTATGAATGCAGAGTGGTATGTGCCTATAGGAATGGCAAGGGGAGCAGAAAAAAACAAGCAGTTTATTTTAAAGATTGCAGCCAAATACGGATTTATTGGCAGGTATAATAACAAACTGGATATTTCACCATTTGAACGTTTTCAAGTGGGTGATGCAGGTTTAAGTAACAACTTTGCGTTATTGGGTTATGATATCATTGCACACCGTGGATACCCGGTATATGATAAATCAAACCCAAGGATCAATCCTGATGGTATTACGCCATCTGAGTTCTTTACTATTTTTAATAAGTATACCATGGAGCTGCGCTATCCGTTCAGCACCAGTGCCGGTAGCACTATTTACGGATTAGGCTTTTTTGAAGCGGCAAACGGCTGGTATAGCTTTAAGGACTATAACCCGTTCAAATTGCGCAGGTCGGCAGGCGTGGGCTTACGCTTCTTCCTGCCCATGTTTGGTTTGCTCGGGTTTGATTACGGAATTGGATTTGACAGGTATAATAACACCAGTGGTTTAAAAGGTGCAGCCAAGTTTACCTTCATGTTAGGCCAGGAACCTGAATAAAGTCGTTAGCTGGTTTATTTGTTTATTAGTTAATTTGTAAAAAATTATACAATGAAAAAACTCTTAATTCTTGCCACCTGCTTTCTGCTGGTTGCTGCTACTTCAAACGCTCAGCGTTATGCAGTAATAGATTCAAAATATATTTTAGATAAGTTGCCCGAGTATAAAGATGCACAAAAACTGCTTGACCAGTTTAGTGAGCAGTGGCAGCAGGAAATTGACCAGAAACAGGCTGTTGTAGATAAGATGTATAAGGATTATGACGCCGAACAGGTTATGCTTACCGATGTGCTGAAAAAGAAAAGAGAAGACGAATTATATAACAAAGAAAAAGAATTGCGTGATCTGCAGAAAAAGCGTTTTGGCTTTGAAGGAGATCTGTTTAAAAAAAGACAGGAACTTATAAAACCAATACAGGATAGGGTTTACAATGCAGTACAAAAGATGGCAGTAGAAAAACAATATGACTTCATATTGGATAAAAGTGAAGGAATTACTGTTATCTTTGCCGACCCAAAACTGGACAGGAGTGCAGATATTCTCCGGAACCTGGGTGTTAAATAAAACTTAATAGCACGGTTTGGTGCAACTTTTGTTTTAGAAAACAATCTTATAAACAACTAAATCAATAAACTTTAAAACAACAATGAAAAAATTATTACTAGGAGCTGTGATGGCGTTAGGAATCATGAGTGCCTCAGCACAAACAAAGATCGGTTATATCAATACTGATGAGCTGATGGCCATTATGCCTGAATCTGCAAAGATCAGCGCTGATTTGAATGAATACCAGGCCACTTTGCAACAACAGGGATTAGCACTGGCAAAAGAAGCAGATACCAAAAGAGACCAGTTTTTTAAGGATTCATCTACTTTTTCAAACAGTAAAAAAGAAATTATAAGAGAAGAATTGGTGAAACTGTACACCCGTTTACAGAATTACGATCAGGAAGCACAGGAAAAAGCACAGAAATATGCACAGGATAAAATAGGTCCCGTACGTATTAAAGCCATGGATGCTATAAAAGCTGTAGCTAAAGAAAAAGGCTATACCTATGTTATTGATGATGCATCAAACAGTTTACTGGTAATGCCTCCGGGTGATGATCTTTTGCCAATGGTTAAGGCAAAGCTGGGAATTAAAGACCCTGCACCAACACCTGCAGCTGGTACCAGACCTGCCGGTAACTAATATTTATTTCTTTAAATAATATACAAAGCCTCCTGATACATCAGGAGGCTTTGTTATTTTTGACAAATGAAGCAACAGCCAATTGGCATATTCGACAGTGGTTACGGAGGTTTGACTGTATTAAAAGAGATCACGGCCAAACTGCCGCAATATGATTATATCTACCTGGGAGATAATGCCCGCTCGCCCTATGGCACCCGCAGCTTTGAAACTGT
>Ga0075158_10001056_pt1 | contig 21302 bp, 15 predicted proteins | sample JI91814BDNA_FD_70968 | JGI IMG/M metagenome (GOLD analysis project Ga0075158, IMG submission 70968) | Wastewater effluent complex algal communities from Wisconsin, to seasonally profile nutrient transformation and Carbon sequestration -... | ecosystem: Engineered > WWTP > Effluent > Algae... | reverse complement strand
GCGAGCTTCCCGCTCGTGCATACGGCCCGCTCGACGTATTCCGAGCCGCTCGCCACCCTCACCCTCGGCGCCGGCTTCCTCGCCCTCGTCCTCGCCGCCCGCGCCGGCCGGCACGATCGCGATGCCCGCACCATGGCGTTCCTGGCCGGGCTCCTGGTCGGCGGGACCGTCCTGGTGCGGATCGACGGCTTGCGCGAGACCATCCTGTTGGTGCCGATCGCTGCGGTTGCGCTGGTGACTGGCGCGCGCTGGCCGCGGCCCGCGCTGCTCGGGGCCGCCCTAGGCACGGGTCTCGGCATGCTGACGGCGCTGCTGCTGAGCTACCGCTATCTGGGGGATATCGCGGCCAGCCTGATCCCGCTCGTGGCCCTCGGCGTGCTCTTGTCGCTGGCGGGCGCGGTCCTTGTCTTCTTGGCCGGGCGCGGTCAGCGGCTCCGTCCTGTGATCGCGGACCGGCTGCCCGACGTGCTTGCGACCGCGACCATCGTGGGCGGGGTCGCCCTGGCCTGCCGACCGCTGGTGATGACCGTGCGGCAATCCGCCGCCGACCCGGGCGCCCGCGTCGTCGCGGGTTTGCAGCAACGCCAAGGCCTGACCGTCGACGGCGGCCGGACGTATGCCGAGTACACCGTCATCTGGCTCGACTGGTGGATCGGGCCGGTCGCCCTGGTCGTCGCGCTGGTGACCCTGGCTGGGCTCGCGCATGTGCTGGCCGCGCGGTGGACGACCGGCGGCGGGCTGCCCGAGTGGGCGGCGCCGCTCGTGATCGCGACCGGCTCCACCCTCCTCACGCTGTGGCGACCGGGCATCACCCCGGATCACCCGTGGGCCGAACGCCGCCTGCTGATCGCCCTCCCCCTGGTGGCCGTGCTCTGCATCGTGGCGGCGGGTTGGGTGTGGGGGTTGCACGGTCACGCGGGTGTCCGTACCTGGCAGGCGGGGCCGGGACTGCAGGGGATCGCCGTGCTGTTGGCCGCCTCAGCCGTCATCCCGGCCGCGTTGGCGACCCAGCCTCATGCGACCGAGCGCGTCGAGGGCGGCTCCCTTGCCGCCGTCGATGCCGTATGCCGCGCGCTCGCCCCCGGCGATGTCGTCCTGGCCGTCGATTCCCGGGCGGCCAACGAGTGGCCGCAGGTGATCCGTGGCCAGTGCGGGCACCCGGCGCTCTCGACGAGCGGGGCACTGCGTGCGGACTCAGATGCGCTGGCGGCGGCAATCGCCCAGATCCGCGACGGGCTCCCGGCGGGTTCTCGGTTGATTCTGCTGGCCGCGGACTCGGATGTGGCCCTGGCTGGCCGCGCAGGGGCCGAGTCCGCCACCGGCGGGGACGCGCGCACCCCGGTGGTGGATGCCGTTGTGCAGGAAGACGACCGGCTGCTGGAACGGAGGCCGGAGGGGCTGGTCCCGTTGCCGATCCGGGTCTGGCTCGGCGTCGCCTCGTAGCGGCGGCCCCCGCCCCGCAGCGCCCAAGTCCAGCCCCGCAGCGCCCAAGTCCAGCCCCGCCGCCGCCCAACCTCCGCGGACGCAATAGCCTGCCCAGCCCACCCGGCGGACGCAATAACCTGCGGCGGACGCAAAAGGTATTGCGTCCGCCGCAGGTTATTGCGTCCGCCGGGTGGGGGCGCCCACCCCTTCGACCACTCGGCGCGGGGCACGGCATACGAGGAGTAGTTCGCGAACAACCACTGCTCGGTCTCGCAGAAGAAGTCGTCGGAATAGCGCTCGTTGGGCTTGGTCAGCACCCCGAGCCAGACGACCGTGTCCAGGTCCGGCCGACCCGCTACGGGGGACGTTGCCGCCAGCAACGGCAGACCCACCGACCCGGCCGGGGCCTCGGCGAGGCTGTCCACGGCCGACACGCGAATGTCGAGGACCCCCGTGATCGGGAAGCGGCCGGCGAGGGCATAGCGATTCACTCGGCTGGAGTGCGCCCGCCAAAACTCGTTCAGGACCCGCTGCACATCGGAGCGCCGGCAGACGACCGCCCAGGCGCCCGCCATGACCTTGAGGGTGCTTGCCTTGACGTAGCGCAGCACGTCATTCGGGTCGCCCCACAGGTCGGTCAGTCCGCCGGTGGTGAGGGCGGTGGTCGTGGTGGTCCACATCAGCTGGCCGAGCATCGGCGTCGCCGGCCCCGGCGGCCGCCATCTCCGCGGCGGTGGCCGGCCGCATCGTGGCGGCCATCAGGGCGGCAGTGGCGGAGAGGATTGTGCGGCGGGTGGGGACGGACGTGGGCGGATGCTACGCGAGGTAGGTTTCTGGCGACAGGGTTAGCAGCGGGTAGGCTCGTCGCCGATATGACCGACCTCGCCGCGCCTTCCGCCCAGGCTTCCTCAATGCCCGATCCGACCGTCGCCCCACCGACCGTCACGATTGTGCTCCCGTGCTACAACGAGGGCGAGCACGTCCTGCTGGAGATCGAGCGGATCACGACCGCTATGGTCGGGAGCGGGCTCAGCTACGAACTCCTCTGCATCGACGACGCCTCGACCGACAACACGCTCGAGGTGTTGCAGGGTGCCGCCCAGCGTTATCCCAATATCCGGCTGATGCCCTTCCGGCGCAATGGCGGCTCCGGCACGGCGCGGCGCATCGGCACGCAGCAGGCTCGCGGCGAGATCGTCGTGTGGACCGACGCCGACATGACCTACGAAAACGAGCGCATTCCCGAACTCGTGCGGGTGCTGCTCGACGACCCGACCTACGACCAAGTGGTGGGGGCGCGCACGACCGAGGAAGGCACGCACAAGTGGTTGCGCGTGCCGGCCAAGTGGCTCATCCGCAAGATCGCCGAACGCCTGACCAACCAAAAGATCCCGGATCTCAACTCGGGTCTGCGTGCCTTCCGCCGCTCGGTAGCGCTGCCTTATCTGCGGCTCCTGCCCGCCGGCTTCTCGTGCGTCACGACGATCACGATCGCGTTCTTGTCCAACCAGCACGACATCCTGTACGTGCCCACGTCGTATGCGAAGCGCGCTGGCACCAGCAAGTTCCACTTCGTCCACGACGCCTACCGCTACATCCTGCAGGTGCTGCGGATGGTCATGTATTTCGACCCGCTCAAGGTCCTCATGCCGGCCGCGTTGTGGCTGTTCGTCATCGGCGTCGTCAAGGGTGTCGTCGACATGTTCCTGCACCCGTTCTATTTCCCCGCCAACACGGTGCTTCTCGTGGTCAGCGGCATCATGATCGGCTCGCTCGCCCTCTTGGCCGATCTCGTCGTCCGGTCCCGGGACGGGGTTTGAGCGCGGCTGCCGACGCCGCGCAGGGCCTGGCCGGGGCCGCGTTGCGGATCGCGATCGTCGGCCCGACTCACCCGATCAAGGGCGGCGTCGCGGTGCACACCACTGAACTTGCCCACCATCTGCAGGCAGCCGGGCACGACGTCACCCTCGTCTCGTGGAGCCAGCTGTATCCGGCGATGCTCTATCCCGGCGAAACCACGGTTCCCCTCGACCAACCGGAGGTGACGCCGTTCCCGCGCACCGTCCGGGTTTTGCACTGGGCCCGGCCGGGCTCGTGGCGGCGCGCGGGACGCGAGCTCGCGGCATACGACCTGGTCATCGTGGTTCACGTGATCCCGCAGATCGTGCCCGCCCACCTGACCCTCATGCGCGCCGCCCGCTCCGGTCCGACGCCGCCCCGCATCCTCGGGCTGGCGCACAACGTCCTGCCGCACGAGCCGCGGCCGGGCGACGAGGCCCTGATGGGCGCGTTCCTGAGCCGGCTCGACGGCGTGCTGGTGCACACCGCCGCGCAGGCGGAGGTCGCGGAGTCGCTGGGCGCCGACCCCGTCCGCACGGTGCCCCTGCCTCCGCACCTTCCCGGGGGGCCGCGGGCACATCGCGAACCGTATGCCGGGCCGCCCCGCCTGATCGCGCTCGGAATCGTGCGTCCCTACAAGGGACTGGACGTGCTCTTGGAGGCGCTCGCCCGGGTGCCCGGGCCCACCTTGACCATCGCCGGGGAAGTATGGGGAGACCTCGGCTCCCGCTTGGCCGCCCGGGCCGCGCAGCCCGACCTCGCCGGGCGGGTGACGTTCCGGGAGGGGTACGTGCCCGCCGCCGACATCGCGCCGTTGCTGGCCGAGCATGACGTGATGGCGCTGACCTATCTGTCGGCGACCGCGTCGCAGAACGCCCTGCTCGCGCAGGCACACGGGCTGGTGGTGGTGGCGAGCACGGTGGGCAGCTTCCCGCAGGACGTGCACGACGGCGTCGACGGCTTGCTGGTGGAGCCGGGGGATGTCGACGGGCTGGCGGACGCGCTGCGCTATCTGGGTGAGCCGGGCAATCTCGGTGAGTCGGGCAATCTCGGTGAGTCGGGCAATCTGGGTGGGCCGGGCGACCTCGGGGAGTCGGGCAATCTCGGTGCATCGGACAACCTGGCTCGGCTACGGGCGGCGGTTCCGCAAGTGAATTTGTCGGGTCCGTGGGCCCGCTACCTGGGCACGATCGAGGCGCTGGCCGCGGATGAGTCCGCCACTCCGGTGACGGTCGGTAGCTCTGGGACTGGGACTGGGACTGGGTCTGGGACTGGGTCGGCGTCGGGCTCGGGAACTCACGGGCTCGGGCGGCTCGTCGGGCGGCTCGGGGATGGGCTGCGGGCGGCCGTCGTGGCGGCGCGCCCACGCATCGAGCTCGCGCCCGGTGACCTGCCCGACTGGGTGACGCCGACTGACGTATTGGCCACCGACGACGACGCAACGGCCGTCCGCGACCTGGCCCGCTCGCTGGGGCTGCCGCGCCGCGGGTCGCGGGTGGAGCAATGGGCCGCGCTCGGCGCCTTGGCGGCGGTGTTGCGCGTGCGCGATGACGGGCGCCGCTCGTCGTTGATCCTCGACCGCTCCGGCGGGGCGAGCCCGTTCACGACCTGGGCCAAGGCGATCGGTTTTGCGCCCGTCGAGACGGAGCCGGTCGGGGAGTTGGACGTCGAGCCCGAGTCGCTCGACGTGCTGGCCCGGCTGCACCCGGCCGACGTCGAGCCGGAGCAGGCGATCGACCTGTTCGCCCAGGCGGCCTGGGCGTTGCGGCCGGGGGGACTCTTGGTGACGACCTTCGCCTTGGGCCCCAAGACCGTGCCGGGCACGCTCGCCGCGGCGGATCTGCGGGCACTGCTTGCGCAGGCCGATAATGCCGGGCTACGTCTGATCGGAGATCTGGACGGCGACTTCACGGCGACCGTGCGCCGGGCGGAGGCGGCGGCGCGGGACCCGCGCGCGGCATACGGTCTGGCGCGGTTGACCTGGCGCCGACGGTGAGCGATGAGGTACCGCCGGCTTTGAGCGATGAGGTGACGGCGGACGGGAGCGAGCCGCCGACCGAGGGGTCCCCGCGACGTTCTCCGCTGGCCATCGCTCGGATCGTGCTGGCCGTGGTCGTCCTGGTGGCCGTCGTTCTCGCTCTCTTTCAGACCTGGGATGACGTGTCGACCTCGCTCACGGCGGTGTCGCCGGCCGCCCTCGTGGCCTGTGTCCTGCTCGGGCTGGGCCCGCCGGCCTGCACGATGTTGGGGTGGCGCGCGGTCCTGCGCGACCTCGGCTCGCCACTGCCCATTCCGCCCGCCGCCGGAATCTTCTTCGTCGGCCAGCTCGGCAAGTTCGTCCCGGGGTCCGTATGGACAGTGCTGGCCCAGGCCGAAATGGGCGCGCGCCTGCGGATTCCGCGCCGGCGCAGCGCGGTCGTGGGCCTGGTCAGCGTCGCCCTGTCGCTGCTGACCGGTCTCGCCGTCGGCGTGCCGGCGCTTCCCCTGCTGCTGCGGCGCGACGACGCCCGCGCGGTGACGGTGCTGGTCCTGATCGCGCTGCCCGTGCTCGCGGCCGTGTTACACCCGCCCGTGCTCAACTGGCTGATTGCGCGAGGCCTGCGGCTGCTGCGCCGTGAGCCGCTGGAGCACCCGCTTTCGCGACGCGCGGTCGCGACGATGTCGGCGTGGTTCCTCGGGGCTTGGGTGTTCGCCGGGGCCAGCGTGGCTGTCCTCGCGCGCGACCTGGCTCCCTCGGTGAGTCCGGCCGAGCTGGTGGTGACCTGCGGGTGCGGCTTCGCCCTCGCCTCCGCCGCCGGCATGCTCGTGGTGCTCCTACCGGCGGGCGTCGGGGTGCGGGACGGGTTGCTGGTGCTGCTCCTCGGCGCGGTGATGCCGATCGGGGCGGCAACGGCGGTGGCCGTCATCATTCGCTTCGTGACGACCTTCGCGGACGTTGCGTATGCCGCCATCGGCTGGCTCTGGGCGCGGGCACACCGGCTGCTCGGGACGTCCTCCGACGAATCACGGTTCTCGTAGGATCGACGTTCATGGGTGAGCAGCCGGACGGACGTCAGGAACAGCTGGCCTATTCCGAGCTCATGGGCAAGATGCTCGACGAGCAGGGCCGGCGCACCAAGGCCCGCAAGATCATCGCTGTGGTGCGGCATGCGCTCGGCGTCGCGGACTTGTCGGGGTTGCGCGCCCTCGATGTCGGCTGCTCGGCGGGTTTCATTGCCGACGAGTTGGCGCTGGCGGGCGCCGACACCGTGGGGGTCGACATAGACGAGCCCGGGCTGGCGGCCGCACGCGAGCGATTCGGCGAGCGCGTGGACTTCCAGGTCGCCCGCGGCGAAGCGCTGCCCTTCCCCGACGCTTCCTTCGACGTGGTGGTGTTCAACCACATCTACGAGCACGTCGTCGACCCCGAGGCCGTGGTGGCCGAAATCCGGCGCGTGCTCTCGCCCCGGGGCGTGCTGTACCTCGGGATCGGGCACAAGCACCAGATCCTCGAGCCGCACTATCGGCTGCCCTTCCTGTCCTGGCTGCCGCAGGGCGTAGCCGACCGGTACATGCGGGTCACCGGCAAGGGGGAGCACTACTACGAGCACTACTACACGCGGTCCGGCCTGCAGCGCCTCTTCGAGGCATTTGACCTGTGGGACTACACGCTGCCCGTCCTGGCCGATCCGCAGGCTTTCGCCGGCGACGATCTGATCCCGGCCTGGGCGAGCCGTATTCCTGAGCGTGCGTTCCGGCTCGCGCTGCCGCTGGTCCCGACCTACATCTGGGTCGGCTTCGGGCAGGCCCGGCTGCCCGGCGGGCCGCTGCTGGACGTCGGCCCGCGCCGCGTCTGACCGAGCGGATCGGCCCACCATGTCCAGCCTTCCGGTGCGCGAACGGCGCTACCGCCCACCCCACCCCCTCGACCTGGGGCTGGTCCTCGGACCCTTCCGGCACGGGGGAGGCGACCCCACGTATGCCCGGGATGGCGCCGGGATCTGGCTCGCGCGGCATACGCCTGGGGGAGCGGTGACCCTGGTGGTTCGCCGGGATGGGGACGGCGAGGTCGTCGCGTCGGCGTGGGGTCCGGGTGCCGAGTGGATGCTGGACGGGCTGCCGGACCTGCTCGGGGACGGGGACGACTGGAGCGGGTTCGTGGTGCACCACCCGCAGGTGGCGGCGGCCCGCAAGGCCAACCCAGGCTGGCGCGTGCCCCGCTCCCGGCTGGTCCTGGACTCGCTGATTCCGGCGGTGATCGAGCAGAAGGTCACCGGCAAGGAGGCGTTCGCGGGCTATCGCCGGCTCGTATGGCGCTTCGGCACTCCGGCTCCCGGACCCCGGGAGGGGCTGCGGTTGGCTCCGACGGCGGCGGCGTGGCGCGGCATACCGTCATGGGAGTTCTTGCAGGCAGGGGTGACCCCGCAGCGCTCAGCGACGGTAATCCGGTGCGCGCAGGTCGCGGGACGGTTGGAGCAGTGCGCCGACCTGCCGTTGGCGGCGGCGCACGCGCGACTGCGGGCGATCCCCGGGGTGGGGGTGTGGACAGCCGCCGAGGTCGCGCAGCGGGCGCTGGGCGATCCGGATTCGCCGAGCTTCGGCGACTATCACGTCGCCAAGGAGATCGGGTGGGCGTTGTTGGGCCACGACATCGACGACGCGCAACTCGCGGAGTTGCTGGAGCCGTATGCCGGGCACCGCTACCGCGTCCAGGGCCTCTTGGCGCTCGCTGGCCCCGGCCGCCCCCGGCGCGGACCGCGCTTCACGCTCCCGACCCACCTCCCCACCCCGCCGCGCTAACGCCCGAGGCATGGGGCCGGGCCGAACTTGAGCCGGGCCGAACTTGAGCACGCCTTACGAACCTGAGCACGTGCTGCATGACGTGCTCAAGAACGTAAGGCGTGCTCAAGTTCGGAATGCGGCGGCGGGGAGGGTCCGGGCCGGGTGGCGGGGTTCGGTGAGGCTTTCGCGTCGAGGTGAGGCTTTCTTCAGTGGTGGTGAGGCTTTCTTCAGTGGTGGTGAGGCTTTCTCGGCGAGGTGAGGGGCTATAACGCCTCACGAGGGCAAGAAAGCCTCACCAGTCGGCGTGAAAGCCTCACCAGCGGGGGAACCGCTTTGGACAAAGCCCTCACGTGCGTACCCGCAGCCCGGTCGGGGTCCGCTTGACACTGGCGGCTAGACCTTCGCTCATGAGCGCCACTTCGAGGCGGGCCGCGAGATAGCCGGCAGCGAACTCATCGGCCACCGGCACCTCGGCGCAGCAACCGCCATCGTCCTCGACCACGACCTCCACGTATGCCGCGCCCGGCTCGCTCGTGCCCGCCGCGCCCGCCGTGCCCGCCGTGCCCGCCGCGCCCGGCTCGCCCGGCTCGCCCGCCGCGCCCGGCTCGCCCGCCGGGGCCGTGCCCGGTCGGGCGAGCGCAAGCCGGATTGCGCGCGCCATTCGAGCGGCGGTGGTTTCGCGGTTCACCGACGGGATCCCAACCGCATAGCTCGACGCACTGCCTGGCGGGTGGCCCAGCGCCGCGCGCACTGCCTCGACATGCCCCATCGCGAACCAGTCACCCGGCCCGGTCCGAACCAGGCGCCGCGCCCCGTCGCGCCACCGGCTCGCCGCATCGGCCTCATCGGCCGGCAAAACCCACTCGCCGGCCCCGCGGATCAGCGCCACGGGCACCTTCTTGGCCTTGCCCTTCACCAAGTCTCCGGTGGCCGCGAGTTCGTCGGCGACCGCAATCGCCGTCACCTCCAACGCCCGACCGTCCGCGTCCCGCCCACCCCGATGATCGTCGATGACCCGCAGCCCACAGGCCCCGAGCGCGAAGTCCACCTGTCCGCCGCGCCACGGCCGCCCGGCCGTATCGCTGAGAATCACCGCAAAGCTCACCCCGGGGAAGTACCCGGCGAGCTCACCGTGCAGTCCTTCCGTCACCGCATCCGGGTCGCGCGGCAGCAGCAGCACCTCCCCGCTTGGACCCGTATTTGATGCGTCCACCCCCGCCGCCGCCGCCACCACCCCGCTATGCGCTTCGACGATCCGCGTCGGTCCGGTCGAGGTGTCCCGTTCCGCCACGATCCGCACGCTCTCGCTGACGACGAGATCACACCGGCCGACCCCGACGGGAGCCCGCAACCCCAACGCCTTGGACACCACCTTCGACGTCACGACCAGCACATCCCCGTCAAGCAGGCCAGGACCGAGGCGCAAACTGTCCGCGATCAACCCGGCCAGGTCGTCACCGGCGCCGATCTCGGGGAGGCCGGCGAGCGGCCATACCCTCAAGGAAGCATCGAGAGGCCCGCTCACGTCAACGTCAACCCGAGGTCGAGGGTCTGCCGAGCCAACTCGGCGGCTCGCGTCCGGTCAGTCATCAACAGCGGCCCGGCGGACGCCCGCACGACCAGCCGACCCGCGCCCCGCGGCGCACCCGAGGCCGTCGTCTCGCCGGGCGCATCGGCCGGATCGACGAGCCACGCATCCAGGAAGTCGCCATACAACCCGGCCACGGCCATCGCGCTCGACTCGACCCCGATCGCCGACAGGCACGCATCGGCATGGCCGCGCACCGGGCGGCCGCCAATCAGCGGCGACATCCCCACGACCCGGGCCGGACTGCCGCGCAGGGCATCGCGTAGGCCGGGCAGCCCCAGAATGATGCCGATCGAGACCACCGGATTGCTCGGTGGCAGGACGATCAGATCGGCCCCGCGAATCGCATCCAGCACCCCCGGGGCCGGGGCCGCCGTGTCGAGCCCGGCCACAACAAAGCGCTCGGCCGGCGTCGCAGCCCGATCGGCAACCCACCACTCCTGGAAGTGAATCGCGACCGGCCCGTCACCCCGATCAACGACGACATGCGTCTCGACCGGCACATCGGTCATCGGCAGCAGCCGGATCCGCTTCTGCGGCAACCCCCACCGCTGCGCGAGCCGGGCCGTCACCGTCGAGGCGCTCGCTCCCTGCCGCAGCCACAACGTGCGGGCGATGTGGGTTCCGAAGTCCTTGTCACCGAGTCCGAACCACTGCGGCTGGACCCCGTATGCCGCGAGCTCGCCCTGGACGACATGCGTCTCGTCGGCGCGTCCCCAGCCCTGCTCCTCGTCCCCGCCGCCACCCAGGGTGTAGAGCAGCGTGTCCACATCGGGGCAGATCCGCAGGCCGAAGAGGCTGATGTCGTCCCCGGTGTTGGCGATGATGGTCAACTCGCTGTCCGCGAGGTCGGGATCGGCGTCAAGAGCATCGCGCAGGCCACGCAGGAAACGCGCGCCGCCGACACCTCCCGCAAGCGCGGCAATCTTCATGGGGGACATGATCCCCCATCTTCGGGCTTGACTAAACGGGCATCACACACGTGTAATTCCATTGGTGTGGTCAACCGGACACGAGGGTTCCGGCGGAATTGTTATCGAAGGGGAGGCACCGCATGGGTGAACTCGAACTGCTCGGCGGGTTCGGCGACGAGGAACTCTCCTGGCAGGAGCGATCTCTGTGCGCACAGACCGACCCGGAGGCGTTCTTCCCCGAGAAGGGTGGCTCGACGCGCGAGGCCAAGAAGGTCTGCGTCGGCTGTGACGTCCGGGCCGAGTGCCTTAGCTACGCCCTCGCCAACGACGAGCGGTTCGGCATCTGGGGCGGGCTGTCCGAGCGGGAGCGTCGCAAGCTGAAGAAGCGGGCCGTTTGATCGGTCGGGCCCTCCGCCCGGCTGCTTCGCCACGCGCTTCGTGATCAACTCCTCCCTGATGGACCCGGTCCAGGCTCCCGACGTCGTCACGTCGGCGTCGTCATCCACGACCGTCGCTGTCGTTCTGTATGCCGATCGCCTCGACCACGGGCTCGTCGAGGCTCTCCTTGCCGTCGCCGACCAGACGACCCCCGCCGATCGGGTCGTCGTGCTTGATGCGACCCCCGCCGGCGAGCTCACTTCGGCCTTGGATCGCAACGAGGGCCTGCGCGCGCAACTGCCCGCCACCACGATCGTGCGGATCCCCGCCGACACCCCGTTGCGGGCCGCGCTTCCCGCCGCGGCGGCCGATCTCGACACCGATTGCGTATGGGTGCTCACCCGCCACACCCGCCCCGAACCCGACGCGCTGCGCCACCTCTCATTGACCTTCGGCGGCACTCGCCGGGTCCTCATGGCTGGACCCAAACTCCTTGCGGCCCAACCGGGTCGGCTCCAGCGGTTCGGTATCCAGAGCACCCGCACGGGTCGCCTGCGCCTTCGTCCGCGCCCGGGCGAGCCGGACCAGCAGCAGTATGACGATCGCCTTGACGCGCTCGCCGTACCCATCGAGGGCGCGCTGGTCCACCGCGCCGGGTTGGCCGAGCTGGGCGGCTTCGACAAGGCGTTCACCGGGGTTGCCGCCGACCTCGACCTCGGCTGGCGCGGCCACCTTGCCGGTCGCCGGGTCGCCCTCGCCCCACGGGCTCGCGTCGTTCTGGACGAGCCACTTCCGCATCCCACGCCCGTGCGGGATCGGCGCGCGGCCCGCCGCGTCGCCATCACCCGGGCGCCCTGGTGGGCCGCCCTCTTCCTGGCCCTCTGGGTCGCGCTCGGGGCGATCGTCGCGGGCATCTCCTTGCTGCTGATCAAGCGGCCTCGGGCTGCTGCGCGGGAACTCGCCGACGTGGCCACCCTGCTCGACCCGCTGCGCGGCATACCGCCGCGGTGGCGCGCGCGATCCCTCAAGGGGCGTGGGCGACGCACGATGCACGGCCTGTTCGTGCCCATGGTGACGGTCGCGCGGCAGGCGGGGGACCGCATACCGGAGTTCATCCTGCCCGCGCAGCATCCGGCCCCGACCCCGGCGGCGGACACCGCGGCCGGGGCCGACCCGGCCACCGAGGACTCGATGGGCGCGCCTCCAGAGCACACCCAGGCGGTACGCAATCCCGGTCTGTGGGCAGTGCTCGCGACGACAGCCGTGGCGTTCGCGGCCGGGCAAACGATCGACGGCGGCCTCGTCGCCGGGCTGCGCGACGGATTCGTCGGCGGGCAATTGACGGGCGCGTCCGCCGATGCCAGCCAGCTCTGGCATTCCTGGGTCGACGGATGGCGCGGTCCCGGGCTCGGCACAGCTGATCTCGGGTCGAGCGGACTCCCCGTCCTGGCGCTGATGACGTGGCTCTGGGACCTGATGCCCTTCCACGACGCCGGGGCGAATCCGTTGGGCGGACTGCTCGGCGCGGTCGTCGTGCTGGCCATGCCGCTCGCGGCCCTGTCCGCCTATGTCAGCGGTCGCGTCGTCACACGGCGGCGGTGGGCGCGGGCCTTGGCCGCGCTGGCCTGGGCCTGCTCCCCGCTGGCTGCGGCGGCGCTCGGCGAGGGCCGCCTCGGTGCCGTGGCCGTTCTTGTCCTCTTGCCGCTCATGCTTGCGGCGCTGCAGCGACTCACGTCGAGCCCGCGCGCCGGGAGTGCCGCGGCGGCCGCCCTGCCGACGGCGCTGCTCGCGACCGTGGTCCCGGGCGCGCTCATCCTCGCAGTCGTCGCCGCCCTGGCGCTGATGATCGGGGGGTCCGGGCGCACCATACGGCGCAGTCTGGCCTTTGTCGGCGTGACGGCCCTGCTCACGGCCCCCGTCCTGCGCGAGGTTGCGGCGAACCCGGAGCGACTGCTCACCGGGTGGGGCCTGCTGGCGCGGCCGGACTCCGAGCCGGCGCCGCTCACCCTGGCGTTGCTGCATCCGAGCACGACCACCGGGCTCGCCTATTGGGCCGCCGCCCCCATCGTCGCGCTCGGCCTGCTCGCCCTGCTGCGCCGAGGCACGCCCAGTGGACCGGCGTGGTTCGCCGGCGCCCTCATCGTCACCGGCCTCGGCGCGGCGCTGGTGACCTCACGCTTGTGGATCGCCCAAGGGGACGCCGAACTCGTCACCGGCTGGCGCGGCACCGGACTCCTCGTGGCCTTGGCCGGGCTCCTGGTCGCCGCGTTGCACGCCAGCGATGCCGACCTGCCCCCGCGTACTGCCTGGATCCCGGCCGTGACCGGCCTGCTGGCCACCGCGGCCATCGTCGGTGGCACCGTCCTGGCCGGGCTGCCCTCGGGTCTCGCCGCCGGTCGCGACGAACGTCCGGCCGTGGCGATCGACGCGGCCACCGGGCCGGCGAGCGGGCGCAGCGTGCTCGTCGATGTCACGCGTGGGTCGGTCGCCTACACCGTGATGGGCCGCGAGCCCGCCCTGCCGGCCGCTGACTTGACCGACGCGGCGACGGACGTTCCTGACCTCACCGACGCCATCGCGCAACTCACCGATCCGGCCGGTGCCCCGCCGCTCGGGGCGGTCGCGACCCTGGCCCGCTGGGGCATCGGTTTCGTCGTACTCCCCGCGCCGACACCGGCGGCCGTCGAGCACCGGTTGGACGCCACCGACCTCCTGAGCCGGGTCGGCGACTACAACCGCGCGGCCGTATGGCGCGTCGAGCCCGCCGCCATCTCCGCCACCCTGGTAGCTCCGTCCCGGCTCCGCATCGAGCGCGGCAACGCGAGCGAACTCGTGCCGGCCATGGGCGCCCATGCTGCGACGGCGGCCGCGGTGCACGGCGGCGGCACGCTCGTTGTCGCCGAACCCGCCGATTGGGCCAAGGCGGCCGTCGTGCGCGCCGACGGTGCGCGGCTGACCGCCACCGTGCGCGCCGGCCAGCCCACTTATGCCCTGCCGGCGGCGGCCACGCACCTCGATATCTCCCTGCCGACGCCGCACCCCACCCTCGGCTGGCTGTATGCCGCCCTGGTCGCCCTGGTCGTGTATGCCGCGATTCCGCTCGGCTCCCGTCGCCGCCCGGAGGCCTCGTGAGGAAGGCATCATGAGCCGGCCAACCCTGCACGCCGCCGTGCGACTGCTCGCCGTGGCCGGAGCCTCGGCGGGTCTGCTCGCCGCAGGTGCGCTGACCGAGAAGTCCGCGACCATCGGGAGCCGCGCGACCACGACCGAGGCGGCGCGGATCGCGCTGGCCGAGTCGACCCTGACGTGCCCGGGACCCGAACTGGTCGGCATCGACGGTGTCGACGATGTCGCGACCCGGCCGCTGATCGTGGCCGACACGGCCCCCGCCGCGGTGCTGACCGCGCAGGCGATCACCCCGACCGGCACCGCCGGACTGAGTGCGGCACCCCTGGCCGCGCCGGGGTCTGTCGCCGGCGGCCGGACCAGTACGGCCACCGCGGGCGAGATCGCGTGGCGCGTGCCGGACGACGCCACCACCGCCGTCGCCGTGACCGTGACCGGCACGCGCGCCCCCGGGCTGGTCGCCGCCCAGGAAAGTCTGGTCACCGACGCCCCCGCCGCCGAGTTGGGTGTCCGCGGACTGATGTCACTCGCCTGCACCCCCGCGACGGCCGACGCCTGGCTGATCGGCGGCGGCGGTGGAGCCGGCCGTCAGGAGCGACTCGTCCTGGTCAACCCGGGGGCAAACCCGGCCACCGCGGTGGTGAGCGTGCACGGGGTGAGTACGAGCGCGACGTCGGTGACGGGGCACTCGGTGACCATTGCGCCATACGGTCGGTCGTCGGTGCTTTTGGATGGACTCGCTCCGGACGAGGACGCACCGGCCGTGCACGTGGACACCCGTAGTGGTCTCGTGAGTGCCACGCTCGTCGACACCTGGGTCGACGGCGTCACTCCGCGCGGTATCGACGCGACGGGGCCGGCCGCGCCGGAGGGGCTGCGGCAACTGATTCCCGCGGTTGCCGGCCCCGACCCAGCACGCGTCCGGATCGTGGCGACCGGGCCCGATCAAGCGCTCGTCCAGGTACGCCTCGTGACCCGTGACGGCCGCGAGCCGTTGCCCTCGGGTGCCGGTGTCGTGCGCGTCGCGGGCGGGGCGACCGCGGATGTCGAGATCGCCAGCCTGCCAAGTGATGTGGTCGGCGTTGAGGTGGTCGCCGACGCGCCGGTCGTTGCCGGAGCCATGCTCAGTCGCGGCGTGGCCGGCAAGACCACCGACTTCGCCTGGGTGCCGGCCCTTCCCGCGATCCGCGGTGCCGCCGGCACCGCCTTCCGGCCGCTGAGTGACGGCGACGCGACGGCCACCCGAACGTTGTCGATCGTGGCCTCCGGGGGGCGCGCCGAAGGGGATGCCACCCTGGTGGCTGCCGACGGCAGCACCATCGTGCAGCGGGTCCGCCTCGACGCCGACACCAGCGCCACCGTCGACGTCAGCACTGCCACGGCCGTATGGATCGCGCCGGTCACCGGCGGTGGCCAGCTGCGGGCCGCCGTGGTCACCCGGTTGGGCTCGGGGGCCGACGGGCGCGTCACGGTCCGGGCCCTGACGTCGGCCCGATTCACCGGGCGTGACCTACCCGTGGTCCAACGCCGGCAATAGCTTGCCTCAGTCGTTGGTGAGGTCCTCGGGGGCCACGCCGAGCAGCGCCGCCACGTGTTCGGTGAGGATCTCTTCGACGAGCAACGCGCGCTCGCCGGCGTCCTGCGTACGCGCCTCGATGGGGCGCCGATAGAGCACGATCCGGGCGGGCAGGCGGCCCTGGGCCGGGAAGAGCCGGCCGAGCAGGACGCTCTGCGTCTCCCACGGCGCCGGGTCACTCGGCGGGACGTCCTCTACGGCGAACTCCGTGCCGGCATAGCGCGTCCCCAGCGCCGGCTCCAGCCGCGCCGCGATGTCGACCACCAGGTCGTCGAAGGCGGTCGAGCGCGTCGCCATAGCGGGCACCGGCGGCCACGCCAACGGCCCACGTATGCCGCGTCCCCGCCGATCCCGGGTCCCTCGCGTCATGACCGGAAGCCTAGAGCCCGCGCGCGGGCTCCCCAAACCCCGCCCGCACGCCCCCCTTGGTTCGAACTTGAGCACGCCTTACGTTCTTGAGCACGCGCTGGAGCGCGTGCTCAAGAACGTAAGGCGTGCTCAAGTTCGGGAGCCCCGCGTTCGGGAGTCCCGGGTTCGGGAGCCCCGCGTTCGGCAGCGGTCGCTGAGGCCAGGCGTAGGTCGGGCCTTTCGGGCCGATGTCGGGGGCATCCTTTAGGCTGCGCGGGTGACCATGTCCCGGAAATGCTCGCGCACGGCCTGCGGGCGCGACGCAGTCGCGACGCTCACCTATGTCTACGCCGACTCCGTCGCGGTGCTCGGGCCGCTGGCGACGTATGCGGAGCCGCACTCCTACGACCTGTGTGACGTGCACGCCGAGCGCCTGACCGCGCCCCGCGGCTGGGAGGTCGTGCGGCTTGCCGGCGATATGGTCCCGCAGACGCACGACGACCTCGTCGCTCTGGCCAATGTCGTGCGGGAAGCCAAGGCAGGGTCGCGCCCGGCGCGCCAGGCCCCAGCGGCCCCTCCGCCCGCCCCGGCGACGCGCACAAGCCGACCCGGCACCCGGACTGGCTTGCCCCGCGCCAGTCACCTGCGCGTCGTCACCCCGCCCCCGGCGGACTGACGGCCACCCTGCCCCTGCACGGCTGGGGCATGAGCGATGCCTGGCGAACTGCCGCGTCATGACAAAGCGGTGGCCCCGAGATGCTCCGTCGGCTGAGCCGTGTTAACCTGGGCCCATTACGACCGGTTCCGCCTGCTTCGGCAGGTCCAGGGCCGGTCTTCACTTTCTGGGGGCGAGCCATCGTGGCTGATGAGGTGAAGGCATTCCGGAGCTACGAAGAACAGGTCGACCTGCTTGCCGGTCGTGGGATTGACGTGGGGGATCGCAAGCGCGCGGCCGACGTGCTTCGCCGCGTCAATTATTACCGGCTCAGCGGCTACTGGTACCCATTCCGGCAGCAGATCGGCGGGGGACGTGTCGACGACTTCTATCCGGGAACGCGGCTGGACGACGTTGTCGCGCTCTACGAGTTCGATGCAAGACTTCGAGCGGCGACATTCTCAGTGCTCGCACCCGTCGAACTGGCGATTCGGTCACTTCTGGGTCACGAGTTGGGCCGCGTTGATCCGTGCGCACACCTAGACCCCGACCTGCTCGGATCGCCCGCGCGTCAGGGCGACGCCTACCGTCGCTGGCGGGATGGATACAAGCTGGAGCTCAACCGATCGCGCGAGGACTTCGTCGCTCATCACCGTGCTAAGTACGGTGGAGTGCTCCCAGTGTGGGCTGCAGTGGAAGTGTTGGATTGGGGTGGTCTGGCGCGCCTGTACGGTTTTGCGCCGCGCGACGTGCAGGAGTCCATCTCAGCCCGTTGTGGCCTACGAGGCCCCCAACTTGCGAGCTGGCTGAAGTCGCTCAACCTGACGAGGAACGTCTGCGCGCATCACGGCAGGCTCTTCAATCGAGTTCACACGCTGACGCCGAAGCTGCCCAAAGTCGGTGTGCACCCTGATCTCGACGGGGCGACGACCGCGTGGAACCGCACGTTTGCGCAGCTCACTCTGATCCAGTTCCTGCTCAACCGGCTCGGACTAGGTCGCAGCAACCTGCTACCTGCCGTGGTACGCAGCTACCCGACGATCGCGGCGGTTCCACTGTCGCATCTCGGTGCCGCTGAAGATTGGCAGACCGCGAGCCAACTCTGGGCGTCGTAGCTAGGGTGGGAATGGACGGCCGGTAGGCTGCATGGTCGTGTCTCCTCGTGATCTGACCGACATCGTCAAGGCCTACGACGTCCGCGGCTTGGTGCCCAGCCAGTTCGACTCCGACGTGGCGCGGGCCCTCGGCACCGCATTCGCCGAGATCATCGCCCGCCCCGAAGGCGCGTATGCCGTCGTCATCGGTCACGACATGCGCGCCTCGTCGCCGGAGTTGTCCGGCGCCTTCGCCGAGGGAGCCCGATCCGTCGGCGTCGACACCATCGAGATCGGGTTGGCCAGCACCGACGGTCTCTACTTCGCCAGCGGCATCCTCAACCTCCCCGGGGCGATGTTCACCGCGAGCCACAACCCCGCGGCATACAACGGAATCAAGCTCACCCGCGCCGGCGCCCGCCCGGTCGGTCAAGACACCGGCCTGACCGCTATCCGCGAGCGCGCCGCCGCACTCCTCGCCGACCCCAGCGCGGCTACCCCCGCCGACCAACCCGGCAGCGGGGACCGCCGCGACGTGCTCGCCGACTACGGCACCTTCCTGCGTGGGCTGGTGGACCTTCGGGGCATCCGGCCGCTCAAGGTGGTCGTTGACGCTGCCAACGGTATGGCCGGGATGACCGTCCCTGCGGTCCTCGGCACCGCCGCCGGGCTCGAGCCGCTGCCCCTCGACATCGTTCCCCTCTACTTCGAACTCGACGGCACCTTCCCCAATCACGAGGCGAATCCGCTCGACCCGGCCAATCTCGTCGACCTCCAGCGCGCGGTGGTCGAGCACGGCGCCGACCTCGGCCTGGCCTTCGACGGCGACGCCGACCGCTGCTTCGTCGTGGACGAGCGCGGGGAGCCGGTGAGCCCGAGCGCCGTGACCGGCCTGGTCGCCGAGCGCGAGATCGACAAGGAGGTCGCGGCCGGCGTCGACCCCGCCTCCGTGCACATCGTGCACAACGTCATCAGCAGCGCGGCCGTGCCGGAACTCATCCGCGCGAAGGGGGCCGTCCCGGTCCGTACCCGCGTCGGCCACTCCTTCATTAAGGCCGAAATGGCCTCTGCCGGAGCTGTTTTCGGTGGCGAGCACAGCGCGCACTACTACTTCCGCGACTTCTGGTTCGCCGACACCGGCATGCTGGCGGCCTTCCACGTGCTCGCGGCGCTCGGGGAGCAGGACGCGCCCCTCTCCGCCCTGGTCGCCGATTACGGGCCGTATGCCGCGTCCGGCGAGATCAACTCCACCATCACCGACACTCCTGCCGCGGTCGAGCGCGTACGGGCTTGGGCGTCCGCCCAGGGCTTGGTGGGGGAGGAGATGGACGGTCTCACGATCACCCACTCCGCGGTCGAGGACGCTCCGATGTGGTGGCTAAACCTCCGGGCCTCCAACACCGAGCCCCTCCTTCGGCTGAACGTCGAGGCGGCCGACTCCGAGACGATGGCCCGCGTCCGCGACGAGGTGCTGGCCCTTGTGCGCGCCGACGACAACGCCGCCGCCGCGTCGAATCCCAACGTCACCCCCGTGAACCCCAACACCGACCCCGCCAACGCCGTCGCCGCCATCTCAGCCAACCCCGGTGACACCCCGGTTGACACCGGGATTGAGCCTTGGGTGCGCGAGCTCCTGCGCTGCCCCGCCTGCCGAAGCGAACTTCGGGATGTCCGGGAGGGCGGCATACTCGAACTCGCCTGCACTGGGTCCGAGTGTCGCCGGATCTATCCGATCACCGATGGCATCCCGGTGCTGCTGATCGACGAAGCGCGGATCGGCGACTGATCTCGTGCCGTCCGAGTCCGAGTCCGAGTCCGAGTCCGAGTCCGGGTGCGGGTCCGCGTCACCCGGCCAGCCAATCGGGCACCCTTTGGTGACGAACCCTTCGCCCTACCGGGCAGCGGGTCGGGTTCGGCGATGAGTCGCTTTGACGAGCACCGCCTCGACGACCCCGACGAGCGGGCGGCGATCGACTCCGGCGACCTCCTGCGAGCGCTCGCGACCGCCGGCGCGCAGGTCCGCTCGGCCGCCGTCGCCGCGGCGGACGCCGGCATCCCGCGCCCCGGCGAGGGTGACCGACCGCGCGGCGTCCTCATCGCGGCCATGGGCGCCGACGAACTCGTCGCCGACACCGCCGCGACCCTGTGCGCCGAGGGATCGCCGGTACTCGTCGCGCACTCACGCAGCGGCGCCCTGCCGGGTTGGGTCGGCCCGCTCGATCTCGTCATCGCGGTATCCCTGTCCGGGGCGGCGGTCGGTCCGGTCGGCCTAGCCGCCGAGGCGGGCCGACGGGGCGCGACGGTCGTCGGCGTCGGCGCGCCGCTTTCCCCGCTCGCTGATGTCGTCGCGCGGGCACGAGGACGGTTCTTGCCCGTGGGGGACCTCGGTGCGGGGTCGCGCGCACGATCCTGGTCGTTGCTGGTCCCGGTGCTGCTCACCCTGGAAGGCCACGGCATCCTGCCCGACGTCGCCGACCGGCTCGACGACGTCGCGAACCGGCTCGACGACATCGCCGCCGCTGCCCGGCCGAGTTCGGAAGCCTTCGTCAACCCCGCCAAACTCTTGGCTGCCGATCTCGCCGGCACGATCCCGCTCGTCCTCGGCGACGGCCCCTTGACCGGTGTAGCCGCCCGGCGCGCGGGGACGATGTTGACGCGCACGGCCCGCACCCCCGCCCTGACCGGCCAGCTTCCCGACTGCGCGGCCGCCTTGCTTGCGTGCCTGGACGGACCGTTCGCCGCGTCGTCGACGGCCCCCGACGGCGGGCGCGACATCTTCGCCGACCCCGATGAGTCCGCCGAACTTGCCTTGGTGCTGCTGCGTGATGTCGTCGACGAGTCGCCCACGGACGCGGCCATGCGGCGGCACAACCTGGCCCAGTCGGTCCAGGAACTCGCGACCGGCCGGGGGACCCGCGTGCATGAGGTCAATCCCGCCGCGGGTTCTCCCCTCGTGCGCCTCGCGGAACTCATCGCTCGGGTCGACTTCGCCGCGGCATACCTCGCGATCGGTCTGGGGCTGGACCCGCTCCGCTCGCCGGCGGTCCGTGCCCTGCGCGACCACTCCCAGTCTGCCCCGGGCGCCTGACCGGCCCCCTGAGACCGGGCGCCTGACCGGCCCCCATCCAGCAGCGACCCTGCGCCTTCGTCAGGTCCGGACATCCCGGGATTGGCTTTAGAATGAAGGCCCGGCGTGGGTGATGTCCCGTGCGCCGAGAACGGCGGCGCCGGCCACCTCCACTCGATACCCAAGGATTCTTTGCCATGCCTTTCGACTTCAAGGTGGCCGACCTCAGCCTCGCCGAGGCCGGCCGTCACCAGATCCGCCTCGCCGAGCACGAGATGCCCGGCCTCATGGCGCTGCGCGAGGAGTATGCCGCGGCGCAGCCCCTCGCCGGTGCCCGCATCGCCGGCTCGCTCCACATGACCGTGCAGACGGCCGTGCTCATCGAGACACTGGTCGCGCTCGGCGCTCAGGTCCGCTGGGCCAGCTGCAATATCTTCTCCACGCAGGACGAGGCGGCGGCTGCCGTCGTCGTCGGTCCGCGCGGCACGGTGGATGAGCCCGCCGGCGTCCCCGTCTTCGCCTGGAAGGGCG
>Ga0075158_10001053_pt1 | contig 21331 bp, 17 predicted proteins | sample JI91814BDNA_FD_70968 | JGI IMG/M metagenome (GOLD analysis project Ga0075158, IMG submission 70968) | Wastewater effluent complex algal communities from Wisconsin, to seasonally profile nutrient transformation and Carbon sequestration -... | ecosystem: Engineered > WWTP > Effluent > Algae... | reverse complement strand
ACGGTGAGCTCAATTTTATGGTAGGTCACATCATAATTGTAAGTGTCGGGATTGATGACCGCATTCATTCGTTTAGAAGCCGATTTGCTTTCGGCGGCAGCAAGGTCTTCGAGGGCTTTATCGGTCTGGGAATATCCAGAAACAAAGCCAAGCAGCAATAAGAGTAGGTAGGTTTTTTGCATAGGGTTTGAAAATTTTTTGCGAATGTAATTAATAAATCCAGAAACAACTGTTAATACTACTTAGAATTCACTTAAAAGTCAGCACATTACTATTTTGAGATGTTGCGAAGTTTTTTTGGTTGCGCCTTTCAACTCCCAAACATTTGATTAAATTTGCGCGGGCCAAGCCGGGAAACGAATTTCGGCTGGTTTATAAAATTTACGTTTTATGTTACAGATCGGATTTATCAGGGAAAACCAAGAGTTAGTCATCAAGGCATTGGCCAAGCGAAACCTCGACGCCAAAAGCCTGATCACAGCAGTAGTAGAATTGGATGAACAGCGTCGCGCTGCGCAAGCCCAACTAGACAACACGCTTTCCGAATCCAACAAACTATCCAAAGACATAGGCGAGCTCATGAAAAGCGGCGAAAAATCAAAAGCTGCCATTCTAAAGGAAAAAACAGTTTTGCTCAAGGAAAGCAGCAAGGAACTCGCTGAAAAGGCAGAGGCGCTGGCGCATGAGCTCACGCAAAAACTCTATACCATACCAAACCTTCCGTACGATTTGGTTCCCGAAGGCAAAACGCCAGAAGACAACCTCACCGTATTCCAGGAAGGCGAAATTCCCGCGTTGCACGAAGGCGCGCAGCCGCATTGGGAATTGCTCAAGAAATATGACATCGTCGATTTTGAACTCGGCGTAAAAATCACCGGCGCCGGTTTTCCTGTTTATAAAGGAAAAGGAGCCCGTCTGCAACGTGCGCTCATTTCGTATTTCCTCGACAAGAATACCGCCGCGGGTTATAAAGAGTATCAGGTGCCGCATCTGGTCAACGAAGCATCGGGTTACGGAACCGGACAATTGCCAGACAAGGAAGGACAGATGTACCACGTAGGCATAGACGATTTGTACCTGATCCCAACAGCCGAAGTTCCTGTAACCAATTTGTTCCGCGATGTGATCCTCAATGAAAATGAATTGCCGGTGTTGTGTACGGGTTATACGCCTTGCTTTAGGCGTGAAGCGGGTTCTTACGGATCGCATGTGCGCGGACTCAACCGTTTGCACCAATTCGACAAGGTAGAAATCGTGCGCATCGAACATCCCGACAAATCGTATGAAGCGCTAGAAGGCATGGTAGAACATGTAAAAACCTTGCTCCAGGAGCTCAAATTGCCGTACCGTATTTTGCGTTTGTGTGGCGGAGACATGGGCTTTACCTCGGCCATGACCTATGACTTTGAAGTGTTCTCGACTGCGCAGGACCGTTGGCTCGAAATCAGTTCGGTGTCTAATTTTGAGACCTTCCAGGCCAACAGGCTCAAATTGCGTTTCCGCGACAAGGACGGGAAGAACCAACTCGCGCACACGCTCAACGGAAGCGCGCTCGCCTTACCACGCGTACTGGCCGGAATCATCGAGAATTACCAGACGCCCGAAGGCATCGTAATCCCAGAAGTGCTGCGCCCGTACTGCGGATTTGACCTCATCAACTAAAAAGTTAATCTTTACCGGCCGATGTACTAATTTGACGCAAAATGTGTTACTTTGGTACATCGTCCTTTTTATGTCAAAATGAACAAAATATTCCTCGGTTTGCTGCTGTTTTTTTCCTTCGTCGTCTGTGCGCAGAACGACCAGCTTGCGCAGAATTATTTTGACAAAGGCGATTTCGAGAAAGCCAAAATCACTTATGAGGAATTGCTCAAAACCAATACGGGAAATGGGTATTATTTTCAGCGGCTCATTGAGTGTTACCAGCAATTGCAGCTCCTCGATCAAGCCGAAACCCTGATTCAGACCAGGCTCAAACAGTTCAACCAATCCAACTTGCTCGTAGAACTCGGCTACAACTACCAGCTCAAAAAAGACGCCGACAAATCCAAAAAATACTACGACCAGGCCATAGACCGCATCCGCAAAAACCCGAGTGAAGTCTACGCGGTAGCCGGGGTTTTTGAAAAGAAAGTGCAGTTGCAGTATGCGTTGCAGGCTTATGAATTGGCGCTCAGCCTCGAGCCCAAGTTCAATTTCAATTACCAGATGGGGCTCATTTACGGGCAACTCGGGAATACCGATATGATGATAGACAAATTCCTGACAGAAGCCTACGCCAACCAGCAGAATTCGGTCATGATCCAAAACCAACTCTCCCGATTTTTAACCGAGGACAGCGATGCAGCATTCAACGAAGCACTCAAAAAAGCCCTGCTATTGCGTGCGCAGAAAAACCAGGATGTCTTCTGGAACCAATACCTGAGCTGGTTTTTTGTACAGCAGAAAGAATATGGCAAGGCATTTATCCAGGAAAAGGCCATTTACCGACGCAATCCCGAATCGTTTTCAAGCATTGTAAACCTCGCCCAGCTGTCTATCGAGGAAGGTGAAACCGACACCGCAAAAGAAATCCTCACTTTTGTTCTCGAGAACACGCGCGACCTCGAGCTTTTGATCCAATCGCACACCTACCTGCTCAAGATGCGCATCGATTCGGCCCAGGAAAAAGACCTCAAATTGATTGAAACCGACATCGACAACCTGCTCAAAGAGTTTGAAATTACGCCGTACTCGTTGCAATTGCAAATCTTGCAGGCGCATTTTGAAGCCTTCCGGATGCAAAATCCCGAACTCGGGAAAGCCATCCTCAAAAAGGCGCTCACCTTGCCGCTCAATCGTTACCAGCAGGCCGATGTGAAGATTGAACTCGCCGACATTTTGCTCTTCGAAGAGAAATTCAACCAAGCCCTGATCTATTACTCGCAAATCGAGGAAGACCTCAAGAACGATGTCATGGGGCATGAAGCGAGTTTAAAATCGGCCAAGACGAGTTATTTCAAAGGCGATTTTATGTGGGCGCAAAAACAGTTCAAGGAACTCAAGGCCGCCTCGTCACAGCTCATTGCCAATGACGCGCTCGAATATTTCCTGCTGATCAATGACAATACCGTCGCCGACTCGACCCAAACCGCGCTCAAGCAATTTGCCAAGGCCGATTATTTGTTGTACCAGAACAAGAACAATGAGGCGCTGGCACAATTTCAAAGCATCCTTAAAAGTTTTAAAGGACAGGAAATAGAAGCGGTAACTTTGTACCGGCTTGGTAAAACGTATGAGAAACTCGGCGATTTCCAATCGGCATTGAACCAATACCAGGCGATTATAGACCAACACAAGGAAGGGATTTACATCGATGAGGCCTATTATTTTGCCGCCGAGATTTACCGCAAATCGCTCCAGGATCCAGAAAAAGCCAAAGCGTTTTACGAGCAAATCATTTTTCACCACGAAGACAGCATTTATTTTACCGACGCGCGAAAGAAGTATCGGCAATTGCGTGGCGATACGACATTATAATTTGGAAATTTGAAAATGAGATAATTTGAAAATGAACAATCGGCTTCCTATTCCAAATTGACACATTTCAATGCCTCGACAGCATTTTCAAATTTTCAAATTCCTGAATTTTCAAATTAATTTAACATGATCATCTACAACGTAACCACCAACATAGACGACAGCGTGCACGACCAATGGCTCAGCTGGATGCAACACAAACACATCCCCGAAGTGCTCGCCACCGGGAAATTTTCCTCGGCCCGATTGACCAAAGTGCTCATCGTAGAAGAAATGGGCGGGGCCACCTATTCTGTGCAATACACCACAGATAGCAAAGCTACGCTAGACCGCTACTATCTTGAAGACGCGACCAAATTGCGCAGCGAAGCCGTAAAACTCTTTGGCGACAAGATGATCTCTTTCAGGACAGAACTCGAGCTGATCTCGGATTCGTTCAACAACCTGCAATAACCCAAACACCCCGTCGCCTCGCGCGTCAACCGAAACCATGGATCAAGTAAAGGCCAAAAAACACCTCGGACAGCATTTCCTCAAAGACGAAAATATAGCCAAAGCCATCGCCGATACGCTTTCGCTTCAAGGATACAACGAAGTGCTCGAAATCGGTCCGGGAATGGGCGTGCTCACCAAATACCTGCTCGAGAAAGACACGACCGTTTTTGTGATTGAGATCGATACCGAATCGGTGGCTTATCTCGAGGCAAACTACCCCAAATTGCACGGTAAAATCATCCCGAAAGATTTTTTGAAATACAACATCAATGAGGTTTTCGATGGTAAGCCATTCGCCATTATCGGAAACTTCCCGTACAACATTTCCTCGCAGATTGTGTTTCGCGCGCTAGAACTGCGCCACCAAATTCCAGAGTTTTCGGGTATGTTCCAAAAGGAAGTCGCCGAGCGCATTTGTGAAAAAAAGGGCAGCAAAACCTACGGCATCCTGTCTGTTTTGGTACAGGCGTTTTATGATGCCGAGTACCTTTTTACGGTGAGCGAACAGGTTTTCAATCCGCCGCCCAAAGTCAAATCGGGTGTGTTGCGTTTGCGCCGCAAGGAAAATTTCGGCTTGCCGTGTTCTGAAAAATTGTTTTTTACGGTCGTTAAAACCGCGTTTGGACAGCGCCGCAAAACCTTACGCAACAGTTTAAAAACTTTAAATTTATCGGATAATTTAAGAGAAGATACTATCTTTGACCTGCGTCCGGAGCAACTCTCGGTCGAGCAATTTATTGGTCTTACCCAAAAAATAGAAGCCGATGGAATTTAAAATCAGCAAGGAGCTCATCCAGCAAATTGAGCAGCTCATTGAGACCAAACAGGAAAGCCAGCTCGAGCTTTTGCTCAATGACATGCACCACGCTGATATTGCCGAAATCCTCGACGAACTCGATTTTGACGAAGCCACCTACATTTTTAAGATCCTCGACAGCGAAAAAACCGCCGAAATCCTTTTGGAACTCGAGGACGACCTGCGCGAAAACATCCTAAGTAGACTTTCTCCCAAAGAAATCGCCGAAGAGCTCGACGAACTCGAAACCAATGATGCCGCCGACATCATCGCCGAACTTTCGCAAAGCAAAAAAGAAGAAGTAATCCTCGAATTACAGGACGTAGAACACGCCAAAGACATCGTCGATCTGTTGCGTTACAAAGAAGACACCGCAGGCGGAATCATGCACAAAGAATTGGTGAAAGTCAACGAAAACTGGAACGTGCTTACCTGCGTCAAGGAAATGCGCATCCAGGCCGAGAACATTTCGCGTGTCCATTCTATTTACGTAGTCGACGATGAAGACCGACTCAAAGGCCGGTTGTCGCTCAAGGATTTGCTCACGACTTCTACCAAAACACCCATCCGCGAAGTCTACATCAGCAAACTCAATTCGGTCAACGTAGATACCGAGGACGTAGAAGTGGCGCGTATCATGCAAAAATACGATCTCGAGGCCATTCCCGTGACCGATGAACTCGGACGGCTCGTAGGCCGCATCACCATCGATGACATCGTAGACGTCATCAAGGACGAAGCCGACAAAGATTACCAACTCGCAGCGGGTATCACCCAGGACGTTGAAGCCAATGACAGCGTGCTCGAACTCACCAAGGCGCGTTTGCCGTGGCTGCTCATGGGAATGTTCATCGAATTTTTTGCCTCGTTCATCCTAAAAGGCAATGAAGAGGCTTTCCACACCTATCAAACACTGATCATATTTGTACCACTGCTTTCGGCTACGGCCGGAAACATCGGCGCACAGGCTTCGGCACTTGTCGTGCAGGGTTTGGCCAACGGCACCTTTACCTCGTTTAGCAGGGGTTACCTCTCTAAGGAACTCCGTGTGGCGATGATTTCGGGCGCCATTATTGCCACTACCGTTTTTGTATTCCACTCCCTGATTTACGGCGAGTATATGGCCGGACTGGCCATCGGGATTTCACTAATCGTCGTCATTCTTTTTGCCGGCACGCTCGGCACACTGATCCCCATGCTCCTCAACCGTTACAAAATAGATCCCGCTTTGGCGACCGGCCCGTTCATCACGACCACCAATGACGTATTTGGCATTTTGCTGTACTTTGGCATCGCGCGTGTGATCTTAGGAATTTAGGGCGTTGCGCTCGTACCTCGCGCCGCGCTATCGGCTGCACGCGGTGCTTGCCTCTATCGCTAACGCGGGCTTCGGTTTCCAATCCAAATTCGTATTTTTTTGGGAAGTAAATCTTCGATCAACTATCAATACCAACCAAAATGCCCACAACCCACAACCCACAACCCACAGCCAAAATCCTCCACATTGACAGCAACCATCCGCTACTGCTCGAGCAGCTCCGGCAAGCTGGGTTCGCCAATGAGCAGGATTACCATTCCTCGCGCGCCGAAATCGAAGCCAAGATCCACGATTACCAAGGCATCGTCATCCGCAGCCGATTCAAGATCGACAAGGATTTCCTCGACAAAGCAACCCATCTCGAATTCATCGCACGTGTGGGTGCCGGGCTCGAAAGCATTGATACAGAAGAAGCTTCCAAACGAAACATCACACTTATCGCCGCGCCCGAAGGCAACCGCAATGCCGTTGGCGAACACTCCCTCGCGCTGCTGCTCGGCCTGTTCAACAAACTCAACACCGCCGATTCCCAGGTCAAAGCGGGCCACTGGAACCGCGAAGCCAACCGTGGTCATGAACTCGATGGCAAGACCGTCGGGATTATCGGCTACGGCAATATGGGTAAGGCGTTTGCCAAAAAACTGCGCGGTTTTGACGTAAAAGTCTTGTGCTACGACCTGCTTGAAAATGTGGGCGACGCCAATGCCAAACAGGTTTCGCTCGAGCAGTTGCAGCGTGAATCGGATGTACTTAGTTTGCACATTCCCTGGACGCCGCAGACTGATAAAATGGTCTGCAGCGATTTCATCGATGCGTTTGCCAAGTCGTTTTGGCTGCTCAATACCTCGCGCGGCAAGAATGTCGTGACGGCCGATTTGACACAAGCTTTGCAATCGGGGAAAATACTCGGCGCTGGGCTCGATGTGCTCGAGTATGAAAAGGGATCGTTTGAGACTTTATTCCACGAAGGAGAAAAACCCGAAGCATTCCAGTACCTGCTCGATGCGCCAAATGTCATCCTCACACCGCACATTGCCGGCTGGACTTTTGAGAGCCATGAAAAGCTTGCGCAGGTTATTGCAGACAAGATTAAGGAAAAATATTTCGGGAAACCGCAGGCCAATCTGTCCGACATCCGCGTGACGGGAATTGGCGGGGTATTCTTTAAATCGCAAAACCCAAAGGAACTGGTGGCATGGTATGGCAAACACCTTGGCCTGAAAACAGATGTCTACGGCTCGACTTTTTGGTGGAAAGACCAGCAGGGCAATGACTGCAGTACGCAGTGGTCGCCGTTTGCCGCCGACACGCAGTATTTCAATCCGAGTGAAAAGCCTTTCATGCAAAATTTTCGGGTACACGATCTGGACGGGTTGCTGGTTAAACTCGTGGCCCAAGGCGTCACCGTTGTTGGCGAACCCCAAGTGTTTGACTACGGCAAGTTTGCGTGGATTCTGGATCCCGAAGGAAATAAAATTGAACTTTGGCAACCCAATGACCACGTATTCTTATAATTTTTTTTATTTTTATAACCTAACCAACCCAACCGAGACGCCGCCAAACTATTAAGGAGCGCCGCGGAATAAAACCAACAAACAAATGGAAAACCAACCCACAGAAACCTGGAACAAACCCAACAACCCGATTCCCGTTTTTAAGGTAGACCCGATTATGGTGCTCATCTTTTCGCTTTTGACCTGCGGATTGTACCTGATTTACTGGAACATCAAAGCAGCCGAAGTGTTCAACGCCGTTTGCGAACGCGAAGTGATCTCTCAACCCATCGCCATTTTTGCCGGTTGCTGTACACCAGTCAACATTTATTTCTATTACCTCGCAGGCAAGGAAGCGCTTCCTAAGGTTTACCAGCGCACCGGTGAATTGCAGAAAGACCAATCAACATTGTTGATTGTACTGGGATTCTTTTTTCCGTTTGCCGCAGCAATGATCGTTCAAAGTGATATCAACAGATTGTACAACTAATAAAGCGAGACAACGAAAAATTTACGGGATTATCGGCGCAGTATTGACGCTGCTGATCCCGTTTTTTTTAATGCTCGACAACCACAACCATGAGCTCGACTCGGCGCAATCTTTTTGCCCGTTCAAGATGCTTACAGGATTTCCTTGTCCGGGTTGTGGTATCACCAAATCGCTGGTTTATTTCTATGAAGGCGATTGGGTAAAAAGTTTTGGTTTTCACCTGTTCGGCCCATTCGTGATTGTGTTTTGCTTGATCGCAATAGTGGTCTTACTGGCCGAACTCAAAACCGGTAAAACCTATTTCAACGCCATTTTGTTCCATAAAAAAACGGCTTACGGATTGGCAATTTTCCTCGGGATTTATCATTTGATCCGGCTCGTTTTTTTCATCCGCTCGAATTCCTGGGATGACATCCTGCACCAATCCATCTGGAGATAAAAAGAAAAGCCCCAATTCGTTTGGGGCATTTTTGTGTTTAGTTGTTAAAATTATTCCTGTGCGGTGCCAATTTCTTCGATGGCATCGCCTGGATTTTTCGGGTCGTCTCCGTACTCGTTTTTGCCTTCCTCGCCGTTGGTGCAAGTCAGGATGAAACTGTAGATTGGGATGAACATATACCAACCGCTTTTGCCGGTGTCATGCATCCTGCGCACAGTCACTGCCCAAGACGGAACCAGCGAACCAAAAACATATATTAAAAACAGGTACATCAAAGATGGCGCTGCCATCATGCCAAATAGCAGCGCATACATGATGATGATATGGAATAACATGAACATCCAGTATTCTTTTCGTCTTGCGCGGCCTTTAAAGTCGGCGTATTTCTTAAAAACTTCAAAGTAATAATTCATCGTATTTGGTGTTGGTTGGTTAGGGTTGTTCGCCTTTTTCGGCGAGTTTGCGCTCGAGTTCGGCCTGGAATTCCTCCATGACCGGTTTCACGGTGCTTTCAGGAAGGTCGGCGATGCGGATGTACATCAATCCGTCGACGGCATTGTTGAACAGCGGATCCACGTTAAAGGCGATCACGCGTGCGTTCTGCTTGATGTATTTTTTAATCAAAACAGGCAAACGCAAGGTTCCCGGCTCAATTTCGTCGATGATTTTGTCGAATTTATTAAGGTCGGCTTCGGCTTCCTCAAACACAAAATCCTTGTCGGCATCTTTGAGTTTCACCTTATATTCCTTCTTAGGATACACGTATTGCGCCACGTAAGGATCGTAATAATGGCTTTTCATGAACTCAATCATCAGCGATTTCGAGAATTCGGTAAACTGGTTGGAGATACTCACGCCACCAATCAAAAATTTGTGCTCCGGATAACGCAAGGTCGTGTGTACAATACCTTTCCAAAGCAAAAACAACGGCATGGGTTTGAGCTGGTACTCCTTGACGATGAACGCGCGGCCCATCTCGATGGACTTGCTCATCATATCATACAATTCGGGCTCAAAGCGAAACAATTCCTGCAGATAGAAACCGTCGATTTTGTATTTTGGAAAAATCTCCGAACCCAATCCCATACGGTACGCGCCCGCAATTTGTTTGGCCTCATCGTCCCAAAGGAACATGTGGTGGTAGTATTGGTCGTATTTGTCCAGGTCGAGCGATTCGTTGGTTCCTTCACCCACTTCCCTAAAAGTTACTTCGCGCAAACGCCCGATTTCATGTAGGATGTTGGGGATTTTATGCGCTTCGGTAAAGAACACCTCATAGTTTTTGCTGTGCGTCAAACGGCAATCTTCTTTGCGCAGTCTCTCTATTTCGGCCACCATTTTTTCGTGGCTGGCCGGCGTAGCGATTTGCTTTGGGCTTCTGGGCAACTTGAGGTTGTTGAGGTTGGGCGCAGAGAGAAAGGTACTGTCGGTTTCAAAAGAATTGGCCAGCATATAGGTTTTCTTGCGCAGGAATTCTGAGTATTCCTCGAGCGTTTCGTGTTCGTTCTGCTCGCTTACAGGAATGGGTTTGCCAATGCGCACTTTGATGATTCGGTCTTTCTGCGTGAGCAATTCTGATGGCAATTTGGCCGTACGCAACGTTGGGTTAAGCTTAGAAAGGAAATAAAACAACCGGCTATTCTTGGCATGGAAATAAATCGGGATCACCGGAACTTGCGCCTTTCTAATGACTTTAATCGCGCCTTCTTCCCAATCTTTATCCACGACCAATTTCCCGTCCTGGTAGGTCGATACTTCGCCGGCAGGAAACATGCCAAGTGGTTTGCCGTCGCTCAAATGGCGCAGCGTTTCTTTAATTCCTACGACACTCGATTTGGCATCCTTCATGTTCTCGAACGGATTCACAGGCATGATGAACGGTTTCAATGGCTCGATCCTGTGCAAAAGAAAATTGGCGATGATTTTAAAATCGGGTTCCTTTTCGAGCATCAACTTTAAAAGCAAAATACCGTCAATGCCGCCCAGCGGATGGTTGGATATGGTGATGTACGCGCCGTCTTTGGGCAAACGTTTCAAATCTTCTTCGGGGATTTCAAACTTGATTTTAAGCTCGTCGAGTATGGCGTTGAGAAACTCAACATCTTTGAGATGCTTGTGCCTGTCGTACATTTTGTTGAGCGCAGAAATCTTGAGTACCTTCATCAAAAGCCAGCCAGCAAAAGTTCCGAGAACTCCGTATTTTTTTGCATTGATGGCTTTGGCAACTTCTTTGGCGGTAACTAGACCCATGTATTGTTTGTTTATTGAAGGTGAACAAAGATAGCAAAAAAGTCCATTTTTGGTAATATTTCCAAATATACTTTGGTTGGTAAATCGACATGGTTTTTTAAACAATTGGCGTTTAAAGCCGTTTATAACTCTTGAATGGTTGCTGTCGCGAGACGCCATCTTATCGCTATTTTTGGGCATGCCAATTTTATTTTGCCATGAAGATTATCTCGTACAATGTTAACGGAATCAGGGCTGCCATTTCAAAAGGGTTCATCAGTTGGTTGCAACAAGCCAACCCCGATGTGATTTGCCTTCAGGAAATCAAGGCAACGCCAGACCAGATCCCGACTCTCGATTTTGAACTCGCCGGATACCCTTATCATTTCTGGTTTCCCGCCACCAAAAAAGGCTACAGCGGCGTGGCCATTTTATCCAAGATCAAACCCAACAATGTAGTCTACGGAACCGAGATTGCACACATGGATTTCGAAGGCCGCAACATCCGCGTAGACTTCGACGATTTGTCGGTGATGAGCTTGTATTTGCCGTCAGGCACCAACTTTGAACGTCTCGACCACAAGTTCATGTACATGGATGATTTCCAGAACTACGTTAACGAACTTCGCAAAACGCATCCGAATCTTGTGATTTGCGGCGATTACAACATCTGCCACGAAGCCATAGACATCCACGATCCGGTACGCAACAAGACCGTTTCGGGGTTTTTGCCCGAAGAGCGCGCCTGGCTCAATGGCTTTATCAACACCGGTTTTATAGACAGTTTCCGCCACCTTAATAAAGACCCGCACCATTATACCTGGTGGAGTTACCGTGCCGGCGCGCGAGGCAACAACAAGGGTTGGCGCATCGATTATTGCCTGGTGAGCAACCCACTAAAGGACCGCATCAAACGCGCGGTGATTTTGCCCGAAGCCAAACATTCTGACCATTGCCCGACGATGGTAGAAATAGAGTAGCTATGAAACTCTGAATTTCAAAATTCTACATTCGTTAATCGACATTCAATATTCTAAAATAACAACGAATGATGAACAACGAATTTTGAATGTTGAAATTAGACCAAACAAGAACCCCAACTTAAAAACAAATAAAATGATCAGGAAAATTTCAGCAGCCATGCTCGTACTCGCATTGACCACGTCATGCGTATCCAAGAAAATGTACACCGAACTCGAAAACAAATTCGCCGAGCTCAAAAAAGAAAACCGCAAACTCCAAAGTGAAAGTGAGGATTGCGCCAAAGACAAAGCCGACCTTGACATGGCCTACGCCTCGCTGCGCGAAGAACTCGCCAAAACCAAAGCCGACCGCGACAAGTTCCTAGCCGATTATACCGCCACCGACAAAAACCTCAAGACGCTGCAAGCCTCGTATTCGGCACTCGAGAAAAACAGTGACGACGCGCTCAAAACCAATATGGATAAGAACCGCGAACTCCTTTCCCAGCTCGAAGCCAAGCAAAGGGCGCTGGCCGCCGAGCAGGCCAAGTTCGACAAACTCAAAGGCGATTTGCAGGCCAGTTCTGCGCGTTTGGCAGAGCTCGAGGGCTTGATGGCTGCCAAAGAAGCGAGCATGAAAAAACTAAAGGAAACCCTTTCAAAGGCGCTCAACAGCTTTGAAGGCAAAGGACTCACCGTGCAGCAAAAGAACGGCAAAGTGTACGTCTCTATGGAAAACAAATTGTTGTTCTCTTCCGGGAGCTGGGCCGTTGGTGCCGAAGGCCGTCGCGCTGTGGTCGAAGTAGGTAAAGTATTGGGCGCCAATCCCGACATCTCGGTACTCATAGAAGGCCATACCGATGACGACGCTTACGGCGGATCGGGCCCGATTGCAGACAACTGGGATTTGTCTACCAAACGAGCCACGGCAATTGTCTCCATCCTGAGCGAAAACAAAAGCATCAACAAGCAAAACCTCACCGCCGCCGGACGCAGCGAGTATGCGCCGCTCATGAGCAACACTACACCCGAGGGCAAGGCCAAGAACCGCAGGATAGAAATCATCCTGACACCTAAATTGGATGAGATTTCTAAAATGCTTAATGAATTGTAAAATTAGTTGAAAGTCAAAAGTCGAATGTAGAAAGTCACGCCACAAACGGTCGTATTACTTTTTACTTTCGACTTTCGACTTTCCAACTTTCGACTGTAATGAACTACACCACACTTCCCAATACCAACATCAAAGTCAGTGAAATCTGTCTCGGGACGATGACTTTTGGCCAACAAAATACAGAAGCCGACGCACACGAGCAACTCGATTACGCCACCCAACAAGGCGTCAACTTTATAGACACCGCAGAAATGTACCCGATTGCGGCGCGCCAGGCCACTTACGGCAGCACAGAAACGTTCATCGGGAATTGGCTTAAAAAAACAGGAAAGCGCAATGAGCTCGTGATTGCGACCAAAATCGCCGGACCCAACCGCAACATGGGTTACATCCGTGAAAAACTGGACTATTCGCGCGAGAGCATCTTGTTGTCGGTAGAGAAGAGTTTGCAGCGGCTGCAGACCGACTACATCGATTTGTATCAATTTCATTGGCCCGAGCGCAAGGTGAATTTCTTTGGGCAGCGCGGATTTAAAATCGAGGAAGATCCCTGGCAAGACAATTTCCAGGAGATATTAGAAACTTTGCAGGAACTTGTCGTGCAAGGAAAAATCCGTCACGTTGGGGTTTCTAACGAAACGCCTTGGGGATTGATGCGATTTCTGGAAGAAAGCAAGAAGCACGATCTTCCCAAAATGGTGACGATCCAAAATGCGTATTCGCTCGTGAACCGCAGTTTTGAGATCAACCTTTCTGAAGTGTGCCACCGCGAAAACGTTGGGCTGCTTGCGTATTCACCACTGGCTTTTGGTTTTTTGACGGGAAAATACCTCACGGGTTTGGCCGATGAGCACTCGCGATTGAACCAATTCCCGCAATTCACGAGATACAACTCCGAAGCGACAAAAAAGGCAACCCAAAAATACCTAGAAATCGCCAACCAATTCGGACTGACGTTAACAGATCTGGCACTCGCGTTCGTCCGGCAACAATCATTTGTAACCAGTACGATTATTGGGGCGACAAGCATGGTGCAATTGCGGCAGGACATTGCCTCGCAATCGGTAGTGTTGTCTGAAGAAATCCTTCGTGAAATCGAGGGTGTGCATCAGCAAATCGCCGACCCGGCTCCATAATCTCAAACCAGTTAATCGGACAAATAAAAAAATCATGGCTACAATGGGAGAAGATTCACCAATTATAGCCATGACCTTTAAATTTTTTTCAGACTTACTATTGCACCGTAAGCTTGGTTTGGAAGTTGGCACCCAAGCGGTCAGTCACCGTTACCAGATAAATACCGCTTTGCAAAGCACCGGTAAGGATAGGATTGGTGTCAGAGTCCAGCGATTGATTTGCCAACTGTTTGCCCGACATATCAAAAATCTTGACAGCGGCGGGGAAGTTCAGGTTTTCTGACTTTAAGAAAACTTGCGAAGTTGCCGGATTGGGAGAAAGTTGTACGCTCGCTTTTCCAAATTTTGCTACCGATAATGTAGGATCGAAAATTTTGTAAATGCTTCCGTTGCGCGTCGCTACATACATTTCACCATCCTTGTCTTCGCCCAAAGTAGTTACTGCCGACAGACCCAATCCTGAAGTCCAGGTGATGGCAGAAGAAGTTCCGGCTGCGTCGATATAACCGATTTCGGCACTGCAATAATCGGCAAAGATATACTTGTTGAGTAAGGTAGAAATCGAGCCGGTGTATACATAACCTCCGGTAACCGAACATCTTCCGCCCGTGTGGTTGTATGTCGTCACAGGATAAGTGTATGTTGTAGTGGGCACCGCGCAACCTGCCGTGTAAACATTGTTTCCCTCATAGCATTTCCAGCCGTAGTTGAGGTTGGCCGTAGCGGGATTGACCTTGTTGATTTCTTCGATAGAGCCTTGACCTACATCGGCAATCCACAAATCACCGTTGAGCCTGTTGAACGAGAATTTCCATGGGTTGCGCAAACCTACCGCCCAAATCTCATCGTTTCCGGCAACGCCCACGTAAGGATTGGTTGCAGGAATCGCATAAGTGCCCGCGACATCCACATCAATCCGGAGCATTTTACCGAGGTTTTCGTTGATGTTTTGTGCGCGATTTCCCGGATCGCCGCCGCTTCCGCCGTCACCCATACCAATATAGAGATAACCGTCGGCACCAAATCGAAGCGTACCGCCGTTGTGGTTAGAAAACGGCTGGGCAATCGTTAAAATTGTCGTACCCGTTGGATTGGCAACATTGGGATCGGCCGAAACCGTGTAGCGCGCAATTATCGTCGCGCCAGTTGCATGGGTATAGTTCACAAAGAAAATACCGTTGGAAGCGTAATTCGGGTGAAAGGCGAGGCCCAAAAGCCCTTGTTCGTCTCCACCAGAAAGCGACGAACTTGGAATGGTCAGGAAGTTCGTAGCGTTGATTGTAGCATCTGGATTCAAGATGCGGATCGCGCCGCCTTGTTGCACCACAAATAACCTTGCATCATTGGGCGGGTGTACAATTTCTACCGGACTGGTAAAGCCCGATTTGAACAGCGTAACGCCAATGGTCTGGGCATAGGCGCCCGTAAATAACAGCGAGGCTAATGCAAGTAAATTTTTTTTCATAGTATTGTTTTTTAATTAGTTAGAACGTAAAAATAACAATTTTATCGGCTAAAAAAATTACAATTTCAGGATTATACTTTGTAGGATTCTGGCAGGAATTAAAAATTAAATTCGTCGATAGACATGGCCGTAGAATCTATTTCGGCTTTTCGCTGCTCACTGCTCCTGATAAACGAGCGTGCCGTTCCGGTGATCATCACCGGCAATTGATAAAGGGTGTCATTAGGTGTAATGACGCCACGCCTAAGCATCATGTTGCGCACATTGTTGTCGCGGCTCCTGGCGTAGGGCTTGAGGTTGGCCTCAGCATTGAACTGGTACATGAACTTTCTTGGACTCGGGACAATATTGGCCAAAAACAAACATTCGTTGAGCGTGAGCTCAGACGGATACTTCTGGAAATAAAAACGCGAAGCTTCCCCAATCCCATAAATATTCGGTCCCCATTCGATGATGTTGAAATACACTTCGAGCATGCGCTCCTTGCTCACAATCCGGTTGTTCTCCATGATGTAAACCAGCAGGATTTCCTCAAGTTTTCGCGACAAAGTTTTCTCGCGGGTCAGAAAAGCGTTTTTAATCAGCTGCATGCTGATCGTACTGCCGCCGCGTGCAAATTTCTTTGTCTTGATGTTTTTCACAATCGATTGTTTGAAAGCTTCGTTGATAAAGCCTTTGTGTGAAAAAAACGATGGGTCTTCGGTGGTCAGGACGCATTTGCGCAGGTAAGGCGATATTTGGCTCAGTGGCGCGTAATCGGGATTGGCGTTGCCTACATAAATCCCGCGTTGCGGTTTGCCATCGATGATGGCGTGGTAAGTGAATTCGCCGTTGAGTTTGCTCAGGTTGGCCTCGCCGTATTTGACGATCTTTAAGTTTTCCTTGTGCAGTTGGCTATCGAAAATGACGCCGTTTGGTTTGTTTTTGTTGTAGACAAAGTGGAGTTTGTAATCGAAATTCCCGGTGGCCTCCATACCTTCGAAATGCGTGAACAATCCTTGGGGCAAGGAATTGATGAAATCCTGCGCCTTCATTTTTGGAATGCCCACCTTGAGCGTATAAATCTTGTCGGTCTCATTATTATAAGAAACGTACGGATTGAAACGGATGCTGTTGAGCTGCGCCACCGAATTGCTGTCTACCGCCACGAAATGTTCTCCAAAAAGCAATCGGTAATCAAAACGCGCGTTGCGGATGACAACGTCCTTGCTCGCGATTTTGGGATGGTTCACCGTAAAATTGGCAATCGAAGTGAATCCGTCTACGTGCAGTTCGCCGCCACTCATGTCAATATTGTCGACATTGAGCCGGATCGAATCGAAGCTCGCCTTGATGTTGTAGCGCTCATCAAAATACGGTACCTTGATTTTTCCGGTATCGATATTGAAAAACCGCAAATCGGTCCTTTTGTTGCGCGGATCTGCAAATCCTTTGATTTTCCAGCGTTGGGTGAAGGTATTGGTTTGCACCTGGATGGATGTTTCCATTTGCTTTTCGGCCAGTTGCAGTTGGTCTAGTCTGAGTGTGGCTTTTTTGCCGCGATCATCCATACGCAGCGTGAGGTTTTCGAGCCGCATGTCGGTGGGCACGAGGTTCAATGCACGATGCAGCAATCGATAGGCGGTACGGGCGTAATTGGTTTTTTCGCCGGTATCTACGGTGTCTTTCTTCTTGAGGAACGCGTCGAAATTGCGGCCATTCTCATTCCTCACCAATTGCATGAAACCGTTTTTGGCCTCGAGGCTACCCAGTTGCACATCGCCGGTGAAAAGCCGCCAGAAATTGATTCTAGCTTTAATCGATTGCACGCGAAATAAAGTATCGGCATGTTTTGGAGATAAGCAGACATCCTCAAATGCCACGCCCGACAAACCTTCGAATTGTGCCGTCTTGATGGTGAATCGGCAATCGTAATCGGTGTCCATTTTTCGTGAAATCTTGGCGATGGCTTGCTGCAAAAGGCTTTCACGGAAAACAAAAACCAGCGCGATTCCCAAAACCAGCAACGCACCAAATATTTTTGCACTAAGCAGGAGTTTCTGTTTCCGGGTTCTTTTTTTATTTTTTCTCACAAAATGATTTATTGGTGGGTAACGCGAAGCCCGATTCCGATGATGTCGGGAACGTAAGCTCCGCTAAAAGCATTTGAAATTACAATTTTATACTGACCTCGTGTTAGGTTTACGCCATTTTTTATGTTAAAATTCAAATCGCAGATGTCGAGCGCGCACTCGCCAATTTTGCGTCCGTTGGCATCAGAAATGGGAATGTCTACCTTGAAACTTTGCTTCGTGCCGTTAGGCGCCACGATTAAAAACTGCAATGGGAGATTGGCAAACGGATAGGTATAACCGTGGCTGAGTTCAAAAGTCAGGTTGTACAGGCCATCTTGTGGAACGTCGAATTCAAAGTTGCGGTAATCGTCTTTGGGCCATTTAAAATCCACGAAATTTTTGTCAAATTTATGGTAGCTCCGATCACAGGCCGTGACGGCCAAAATAACGAACAACAAAAATCCCGCTTTTCCCATCGTTAGCAATTAACCGAACAATTCGCTCGCCACATCCTCGATCTTAGAAACCAAGCGGATATTGATGGCCGTTTTTTTAAGTGCGATCTTGTTGTATTTAGAAACAAAAATCGTAGAAAAGCCCAATTTTTCGGCTTCCTGTATGCGTTGGTCTACACGGTTTACCGGACGGATTTCTCCCGAGAGGCCTACTTCTCCCGCAAAACAAAAACCTTCCTCGATTGGGAGGTCTTCATTCGAAGATAAAATTGCGGCCACTACTGCCAAATCAATCGCCGGATCATCGATAGAGATGCCGCCGGTGATGTTCAAAAAGACATCTTTGGTGCCCAGGCGAAAACCAGCGCGTTTTTCGAGCACAGCCAAAATCATGTTGAGTCGTTTGGCGTTGTAACCGGTCGTGCTGCGTTGCGGCGTTCCATATACGGCCGTGCTCACGAGCGCCTGGATTTCGATCATGAGTGGCCGCATGCCCTCTAGCGTGGTGGCAATCGCGGTTCCTGAAAGCGAGGCATCTTTGTGAGAGATCAATATTTCTGACGGATTCGATACCTCACGCAAACCGCTGCCGAGCATTTCGTAAATGCCGAGTTCTGAGGTCGACCCAAATCGGTTTTTGAGCGAACGCAAAATACGGTAAACGTGATTGCGATCGCCCTCGAATTGCAGGACGGTGTCTACCATATGTTCGAGAATTTTGGGCCCGGCGATATTGCCGTCTTTGGTGATATGGCCAATCAAAATCACGGGAATATTGGTTTCTTTGGCGAATTTGATCAGCTCGGCGGTGGTTTCGCGGATTTGTGAAATGCTGCCTGGCGAGGCTTCGATGTATTCGGTATGCAGGGTTTGGATGGAATCGATAATTAAAATCTCGGGCTCGATTTCCTGGATTTGCCTAAAGATGTTTTGGGTTTTGGTTTCGGTCAGGATGTAACAATTGTCGCTGCTCGGGTTGATGCGTTCGGCGCGCATCTTGATTTGCTTTTGGCTTTCCTCGCCCGAAACATAGAGCGTTTTGTAGGGCAGTTTGAGTGAAATCTGCAACAGCAAAGTACTTTTTCCGATTCCGGGTTCGCCGCCCAAAAGGATCAGCGATCCGGGCACAATGCCGCCGCCGAGTACGCGGTTGAGTTCGCCGTCACAGGTGTCCATCCTGACTTCATGCGCCGAATCGATTTCTCTTATTTTTAGGGGCTTGGCTGCTTTTTTGATTTCGGAAACCGGTGTTCTCCAAGCAGGTTTGTCTTCCTTTTGGATAATTTCCTCGACGATGGTATTCCACTGCTTGCAGGCGTTGCATTGGCCTTGCCATTTGGCATATTGGCTGCCGCAATTCTGGCAAAAGAATGCCGTCTTTACTTTTGACATAAAAGGTTACTGGTTCTTGAGTTGGTCAATTTTGTCTAACATCAGGTCTTTGGTCAAATCGCCGATTTCTTCTTTTTGGTAAGCCACCTGGTAGGCCTTGAGCGCCTTTTTATTCTCGCCCATTTTTTCGTACATCATGCCCAATTGGTAGTCGGCGAGCATGGATTTTGGGTAGCTTTTGCGCGCCATATCCGATAGTTTATCGAATTCCTGATAGGCTTTGTTTTTGAGGATAGCCGCTTCTATGGCTTTAAAATCGTTGATGCGGATTGGAATTTTCATAGATAAAGCCTTCTCCATCACATCGTACTTATTGGCAAGGTAATCTACATAACCCGACGGAAGAATGGCAATTTTTTCATTGAACTCATTCATTGAAATGGGCTGGTAGGCTGCAAAAAATTGGTACAGCGCATTTGGGATGGAATGTAAAACCAGCGAATAATGCGTAGCGCCTTTAAAGTCGTCAAAGCCATAATTAAGGCTTTCTTTTTTGGCCGCCTTGATGCCTTTGTCGAGGTCGCGGATGCGTTGCTGCATCTTCCTCACGTCGCCATCGGCGGTAGATTGGTAGTAGAAAATGGGTTTGGTGATGGCGGCAAGCCTTTCGGGAATGTGAGTTTCCATGTCTTGCGCCAATCCGGGGCTCAGCGAAATGTAGCCGGTGAACAACGGATCTTCCTTGTACAGGTAGAAATTCATGAATCCTGCCGTAGTATCGTGACCGGCTATCATCTTGAACGGCGAGATGCGGTATTTTTGCTGCATATACGGAATTACACCAAGGCTGATGAATTCAAAGAATTTCTCGCCCGACTCAGCAGGCAAACCTGTGGCTTCATCTACAGCGCAGTCAATTTCGCGCTCGTTGTTTTTGTTTTGACTGATGCCCACAATGATCACTTCGGGCAGGTCTTCCCAATAGTTGCCATAATTGAGCGCGCCTTGAAAAGGATCAAACAGGTAATCGCCGTCGAGCAACACTAAAAGCGGATATTTTTTATCGGGATTTTTGTCGTAAGAAGCAGGCAATCCAATGGTAATTTCCCTATTTTCCTTGAGCCTGGGAGAGGAGACCTGGGTCACGATTTTTTGAGCCTGCATACCGGCCGAGCATACGAATGCCAGTAGCAAAATTAATTTTTTCATGTTGGTTTGTGGTTGGTTATTGATTGCTGTAAAACAGACAAGCAAGGTAATAAATTATTTGCTTCTATTAAATACAGGCAACAATAAAAAGGAGAGGACGCCGAGCACCACTACGAGCAGCATTTGTGAAGTCCAGACAATCCAGCCAAAGGCGTTTCCGGCGGTTTCGGCAATGCCATACACGAGTAGGATTTTAGAAATCAGGAAAGGATATGAGCCAAACCCACTGTTGGTGAAAGCAATGGCGATGCTGCCTACCACAAAGGCCGTTACCGTTGCGCCAAATGAAATGCCACTGGTTTCGGGGATGACAAAAAGGGTCATATAAAACATGACGAGGTAAGAGCACCAGATGAAAATCGTATGTAGGAAATATTCCATTTTCTTTTCCATGTGTACGATGCTCATCACGCCTTCTTTGAGCCCGGAAACTTTTTGTTTCAACGCCAATATCCAAGGTAATTTTGAGTAAAGATAAACCAGGAGCAAGCTTACGCCGACCACCGTTGCAACGGTAGCAAAGACCAGCAGTTTTTGCATCGGGATTTTATCGAGTATGAATTCCTTCACAATCCTGAACTGCATGAAAAAAGCGGCGAGCATGAATGTAAGCAGCACAATCATGTCTACAATCCGCTCGGCGACGATGGTCCCAAAGCCCTTATCGAACGGGACATTCTCGTACTTTTTGAGGATTACTGCGCGCGAGATTTCGCCCGATTTTGGCACCGATAAATTGAGCAGGTAACAAATGTTGACCGCCATGAAATTATTGTAAAATGAAGTTTTGTAACCCAAATGCTCGAGCATGAATTTCCATCGGTA